>ERZ1669250.866-NODE-866-length-11496-cov-2.932436_pt1 | contig 11496 bp, 11 predicted proteins | sample MGYA00579295_ERZ1669250 | MGnify/ENA primary metagenome ERZ1669250 (study PRJEB41166, sample SAMN08046056) | hot springs metagenome | biome: hot spring; feature: acid hot spring; material: thermophilic sediment; isolation source: thermophilic sediment from acid...
CTAAGCCGGACCAATCTTGGGATGAGCACGAGAACTTGATACGCACGGCAGAAGGGATCTATCAGAGACTGGGTATACCGTATCGGGTTGTGAACGTATGCTCTTCGGAGTTAGGGCCGTCCGCGTCCAAAAAATACGATTTGGAGGGGTGGCTTCCCGGTCAGGGGAATTACAGGGAGTTGGTTTCCTGCAGTAACTGCACTGATTATCAGGCCAGAAGGCTCAATATAAAGTATAGAGGTAAGGACGGCAAGCTTCACCTCGTTCACACGCTAAACAGCACGGCCACTGCCGTAGGCAGGACGCTTGTCGCCATATTGGAAAACTATCAGCAGCAAGATGGGACTATAAAAGTGCCAGATGCGCTTAAACAGTTCATGGGAAAAGATGAGATCATCCCATCAAACAAGCGATAGGCCTGCGATACACTATTAAATTAATGCTTCTGTATATTATGAAAATCGGAATATTCACGGCTTTGTACGCGGATAGGCCGCTTGATGACGTGCTTAAATACGTTTCAGGGCTGGGATATGAAGCGGTAGAAATACCGAGCGGTAGTGGGAGCTCGCACATAAATGCTGAAGAAATACTAAAGGGAGGGGCCACTGCTTTCAAGAAGAAGGTGCAAGGCTACGGGCTTACGATTTCTGCTCTTTCTGATCACGCGGAGACGCAACTTGTTTTAGGTCCCTTAGATTCTTCTACGGACGATGTGTTCAAGGGCACGCCAGATGAAAAGGTAAACTATGGGATAAAGAGCGCTAAACTAATGTCTGAAGTTGCTGCCTCACTTGATGTACCGGTAATAACGGGATTCGTGGGCTCCCCAAACTGGGGACAGTGGTATATTTACCCACCTAAAAACGAAGAGCTTTACGAGGAGCAGTTGAAGCTGTTTGCTCAAAGATGGGGAGAAATAATGGATTACTACGCCGCCCAGGGCATAAAATTCGCCCACGAAGTGCACCCGCAAGAAGTAATTTACAACTCTTATACTGCGAGAAGGGCGCTTCAGCTTATAAATAAGAAAGAATTCGGCCTCAATTTTGACCCGAGTCACTTAGTATGGCAAGGGATTGACGTGGTCAGCTTTATTCATGAATTTGGGTCTAGGATTTACCACGTCCACGCTAAAGACGTTGAGGTCGTAAAGGAAGCCGTTGGTATAGACGGCGTACTTTCTACCGGATCTTGGGGAAGAGCCGGAAGGGGGATGAGGTTTAGAGTGCCAGGATGGGGAGATGTACCTTGGAGAAGGCTTATGACGGCATTAGTTGAAGTTGGATATGATTACGTTTTGTCATACGAGCACGAAGACCCGGTTATGTCGAGAGAAGATGGTTGTGAAAAAGCCATAGAGTTCCTCAAGCCGTTAATTATAAAGAAACCACTAGAAAAAGTCTGGTGGTAAAGCGAGTGGTTTAAAGTGAGATAGTAGGCTGCCTATTCACTTGTTTTAACTCCAACGGGGAGGGGTAAAGTCCGCGAGGGAAGGATGGATAGCCCCTTAGAATTATAAATAATATTATGCGGTAGCGGTAGGGCCGGCCCGAACGTACGCGGAGCTATCAAGCCCGCGCGGTATGCGGGCAGGCGTCGGTCGTCCAAGCAGGAAGCTGGCGAGCAGTCACCGCGGCCGATCGATCGCGGCTGTTAAATTGACCGAAAAGATCTTAAGTACCATGCGATATTGGATATGTCATCCAAGGCGCTGGACGAGTTACCGATGACCCTTTTTCAGTGGAAGGTCACCCTGCTTTCGTCTATGGGTATGTTCATGGATGGCTACGTCCTTACTATATTTTCAACGGCATTCCCTATCCCGAAATGGGGCTTAAGCGCGGTATTTTTGCCTACAAGCGTTGAAAGCGGGTTAATGGCTTCGGCTTCGCTCATTGGCATGTTTTTTGGGGCGTTTACTTTTGGGCACCTTGCGGATCGCTTCGGAAGAAAGAAAACCTATACTTATGATCTCGCTATGACTGTGGTCTTCCTGCTTTTAACTGCTTTGGCTGTTAACTGGCTAGAATTCTTCTTCTTTGAAATAGGTGCAGGTATAGGAATAGGCGCCGATTATCCGATAAGCTCTTCTATACAGACCGAGTTCTCGCCGAGAAATAAAAGGGGAATGCTTTTAGTAATTAATATTTTCAGCTGGACAATCGGGAGCATCGTTTTTCTCCTTCTATCCATCCCGTTTTATTCGCTTGGCCCTATTTCCTGGAGGGTTATGTACGCGAGTGCAGCGATAATCCCGTTAATAGTTGTAGCTTCAAGGAATAGCCTCCCAGAAACTCCAAGTTGGCTGCTGCTAAAGGGTAAGAAACAGGAGGCCGAAAAATCGGCCGAGTTCATAACGAGAGAGACGGGCGCTAGCGCGCCTGAAGCCGTAGCGAACTTAAGCGTTCAAAGTGGATCTAATTCCATAAGGGACTTGTTTTCAAAAGAATTTTTAACCCTTACAATTTTTTCATCTTTGGCTTGGTTTGCCTACGATTTCTCTAGTTACGGAATTTGGAACTTTACCCCCAGCATCTTCGTTTCTACAACAACTTATACGATGGCTATATTAGCTACGCTACTCGAGGAAATCCCAGTATTTGTAGGGTTCGCGATATGCGTTTCTTTGGTCGAAAGGAAGGGCCGCAGGTTGCTCCAAGAGCTCGGCTTCCTAGGAGCTGGCGTATCCTTGGTGGCTTTCTCGATTTATTCTTACTTGGTACCGGGAGCCTTATCCTATACGGCCTTGGCCTTTTCGGCATTCGCCTTAATGCACGTGTTTCACAATATTGGCCCTACTAATTTGACGTACGCTTACCCCTCGGAAATATTTCCCACCAGGTTAAGAGGAACAGCACACGGTTTTGCCACCACGATTAGTAGGTTAGGCGGTATACTCGGTACCATTGCAGTAGCCGTAGGGTTCTTTTCGTACAATTTGTCAGTAGTACTAATCGTAGTTTCGATCTTTGAGTTCTTAGGCTTCGCGGTTACCTACCTTTGGGCCCCTGAAGTCAAGGGCAAAAAATTGCTATAGTCAATAAAAATAATATATTTATATTTGGTATATACTAGTTATTAACGATGAAGGCTAAGGGAAACCGTAACCTGATCAGGCTCTTTTATAACCAAGCTCTCTCAGCAGTTTCGCTCTTTCTTCTTTATCCTGTTCGCTCTCTTCTCCCGTAGGCTTAAGACCGTCAGCTACGCCGAGCACCGCGACGGCTTCTCCATCTTGGGCTAAAAATACTTTAACTGGATTTGCAGTGGCACAGTAAATACTTACCACCTCGGGTACATTTTTTATTGCGTTTAACACGTTAATTGGGTACGCATTTTTTATTACGATCAAGAAGGTATGACCCGCTCCTATATTACGAACGTGATTTACGGCCAAATTGATTAAATCTTGGTCATTTCCGTCATATCTAACCAGCCTTTTACCCGAACTTTCAGCGAATGCAAGGCCGAATAGTATCCCAGGTACAGTAGTGACTAATACCTCTGATATATCTTCAACGGTCTTTATGAAGTGAGATTGTCCAAAAATTACGTTGCAACCTTCTGGCACAGTTAGATCATATACCCTAGTTTGCATGATTAGTGCATAATATCAGATTAAAAGTTTTGGTATTAGGTGGTTCGGCGCTTAATTTGTTCTCGTTAAAGAGAAAATGAGGTTTGAATGGTTTAATGCGCACGTCTCGAAAAGTCTGGCGAACTAATTACTAATGGCCTTAGCTAGCTTTAGGGCCCGCGCGCGCTTTCTTCCCTCCCTGCCCCGCTCTGGTCAAAGCGGTTTGGGGGGTGGCTCGCTTTGACCTAAATTTCGTGAGGCATGTTAGCGATCAGATCAGCGCTAACAGAGGCCTTTTTAACTTGAACGGCGCTCGTTTTTATGCAGCCCATTAAGGTAGTTGGAAAAAGGCTCCTAATTATAAGGAATGCGTACGCGGAGTTATCCCTGACCTCGACCTCCGAGGAGCTTGATTTTTTACCGGGTTTCGTTGCCCCGACGGCCCATTACAGTTATGAGGGTTTTACCGTTATGCTTGAAGGGAGAAGTTGGAAGTTAATTTCATCGTTAGCACTTTCCCCCGTATCACCCCTGCTATCGGTGGAATTCGATGGCGATCGCATCGCGTATTATTATAAAGAATATTCTGTGACTTACGCCTTAGATGGGCCATGTTTGAAGGTTAGATTTGATGGCAGTCCTGAACGGGTTATACCGATTGTAGAGCTTAGAGACGTTTTTGGGGATCCCAGCGCGATTTCTACAAGCCAGGACGGAGGAAGTTTATCGGTTAAATCCGATCAGGTAGGATTTCGCGTTAGCGGGGCTGACATAACTTTAATGCCGCTTAAGAGTTTTCAAAAACTTTACGATAAGGGTTCGGGCTTTAGGAGGGGAATTCCCCCTGAGCCAATAGCAGAAATTAAGAACGTTTCTATCCTTTTTTCTATGTCGCCGACTGCCGGGTCGGCCGTTACTATTTGCCCTACTCCAAAGTTATTGCTCCCGGAAATTAGAACGCTTAATATTACCGAAAATGTTTTTCCTGAATTTACAGCGCACCGCGAATTTGGCGATTTACTTATGAGGCGCGTTCAAGCGTTGACCCGCTTTAGCGTCGCGTGTGGGGCCAGAGCCCTCCCAGACGCGGGGGCTTGGTGGTTTAGGCAAGTTTGGTCGAGAGATTTATATCAAGGTTTGCTTTGGAACGTAAAAACGCTCGATAGGATTCCAAACGGCCGCCAAATCCTGTGGGATGCCGCCGAAGTCGGAATAGGGAGCTACAGTCCGCACGGTTTGCTGCCGAATAGGCTTTGCGTTGGTGAAGAACAGAATAACGTAGATTCATTCCCTTTGTTTATGCTTTACTTGATGGCCCTTTTGAAGCTGGACTGGCGCGAGCCGTACGCTAAATCTCTTGTTTCAATCGCTAAATCATTTTTGGATACGAAACGGCAAGGAAACGGCTTTTTTGAAGAAGGATTTATTGTATCGGATCCGTGGGCTTCCTGGTGGGACTCGAGGATATGGGTTAACGGTAAGTTGCGTTCTACTCGTTTACCGTACGATTGGCCTGAAGGTGCCCATTACGCTCTCCCTGAGGTTAACGCCCTCTACGCTTTAGCGTATGACGGAGTTGGAAATTTAGCTCAAAAATTGGGTCAAGATCCCGGCCCTTTTCTTGATTTTTCATCGACCTTAATTAAATCCCTTTGGAGTATTTCGCGCGGATATTTACCCTCGATATACGATGTGCAGGCGAAAAAAGGGGATTATACGCCGACATCCGTTGCCGTAATGGCCTATTCACTATTGCGCACGCTCAAAGAATTTCCATTTAGCGATTTGTGGAATGGAGTAATCAGTAAACTACTCGTGAGAAAAAAAGTTGGACTTAAGGCTGGCGAAGAAGCTGCCTTCGGGATTTTGGTCCGGCAGAGCCCTGGCCCCTATTTAGGTGACGCAGAATATCACGGTGCAGTGGTCTGGCCTAGGGATACGCCTTACTTAATCGCGGCGTTAAAGGGGCACGATGATCGGCTAATCGGTGATTTATTGTTATCAAATTTAGACGCCACATTAAATGATGGAGCTGTTTTTTTTGCTCCTGAACTTTACAGTTTGGATGGCAATGAGCTAGTCCCGGTTAAGAACCCGGCGCAATTTTGGTCGAATTGGGTCGATCCTTATATCGATAATATTAATTTATTGGAAGGATTATGATTGCCTCAAAAGGCTTAGGGCTAGCTGGGCTCTGTGAGCGCGAAGAACACATCAGGACATTTTTAGTTCTAACGGGGAAAAGGGCGGGGGTTACCTTCTGTAGTGCTATGAGTAATAGCGGTAGGGCCGGCCCGAACGTACGCGGATAAACGCCTTAGCCGAACCGCCGCGCGCCGAGCCCCCGCCGGTGCATCGGGCATTGCCGTTGAAGCAGGAAGCGCAGCTTCGGCTGACGAGTAGCTCACCCATGATCGGCGCGAATGGCTTGTCCGTAGTCATAGCACTACCTTCATAAGCACTGCAGCAAGGAATCCGCAGAAAAAGTCTTCAAGGCTGCTAGAAACATATTTCTATAGGGGCTGAGCTGAAGGATGGACGAGAATATGAAAGTGGTAAATGAAAACCTCATCTGTGCCATAGGCCCCTTCGAAAAAAAGAAGGTCGCGTCAAACGCACGGCCAGTGATGCCGTGAAAATCGCTTCAACCCTTCTAAAAAAGCTATTGACACAGGGGCTCGTAGATTAACTATGATAGGAACGCCGGTGGTTCTGAAAAAGCGGCAAAGCAGTTTAGCCCTCTAAAGGAATCAGTTTGCCTCTCCAGTTCACTATCGTTGGGTCATCAATCGCTTGCGAATGGCGCTCGCTGAAAACGCGTATAAGGTGAAGGTCGGCTACCCAAGAAAGGCCCATGGTCATAGAAGAAGGGTTCAAGGACGTTTTGGGGCTTAAGATATACTATAAAATCGTGAGGGCTCAGCCCGAGATTGCCAAGCTCCTCACTATGCACGGAGGGCCGGGAAGCTCCCACGACTACCTCCTGCCCCTTGCCGACTTGGCGGATAGGGGCATAACCGTGATTTTTTACGATCAATTCGGCTGCGGCCGCTCGGAGGAGCCGGACAGGTCTAAGTTCACGATTGAATACGGGGTAGAGGAGGCCGAGGAGCTAAGGAGGAAGCTCGTAGGCGATGAAAAGGTGTTCCTGATGGGGTCGTCTTACGGCGGCGCCCTCGCCCTGGCCTACTCCCTTAAGTATCAGGACAGGTTGCGCGGCCTAATAATTTCGGGAGGTCTCTCGAGCGTTCCGCTCGCGGTTTCGGAGATGAAGAGACTGATAGAAGGGCTTCCCGCAGACTCGAGGGATGCCATAAGGCGCTTCGAGCAAACCGGAGACGAGGAAGACCCAGCCTATAAGAGGGCAGTGCAGGAGTTCTACTCAAAGCACTTGCTTAGGCTTGCTGAGGTACCTGAGCCGGTCAAGGCCTCCCTTGACTTTGCCGAGGAGAGGAACGTCTACAGGGTAATGAACGGACCAAACGAGTTCACAATAACTGGGGTCATAAAAAACTGGGATATAACTGACAGGCTTTCAGAGATTCGCCTCCCAGTTTTCATAACGGTTGGAGAATACGATGAGGTGACGCCGAGGGTTGCGCAGGTGATTCACGAGAAGATCGCGGGCTCTCAAATTATGATTTTCAAGGATTGCTCTCACCTAACCATGTGGGAGAATAGGGAAGGCTACAACGCTGCGCTTGAAAACTTCATAAAGAGGTCGCTAAGCGAGCACAACGGGCAGGCGCCTGACCGTTTTCCTACGACGACTGCGTCCTCTGCTTGAAGTAAGCGTAAAGCGCGTCGTAGAGGGGAAACTGCAGGCGCATGTTATCGTGGTCATCCTTGGATATCAGCCTGAAGCCGGCGGCTGCAGCCCTAAGGCCAGCTGACTCGGGTGGAGGGTTTGGGATCCTCGCGTCAGCTCCCCTCACTACCTTTGCAAGCTCAAGTAGGACTGGATCCTTGATGTCGTACTTTCTTATTATGGCATCAAAGGAAACGCGCTCCTCACCACCCTCAAAGTAATGGGTGAGTTCAACTCCCGGAACGTCAAAGTGAATCGCACCCTCCCTTTCTGTAACTTCCTTCACGGAGTCCGCGGGGACAAATAAAAACTCGGCGTCGGGGTCCACGGACTTCTTTATAAGCCAAGGGCACGCGATCCTATCTACGTGCGCCCTTTCCCTTGTAACCCATTTCATGACAAGAAGCGATCATATGTATACTTATGCTTTTCCGTCCCCTTGGGCGACGAGACGTTCATACTTATAAAACCGGAGCCAGCCCTCGCGGCCCTCTCGTCAAGAGGTAAAACGCGCGATCCTCGGAAATCAGGTAATCAAATACGGATGCCGGTATCATAGCCTTTTCTTCCGGGGAGTCAAACTCGTCATAGGACATCACGCAGCCCCCGTCTAGCTTTAGGTCCCTCAGGCTGGCGCTCCCTCCTTTTACTTCTACGCGGACCCCACCGATGGCGAAGTCCACTTCGTTCCCGGCTTTGGTCACGGCGCAGCCCTGACTGCACTGCCGGAAAAGGTGCTCAGCTACTGCTCCCCCCAACACATTAAGTTCCTTTCCCTCAGTTAGCCTATCACTTCCCATGGCGTAGAATTTCATGATGCTGTAAAGCAGACGATTGACGAAATACAGTTTCTTGTTGGACCTGAGCAGCGGAACAACCTGAGGCCCTACATCCCGAGCCACCTTGCAGTCAACCTTGGTTACGAAGAGATTTTCCGCCAAGTGCAAGTGCGGTCCGAACGTACGTATATCAACGCCTTAGCCGAACCGCCGCGCGCTGAGGTGTAGGTCGCAAGTTAGCCCTCGTGCCAACCCCAGCCTTTTTTCCTCTAGTTCTGATCCCTCAGCAATGGCCGCTAACTTCCTCAGGGCGATTGCCTTGGGCACGTTGTTCAAACCCAGGAAGGTCTGAAAGCCGCAATCCGTACTTGCCAGGATATTTTCTGTTCCCAGGAACGCCGCGTACCTGTCCAGCCTTAGCGCGACCGTTTCCGGGGACTCCACAAATGGTGTCTTAACGTCGACCACGCTGACAGCTAGCTTGAGTCCCTTTGGCCAACCGTGCTCCTTGACGTATTCCTCGTAGATAAGGGCGTCTCCTTCATGTCTCGGGTTGGCCGTCTCCCCTACTATTGTGCTCGCATTAAGTCTCATTAATTCGGGCAGCACTCTTCTGAAGTCTGCATCGCTGACATGGGATGAGAGGTAATTGCCGTAGCAGTAGTGCACCCTTATCCTATCTTTAGGCAGCCCTTTTATTGTCTCGTTTATGGCGTCAACGTGGTGTGGGAGGGCCTCATAGAAATCGATGCCCCAATCGGGCGAAAGCTGCTTGGCCATGGCCAAGTCAGGTGCGTCTATCTGCAGGTAAGCCCCCTTAACGCTAAGGATGGCCTCATACTCTTTTCTTATCTCGGCGGATAAGGCCCCCAGGTAGTCGAGATGATCGCGGTAGGCCTTGCCCGGAGGGAAGAACACGGTTATCACGCCAGGCGAGGGCGCGGTCACGAAAATCTTGGGCGCCCCTTCCTCTTTGGCCAGCCTTACGGCCTGTTCGGCCTCGGCCCTGGCAAGCGCCGCGCCAACGTAGACTAGCTTATCCTCAACCTTTGGGAGCGAGGCGATGACGCTTTGCGATGAGAGAGCTGCTAAGAGCGCAGGATTAGCCTCCTTGAGCTCTTCCACTAAGGCCGAAAGTCCAGGTTGCGGGACTCTCTCAGCCGAGGAGAAACCATGAAACCTGTTGGGTAGATAAGTGGTATACCCGCTCTTCCTTTGCTCGCCGTTGCTCACCCACGTAAGGCCCTTTGAACCAGCTCCTAATGGGTGAAGCTGTTCGCGGATGGCCGTCCTCTCCGCCCTTTCCAGTTCCGTTTCATGGTTAGTGATCTCTCCAGTGAGGCTTTGCCTCAGCAGTGCCTCAACCTCAGGGGTTCTGTACCAGCTGCCCACAAACGTTCTTTCTATCATTTGCAAGGATTAGTACACCTTTCAATAAAGCTTACCAGCGAAAAACCCGATGATTTAGGTTAGAGCATTTAAGGTAAACTACATTCTTCGTAACGCGACCGAAGTCCTGCCCATTGCTCGGCACCCCCTCCATGAAAAGCAGGTGGTCCGAAAGAGCCCGACCAGCTCGACCCTTCAGCTTAATCCATCGTAAATATCAACTTAAAGACAGCTCTGACCTATAAGAATGAGAACAAGTCGATGACCAAGGGCCCGACCTCTTATTATCGGCTACGAAGGCTTCCTGAAGTACGAGCACGAAAGGAAACGCGAAAGCGCGACAAAGAGAGGCGAGAAACCCAGCCTTAAATGCTAATGATGGTTTCCGGGCAGACCGAAGATGGGTAATAGGGAGAGGCGCTTCGATGGTGATCAGGGCCGCGCTGGCGAGGATTCTGCAGACAAAATACGAATCCGAATTCAGGTAAAGGGAAAGAAGAAATATGAAGATTAGGAGAGCAACGGAAAAAATGCAAAGTTTAAATGCACGGGAGAAAATCGCAGCAGGTTGAAACTCTTCTTAATGATGAAAAGGCATTAGCGCTAAGCTAAAGATCCTTACACATTATCAGACCGTCTACGTATCTTTCCTTGAAGAGTCCCATCCTCGGTATGATACCTGTCTGAATGAAGCCGAGTTTCCTATAAAGGTGTATTGCAGAAGCGTTATTGGCGTAGACTTCGAGCTTTATCAGTCCGTAGTTCTCAGCCTTCGCAAGGCTTAGCAGAAGCCTTATGAGTTCATATCCCAAACCCGCGTTCCTGTATTCCTTAATGACACCAATGCCTAGAGTTCCGACGTGCTTTGTCCTCCCAAAGCCCCTCCTTATTTCCGCGTGCGCTATGATTTTATCCTCAGCGACCGCAACCAGGCCTATGAGGTTTCCCTCAAGCATTTTCTGGGTTTCGTCGGCCACATACCTGATTTCTGAAAGGTACGTCTGTCTTTCGTTCGTAAGTATGGGCGCATCTTCATCCACAAGCCCGTTTATGTAGTTCATTAAGCCTTCGATGTCCCCGGGACCAACTGTCCTGATCGCTACGGATCTGCCGTCTTTTGTCCTGAAAGTTTCTATTATCTGGTCTGGCTGCATCCTAAACGTATTTTCTTAAAATAGTTAAAAGTTTTGCGTGTTGGTTTATTGCATAATTATAAGGTTTGAAGAGATGTTATTGAATGCTTTTGCTCATTAATTGAACCCCAAGCGTTTGATCTTTGCCCGAATGCCATGCGCCTACATCCAGCTTCCGCTATTACATAAGTTAATAGTTTTGACTACAAGGACTTAAGGAGTTTGCGCGTGGTATTCCAGCATAGCGAAAATTTTAAGCGTTTAGGTACCTCTTTCTATGCGGTATTATAATAGCCCGCAGAACGAATCTGGCTGATGTTGGTTAAGGAGCGGGCTATTCCCTCAAGGCCGGGATAGTTAACCCGTAGCCGCAACACCTCCTGCCTGGGAAAAGAAACTATGGAAGTACGGCCAACCACCTTTGTTTTCGTTTGTTTTCTTTAAGTCGCGCTTTCGGCATTCGAATCTTAAGGTCCAGGAGGAGCTCTCGCTTCACTGCTCGTCGTGGGGGAGCCAATGGCCGCTAGGGCTTATTTTATTTCTCATTATTATTAAGCCACTGGTTAGAGCTTTGGGCATAAGCTTGTTGCTTTAACCGCTGCTCATTACCTTTCGTGAAAGCGCTTTGGGGCTTACGCAATAATTCACCATGTGATGCATTGTTGAATAATTCGAGAACCGCTCATAAATTTACTCATAAATTTTGCAATAAATCGGGTTTTATGAGGAATTTTTGGCTTTTCTCCCGGTTTTCCTCATAAAACAGTAGCAGCCATAAAAATTTCATGAGCATTATTCAACAAAGCA
>ERZ1669250.867-NODE-867-length-11492-cov-12.068724_pt1 | contig 11492 bp, 10 predicted proteins | sample MGYA00579295_ERZ1669250 | MGnify/ENA primary metagenome ERZ1669250 (study PRJEB41166, sample SAMN08046056) | hot springs metagenome | biome: hot spring; feature: acid hot spring; material: thermophilic sediment; isolation source: thermophilic sediment from acid...
GTTTTGTCCTTCAGGATCAGTTAACATCTCTCCAAAAAGAAAAAGAGATCAAAAGAATAAGTTTAAAAGCGATAGAAAAACTTGAAAGGTACGATTATCCTGGAAATTTCAGAGAACTCGAAAGCCTTGTCAAAGAGGCGATAATGAACGCATACATGGATGGTCGTGATTGCATACTTGAGAGAGATTTTGAAATAGTGTGATTATAAAATTTGAATGACATCGGAGGTGAAAAATGACCGAAAAAACTAAAGAAATTGAGAGAAAGTATCTTCTTAAAGATCGCGAACAAATCGAACGTTTGAAGCACAACAGCATTAAAAGGATGGGAATAATTCAATGGTACGAAGAGACAGAAAACCCTCAAGAACGTATAAGACTGACAATCTCTTACGATGAAGTGATAGGTCATACGCATGTCTGGGAAAAAGCAACTAAAACACTGACAGATAATTCAGAAGAAAGATTCGAAACAAAAAATTTTTTAGATCCACGAAGAGTAAATCTATCTGATTTGGAAAACAAGAAAAACGTTGTAAAGATAAGATACTTAATCAAAAAAAAACCGGAAATAGTTCTTGATGAATTTTTGGAAATAGACAATAAGGATATTTTAAAACCAAAAAATAGTTATCCAGGAGAGTATTACCTTGAAATCGAAATCAAAGAAGATAAAGACAATAAAGATGACTCATATTTTGAGAATGAATTAAAGGGTATCGGACTTAAGATCACAGACGTTAAGGATTTGACAGAGGACAAATCATATCAAAACTTTTACAAGGCTAAAAAGCGAGAAATAAAGCCTCTTAAGATCATCGAGTATGTCCAAAATAGACTCATAGGCCCTGTGACGGTCATTCTGACCCAAGGAAAAGGAAAAACAAAAGAAGATTTTGAGTTATTTATAGAAGAAACAACTAAATCAAACAAATACAGAGAATTTATCGGAGAAATAGATGCTTTGTACCTTTTCATAAAAAGCGGTTTCGAAGTGGAAAAAGTGCATTTTCTTGTCTTTCCATCTTTTGAAAATGGTAAAGACTATCCTTCTGATTATAATTATCTCAAAGATGCGGTGAATAAGATATTTGGGTTGGAATGTTCTTATTCACCGATAAATTATTATTCTTCAAATCAAGATTCTGCTTACAAATCTCTTCGTGAAATATTTGACGCTGTTTCAAAAGTCGCAGATGATATTAAAGATGGTCGAAATACATTAATTGACTTAACCGGGGGGCAAAAATACCCGGGGATAGAGCTTGCCATTTACAGCCTTTTTAACAAAAAAGCGTTTTATTACAAGCAAAAAAATGGGAGAACTGATGGTGCCAGTGAACAGGAAATGGTTCAGTTAAAGTTCCCGCCTCTTCCTATTGGATGGAATAATGAGACCATCGACGATTACAGCCCATATTTCGATTTAATATCTTCAAAGGTCCAAAATGGAGAAATTATAAATTACAATATTTTTGTGATTTTGCCGGAGTTTTTAAAGGAACTTTTTTCTATTTCTCCAGAAGGACAATTTATAACTGTTCCAATATTGAATGAGATAAAAACGAATTACGATAACGCCAGGAAATTGCCATTCGGCCACGGGAAAAATTTCATAGATCTTATAAGAGACAAGAAGATGATAAATTTTGTCAATGAAAAAATCCCCCTCTGGAGTTTAAGATGGATAGGAGATCTGATTCCAGAAACGGTCGAACATTCTCAAAGACACAGCAAAAGACTTATGGAATTCGGATTCAACCTTGTAAGAATTATGGGAGAAGAAAATTTCTTAAGCGGAGTTAGTTCCGATCTTCGAAAAGAATTCTATTTTATACTCGCTGTGGCTATGAATGTTCATGATTTAGGCCATACAGTTCTTAATTACACAACAGATGATGGAATTGAATTTTGCATTGATGGGCTTCCGAGCGTCGTAAGAGATTTGCACAGTGAATTGAGTTATCAGTTGATAGAGAATGAGAATCTTTTGAATGGAATAGAAAAGATAGATGAGGATAAAGAAAAAATCGCAAAACTTAAGAAGGCCATAATGTACGTAAGCAAATACCACAGGCAGTACCTTCCTATAAGCAAAAATGAAAATCCTTCTCACAAAGATTTCACGGAAAATCTCAAGATGAAGATAAAATCCCTTGAAGAAAGATTAGATGAAGATGAATTGTTTAAAGATTCTAAAGAATGGAAAAAGATGATAATGCTTGCGACAAGATGGCTTAAGTTCATAGACTCGACAGATGTCCAATCAGACAGAACTATCATGGATGAATACACTCAAATAAGAGTCCAGAGAACAAAAGACGAAATAGAAAGTTTGTGCTATGACTTTCTTTCAAATAAAGCAATGCTTTCTAAATTAGGTATAGCCGAACAAATATCAAAGACACTTGGATACCTTAATGCACAAAATTGGAAGGCTCTCGATAATGTTGCTTGTGAAATAGAGGACGTTGTCTACGAAGAAATAAGATCGAATCTTGAAGATGCCCAAAATAATTATAAAAAAGAGATTTTCGTGGATGAATACATAAAAAAGACCGACAGAATAGCCTTCAAGTCAAGACAATTTCAACATTTCGAAAAGCATCAGGCTGTAAAAAGTATAATGCCGGAATTTTACACTCCAGAGGAAAAAACGCTTTACATCAAAATATATCCTGAAGAGAAAGCGCCAGAAAAAATAATAAAAGATATAAAAAAAGATATAAAAGATGAATTTGAAAAATCCGGTCTTGCGCTTGTCAATGAGAAACTGGAAAAATTGGAAATAGAGTCATAAAGTGTGATTAATGAATTTGAAAGGGGGTAAAGATGAGCATTTTTGACGAGGAGAAACTAAAACTTGTTTCCGGTAACTCTAATGAACTTTCAATTTTGTCCTACGACGTGAATTCAATTCAAAGGTACATTTTTCAATCATCAAACATCAAAGCAATCATGGGATCAAGCAAGATGATCGACGAATTCGACAAAGAAATACAAAATATGAAAGAATTCTACGTCGTAACGGCTGTCGGCGGCACAGGTATGGTAATAGCACCTTCAGATCGCGAAGGGGAAGTAAAAGAGATGATAAAAAGCAAATTCTACAAAATGGTCCCGGGTGGCGAGATAACCATCTCTTCGGTGAGATTTAAAAGAGATGAGTTGGCCAATGGAATTAAAAACGGAAAGAATTATAAGATTCCAGCAGATATTGCGGGGATTAAATTTGAAAATATGGACGGTAAAGATTCTTATAGTGATATCTTCAAGATCTTTTCTTCTGAAATGCAAAGGCAAAAATCTTTGAACAATCCTAAGGCTCCTCTTTTTGAAGATGCACAACGTTGCGAGTTGTGCGGCGTGATGCCGGCATCTTCAATCTATCATTTTGCAGATGGAGATCTTTATATATGCAGCGCATGTGAACTCAAAATCCAAAAGGGTAAAGAAAAGATTCGAGAAGAAGGTTACGCAGAAGAACTTGCGGATATATCTTTATCTGAAATGGACAAAAACTGGATAGGGTTTATAAAGGTGGATATAAATAACCTTGGAAATCTTTATTCTAAAATTAAAACTTCCAAAGAATTCGAACAAAAGAGTGGAGAGATAGAAGATATAATCCAAAGTTCTATAAACAAAGTGGTAAATGTTTTTAACCTGAGAAATAAATACCTCGTTCCGATCCATGGAGGAGACGATCTTTTCATGATGGTACCGGCATCTAAGGTTGTCGATATATTCAAAACACTTTCATCTTCTCTCTCATCTCTTAGCAAAATGGGACTTTCTTTTTCGGCCGGATTAGGCATATCTAACGTAAAGATGCCGATCAAATTCATCTTCGAATCGGCGGAAGCGCTTATCTCTTCTGCCAAAAAAAGTGCTTACACATCGGACAAAAATGAGAATTTTGTTGCATTCAAAATAATATCTTCAAACTCGATAGATCCGGTAATAGAAGACGTGTTATACGAGGATGAAAAAACCAAAAACATCTACAAACTTGGATTTGGAATGAGTCTTTCTCAATTTTTCAATGATTTGGCTTTCGTTGAAAAATTAAGAAATCAAAAATTGATTCCATTCTTGCAGAAGACCTATTCATGTGTAAAAGACAGATACGAAGTGGCAGGTTTAAATGTGAATTATTTCTTCGCAAGAAGCGAAATGAAAAGAGTCATAGAGGATCCAATTCAATATTTCAACAAATTTGCTTTGACTGAAAGATCTGAAGCGGACGGAAAGAAAGTGTATGAATCTAAAATACCTTATTTGCTCGAACTTTCAAGGCTTTGGGGGTGAATAATGAAGATCAAAATTTCGATAAAACTTCTATCTCCTCTTCTAATAGGCTCATCCGAAGAAAATCACAGCATAGCGAAATCTCAGTTGGCTTACAACAACATGGCTCTAATAACAGGATCTGAATTGAAAGGAAATTTCAGATACATTTTTAAAACAATACCCGCTCTTAACAAATTCGAAATACCTCTTTTTGGAGATTCAAATAACGCGGGTAAACTCTTATTTGAGACTTTGCAATTAGAGAACCCTTCTTACATAGAAAGAATGGGTGTATCAATAGACAGAAATCTTAAAATATCTGCCAATGAAAAGTTGTTCACTGTAAGGGCTCTAAATCACTCGGATAGATCATTTGAAGGATACATAAAAGTTAACGGAGAACTTTCAGAATCTGAAAAATCATCTTTGGTAACTGCTGCAAAGTTTATAGACAAAATAGGTTCCATGAAATCGAGAGGATTCGGAAAGGTAAAAATAGATCTCGATTTTGTAGAGGATCAAAGAACCGTTCTCCAGAATATTGAAGAAGGCATTTATGAAATAATCTTCAAAGTAAAAAGCCCAATTATACTTACCTCCGAGATGGCAAAAACATATCTTTACACATCGAGAACATTCGTAAGCGGAGAAACTTTGAAAGGAGCATACGCCGGGTTCTTCGACAAGAATTCCGATACTTTTAAGCAGATTTTTAATTACGGAAAAGTTCATTTCCCTTTCCTTTATCCATCTTTAAACAACAAATCTCTAATCCCTTCTCCTCAAACTCTTTTCACGCAAAAACATTCTAACGGTGAGATGATATACGATATAACATTTGGGAAGTACATCGAAAGACTTTTTGCAGAAAAAGGATTAAAGTACGTCTTAACTGATAAGACCATAAAAGATGGAAAAGAAATAAGGCTTGAACCGGCAAAGGGATACTTTGATCCTGATAAAAGTACGCTTTACAGTCTTACCTCACAAAAGTTCTTTTCGACCCAAATTGAAATAGATCCATTTACAAGGACTGCAAAAAGCGGGATCTTAAGAAGTTATGATGCCTTCTATCCGGATTATCTCGGAGGATATTTGAAGGTTGATTCTCAAAACAAAGATTTGGTAAAAGAGATAATTGGCCACAAAGAAATCCAAATAGGAAACTCAAGAACGCGTGGATTTGGACACTTGGAACTTCATTCATTCCAAAAAATAAACGATAATTTTTCTACTCTCAAAATTGCAAATGATAATTTTAAAGAAATAGTTGATAAGATAAATCAAATCAATGGGACAAAAGATTTCGAAATAAAACATACTATTGTTCCGGTAGTTTTGACGTCCGATCTCATCGAAAAAGATTTTGAAAATCTTTTTGGTGAAGGATTTGACTTAAAGATGGCATTCACAAGAAGACAGAACATATCGGGCTATAGCGCATATTCAAAATCGAATAAAACCCTTTACAATTCAATAGTCGCAGGAAGCGTTTTTATATTCGACAGCGATAAAGATCTAAATTCAGTCTCTCAGATCCTTTCTCAAAAAAGATACGAAGGGCTTGGGTATCTAACGGAATCTGGTTTTGGAGATTTTTCAATTTATATTCCTTTAAAAGAGGTCCAAAGGAGGAGATCACAGTGAAACTTAGTGCAGAGGAAAAATCAAAATTAATAAAGATTTCAAGTGAACTTTTAAAAAATGATAAATCGCCAAGCAACTCGCAAATAAGAAAATATGCAAGTCTTGCCATGCAGGCTGATTGTTACTATGAGTTCGAAAATTACATGAAATACCAGATTGGAAGATCGCCTCAGGAACAATTACAGTTTTTAAACAAAACTTTGGAAAAGGTCATTGAGATAAAAAAATCAGAGCAAGATGATTCAAGGTGTCTTTTGAAGATCGCATACCTTTTTGGAGTTATGGCAAGAGAAAAACAATACAAAGAACAAATTGAAAGAGGAGATAAAAGATGAAAACATTTGAAAGAATCGATAACCTCTATGATTTTTCTTTGAAAATAAAATTAGAAACCCCACTTCACGTCGGAAGCGGTTCTGAAGGAATATCGCCTCTCGAGGTCGATAATTCGGTAATCAGAATTAACGATGAACCGTTTATTCCCGGCTCTTCCATAAAGGGTGTTTTCAGAAGCACACTCGAGTTCTTTCTCAGATCTATAAATGAAAAATTTGCCTGCGATGTTGTTGGAGAAAAACCCTGCATAGACATAAGAGACGAGAATTTCAAGAAAATGAATACGGAAGAAAAAATAAAATACATCGACAAAAATGCCTGCGAAGTTTGTAAATTGTTCGGATCTAATTTCATAGCATCAAAGGTGGAATTCGAGGATGCTTACGCCAAAGAGGTCAAAGTGGTTAACAGAGATGGCGTTGCCATAAGACGTGATTCTGAAAGTGCGGAATATAGGAAAAAATACGATTATGAAGTTGTAAATCCGGGGACGGTGTTTGAAACCCATATAATTGGAAGAAATCTCGAAGATTATGAGGCTGGATACATACTTTCGATCATCGATCTTGTGAATGAAGGATATGCGAAATTCGGAGGTAAAAAATCCGCAGGCCTTGGAAGAATAAGAATAGATTTTGAAATTTTAAAGACGGATCTTTCAAAAATAGATGGCAAATTTGAAAAAGTCCGCGTTGATGATTCAATTTATCGGGAAGCCTTCAAAAATAGATTGGGGGAGATTGCCAATGTTCGATAAATTACTTAATTTTCACAGATTCGATCTTAAAATAACTCCGCAAACCGCGTTTTTGATAAGATCAGGCAATGATGACATAGAGCCCAACAAAATAGATATGGAATTTGTAAGGGTAGAAACACCTTACGGAAGAACTGTTTACATACCGGGAAGTTCTTTGAAAGGGCCATTCAGAAATCACGTAGGAACTCTACTTAAAGGAATAGGAAAAAATGTTTGCCTCTTGGAAAGAGGAAATGATTGTAAAGAAAAATTGAATAAAAGATCGCCTGCTCTTGAGAATTACAACAAAGCCTGCTATGCGTGCAGAATGTTTGGATCTACCGAATTCGCGTCGATAGTAAGATTTGAAGATTTCTTTCCTTACAGATTGAATGATACGCCGGAGCAAAAAGCAAGATCCATCGAATCGATAGAGAAATACTCTTACGTAAGACATGGTGTAAAGATAGACAGAAAGACAGGATCTGCGTCGCGTAATGCGCTTTTTCATGCCGAAGCGATAATTGGCGGAGAATTCTTTGGCACACTTGTGATGAAAAATCCTGAGATGTGGCAGGTTGCAATGATTTTCAAAGCAATAGAAGATATAAATTTAGGGCTTCAAAAAATCGGTGGGATGAAATCAAGGGGATTTGGCAAGGTAAAAATAGACATAGAAAGTATCAATGTAGAAACTCTTTCAGACAAAATAACATTTTTTGATTTACAAAATGGCACTCTATCGCTTCAACCATCTATAAAGCCTTCCAATGGTTTGTTTTCAAAATCATACAAATTCACAGGTCAACAGATAGAAGATTATAAAATCATGATTTACGCAAATCTGAAGGATTGGTAGATATGGCCTACATCATCTACGATATCCACGAAGGGTTAAAACTTGAAGTATTGGATACCCAAAGCGCTTTTGAATTGTTTGAACACTTCAAAAAAGCATTTGGAAAAAACTTTTATTTCAGAATCTTTTGTCAGGATTTTGATTACATCTTCGACAAAGGAATCGAATACAAAGATGAGATGAAGGCCGAAGCCAATGGTTATGTATACATCTTAAACGGAAAGTACAAAGTCTCTTGCCAGTTTAAAGCGTGGCCGAGATACATCGAGGTGATAAACAATGGCTGAAGTTGGTTATTTTAACGTGAAATTTCTTCCAAGAAAAACTTACGTCGAATTGGAAAACTTTTCGATGATAGATTCTATGAAAAAATTGAACGGAATAATAAAAGCAAGCGTTAAATCCTACACCCCGATTGCTTTCTCATCGGGAGATTTTTACTCAAAAGAAGGGAAGGTCTTTTACCCTCTCAAAAGAGAGAATGAGAAAATAGTAATTCCGGGATCTTCTATCAAGGGCACAATAAGGACCTATGCGGAGGCTTTGTCCTATTCCTGCCATCTTGACGGGCCATGCGGTGAGGAAAGGGACGGACTTTGCATCGATTGTTCTATGTTCGGGACCGCAGGCAGAGGATTCAGCACCATGGGTAAGGTGCATTTTAACGATGCCTTCATCGATTCGAGTGTAAAAATAAAAGATGTAGGCATGCCACGTCAGTCTGAAGGTAATGGTAACCAGATAAAGTTGTATTCCCATAAAATGAAAGAAAATGGACAAAAAGTTTTTTCTTACGAGGCAATAGATACCGGAAATGTATTTGAATTTGAAATCCAGTTTCATGGAATGGACAAAAAAGAACTTGGCCTTCTTGTGCTTGCGATGGGGTGCGGCAAAGATAATTATTTTGGAGTCAAATTCGGCCACGGAAAGAACGAAGGCTATGGTTCGGCAAAGATCGAGATAAAGGAATTGTGGATAAAGCCAAAAGAAATATTTGGGAAGATGGAACAAAGAGATTTATCCCTTTTGGATGAGTGCACCAATGAATATCTAAAAAGCGTTAATTCAGATGTTTTGAGGAATTTAGACCAGATAAAGTCGGATTGGAGTGATGCCTTCAATGGATAAATGTGAGATCTTAAAAGAAGTGAATGAATGGTCTAAGGACACTATCAAGAAAAATCCATCTATTTTAAATAGTTTGGAAAGCGCTTCAAAGAGAGCCGCAAGCCTTATAAAAAATATCGGTATGGAAAAGTATCTTTCACTTGACGGAGTCTACGAAAAAGCCTTAAGAGAAAATGAGGTGGAAGGTTTCAAAGTGATTATAGATTTGGTCAAGGCAAAGAGAAGAGAAAATAAATATAGCGAAGACGACATCTTGCTTTTCCTTGGGTATCTGTCAAGGGAATTAACCTTTTATGAAAGTTCAAAAGATCAAAAAGATTTAAGAAAAGATTATAAGCAGGATCATAATAAAGAGCCTCAGAAGAAAGAGTACCACAAAAATGATTTGAATGCAAAATCATTGACTTCGAAGCCTTTTGCGAATTTGCAAGATATGCTCGATAAAAAAGAGGGGAAGTGATTTAATGTTCAGGCAGCGTGTTATATGTACGGTCGGAAGAAGTTTACTCACAAACTTTGAAAAAGAAGATCCAAGCCTTAAGAACTCCTTTTCAAAAGGGTCTATCGTCAAAAGGCTTATCTCGGAAGATCCATCTCAAAAGATATGCGGAGCGGAGATAAATTCGACCTACAGCATAGTGAAACAGGGATTCGTTCATGACAAATACGATATATTTTTACTTTTTTCAGATACAGAAGATGGACGGAAAGTCGGAGCAATTTTAAAAGATTACTTTGAAAATGAAAGATCGCCTCTTAGATTTACCAATGTTTATATTAAAGAGATAAAGGGTCTTACCGGAGAAGAAAGATTCGAATTTCGAAACAAGGGTCTCAAAGAGATTGCAAACACTCTTGTCGATCTTTCCTCTCAATCTCCTGAAACGACCATAATAAACGCGACGGGAGGATACAAAGCGCAGATATCATTCGCAACTCTTATCGGCCAGATACTTAAAATTCCTGTCTACTACATGTTTGAAGGATTCAACGAGATAATAGAACTTCCTCCGATGCCCGTTTCATTCGATTACAGTTTCTGGATGAAAAATTACGATTTACTCGAAAGCCTTGAAAGACTTGAGGCAACTGAAGAAATGGTAAAATCTGCAGACCCTCAATTAAAAGTTCTATTTGACTTTGAAAAGGGTGGCAACGAAAAGATATACGGTCTTAGCCCTATGGGGGTTATCTTCCACAAAAGTTTTAAAGAACTTTTTAAAACAGATACGAACAATCTTCCTTCCAAACGTACATCCGATCCTAAATACATCTCAAGTTCAAATGAGCCAAATTCTTCAAAATTCGATGAAAAGTACGGAATATCAAAAAAACTGCTTGATATTCCATATATCAAAGAACTAAGATGCTTTTATTACAACCCGAATAGCGATTACAAAACAAAGGTAAATGTCAAAGGCGAAGATTTCGAAATATATTTCACAAAAAATGGAGAGACAATAAGTTTTATCGCAAAAACAACGGCAAAGACGGAAAATCAAAAAGTGGCGTTAAAAATTCATATAGAAGAGGCGATGAAAAGGTGGTGATAAGATGAAAAGTTACGAATGTGAAGTTATAAGCCCAATGTTTGCCCACGGCGCCGATCCAAAATCCTTTGAATTGAGGGCAACGGAAATAAAGGGTGGATTAAGGTTCTGGTTTAGGACGGCCCTTTCTTCAAAACTTAAAGACAACATCCTGGCACTCAAATTCATAGAATCGTACATCTTCGGAGACACATCCCAAAAGTCCAAAGTTATAATCTCTGTCGATGCAAAAATCTCTTCCAAGTCAGACCCTATCGAGAGCCTCCAAAAATTCAAAATGGGAAATAACCGTATCCAGATCGATCCCATAAAGTATCTTGCCTTCGGAATGTATGAAAAGCCAAAAGATCCAAAGTGGAAATCCTACGCGGATAGTGGAATTTTCAAGATCAATCTTTCTTTCTTTTCAGCCAACCAAGACGGATCTCTCAATAATCAAGAAGTTCAAAAAATAGAATCCATCATCGACAGCGTCATGTTTTTGTATTCCACATTTGGAGGAATAGGCGCAAGAACTGACAAAGGATTTGGAAGTTTTCAGATAAAATCAATTCGATTTGACCCTGCAAATTTGGCAAAGATGTCAAAAGATGCGGTTGAAAATATCTACCAGAAATCAAGAGAAATATTTGAAAGTATCAATCCAAAAGAACGCCAAAATTTGAATTTCAATCCCGTTGAATTCAAAGGTTTTCCATCCTATCCATTTTTTGATCCTCAAAAATCGATAACCTTTGGTGCCATTGAATTGTCATCTAAAGATTACAATCAGGCTTTAAGTAAAGTTGGCCAAAACTATTACAAACTCAGAAGAGCACTTGAGAAAGATGGTGCTTTCAAAAGTTCTTACATGAATCAAAATTATAAAGCCAAAAGGGCATTGCTTGGTCTTCCGATTCTTTATCAATTACCATCACCTACCATAACCTTGAACATT
>ERZ1669250.869-NODE-869-length-11445-cov-3.569183_pt1 | contig 11445 bp, 8 predicted proteins | sample MGYA00579295_ERZ1669250 | MGnify/ENA primary metagenome ERZ1669250 (study PRJEB41166, sample SAMN08046056) | hot springs metagenome | biome: hot spring; feature: acid hot spring; material: thermophilic sediment; isolation source: thermophilic sediment from acid hot...
GCAAGGGTACGAGTTTGATCCCTCGAGCCTAGAGAGGTACCAACCCTTAGCCATAGACGATGTTCATGAGATGTGGTCAGAGCTTTTGAGGGCAAAAACCATAGCTTACGTTTTGGACAACGTAGGAGAGCACATCTTTGACCTAATAGTAGCTAGATATCTTTCAAGTCACGTGGAGGTCCACGTTTATGCTAAGGATAACCCTCTTTTAAATGACGTTACCAAGGTCGAGCTTTTGCCTGATCTTTCGGCCGGGCTCAAGGCTTACTTCTACTCTCCAAAGGCTGTTGGAATAACCTGGGACGACTTTGAGGGTAGTTACGATCTAGTAATAGCTAAGGGCATGGCGAATTATGAGACGCTAACTGAGGATAAGCCAAAATTTCCAGTTTATCACGCGTTGAAGGTCAAGTGCAGGCCGATGGCTTTATCCTTGGGCGTTCCGCTGCTTTCTGGAGTTGTCAAGCGCAGGAGCGATCCTCAGGAGAAAACTTAAGGAGAACACTTAAAAAGTACTTAAAACGAAATCTTGGGCTCGTAGCTCAGCACGGGAGAGCGACGGACTCTTAGCCCACAAGGGGGATATCCGTTGGTCGTGGGTTCAAATCCCGCCGAGCCCGCTGAAACTGTGATATGAACTCGTCAGATTTTATTAGGCAATTTTAACGTGCTAGGGTATCCCAGTAGGTTTTGATGGTCTAGGCCCTAAAACTGGGCGCATGCTAACCGGTATTGAAAGTCAGCCCGTACAGCTTTTCTAGTAGCACGGCGCTTACGACCTTGGCTTCGCTCTCCTTCAACATGAAGACTGCCTGAGCGGGCGCCGGACCGAACTGGTTTCTATGTGTTTGCCTACGAGCCCATCCCAACACAATGTCGTAGTAAGTTTCCTCTCCTACTCTCAAGTTATCTGGGAATTGTCTCTCGCCCATTGCGCTCAAGAGCTGCCTCTGAAGTCCATCATCTATTTTAATGTCAAGGCGAATCTCGCTCCCATATCTGTCGGCTATTAGGCGCGTTTTTAGCGCGTACCAAGTCAGCGTGGGCATAATAAATCCGGAGAGTTCGTATCTCTCACAGTCCGTCAGCGAGTTGAAGCTTGATATGAGCTGAGTCAAATAAATGTTATCTACGGCAAGCGTCAGATGTAGAGGATCTTGGTCCCTCTCATACTCGTTCATGGATAGCGCTACTTTTGTCCAAGGCTTTGGAAGCGATTCCGCGTAGGCCCTAAGGGAAGTTACGTCGCTGGCTTTAGCCTTGGAGGCTATCTCTTCCTTTATCTCCTCCGCGTCCCAGTGCGAAAGATAAGATTCTAGGTATTGTCTTGCACGCTTTGGCGCGTACGCCAGGACCCTACTCTCTGCAGCTGAAATCAACCTTTTGGTGATCGCGTAGACTTCGTTTGCGGAACGCACTTCCTCATGGCTCAGTTCCCCATAGAAAGTATTTTCAAGGATGGAGCGGGCGGCAGTTAAGTCTGCCTTCCTGAGTTCGTCGATCAGAGATTGGCTCAAAAGAGTAGAGCGCAATGATGAAACTACGGGGGCAAGAGAAGCGTAGCTCACACGAGGAAGAGCCCTAGCTATTTGCCCACTCTTAGCTTTTATGGTCAATCGCGATCAACCTTTTCTCCAAAAAGTGCTTCAAGTATATTCTCTGCTGCTTTCTCCATGTTTTTCTCGGAGCTTTCTCTAATTTTTTTTACCTTTTCCTCTCCTATCGCCTCTATCTCCTTTATCCTCGACTGAGCGCGTTCACGTGCCCTTGCGATTGTTTCTTCCTCGTATTCTTTTTCAATCTTCCGCTCTTCCTGCTCTAGGCTTGCTGCAAGAGCTTGGGCTTTCCTCATTAGCTTTAGCGAATCCTCCTGGGATTGAGCTAAGATCTTTGAGGCCAGCTCCTCAACTTCTTTAAGCCTATCTTGCACCTCCTTGAGGGGGCTCGGTTGTAGCTTTTCGCCCATTGGCTGTTCGGCGCTTTGTCCCATCATCATTGCCCCATTTTAATAGGCATGAACTAAAAAGGGTGTCCTTTGGCCTAGTGCATTTTAGCGCAGGGGCCTAGTTTCCCCGTTTGCGGTGGCGTGAGCCCATGGAATTGACAGAAAAATTTATTAGATGGGGCCATTATTTTTTTGCCTATTGGGCATTATGGGTCTTAAACTTGACTAGATTAGATATATCTCGGCATGTATTAGTATCTACGCATATATTGCTGAGCAAGGAGGAAGCAGAAAAAGTTATGAGGGAACTGGGCGTAACCCCAGACGATCTGCCCAAGATAACTACTAGGGATCCTATGGTTAAGTACCTTAAGGCCAAAAGGGGCGACGTGATAAAACTGATAAGGAAGAGCCCCACCGCAGGTCAGTCTGTGAGTTACAGGGTAGTGGTTTGATTTGGAAGAGAAGCAATCTTTGGGTTGGCTAGCCCTGCAAGCGTTCGTGAAAGAGAAAGGTCTAGTAAGGCAGCACCTAGACTCTTACGAGTCCTTTCTAAATACCTTGATGCAACAGGTGGTGGATTATTACCGCGAGGGTGTAGACGTGCCTGGAAAGAATCTCAAGATATGCTTTGGAAAGATATCCGTAGAAACGGATCCACATCTAATAGAGGCCGACAGGACCATGATAACGGAGTTAGATCCGGTGCAGGCGAGAATACGTAACATGGATTATTCCCTGCCCTTAATGCTTGAGATAGAGATCAGGGACGTCTCGAGAAGGATACAAGAAGAGAAAAGGCCTTCTGTGGAGAAATCGATCCTTGCAATGGGCCCCTCGGCGATGCCTACAGCGAAAAGTTGCCAGGCCATGGGCGTTCCCATAGTAAGGGAGAAAGTTTTCATAGGCAGACTGCCAGTTATGCTTCGGTCAAGCCTTTGCCCGCTTTCTACGAAAACTCGCGAAGAGCTTATTTCCATGGGAGAGGATCCGGATGATCCTGGCGGATACTTCATAATCGCTGGATCTGAAAGGGTCATAGTTTCTCAGGAGGACTTGGTGTCCAACAAGATTCTCGTCGATGTGGCCCCTACTACAATGCCAGCGCAGTACATGGCTAAGGTTTTCTCATACTACAACGGTATAAGAAGTCCCGTATCTCTGTTGCTTGCGAAAGACGGAAAAATGCTAGTTGAGTCGACCGCATTTCCCGTGCGTATACCCTTTGCAGTTTTAATGAAGGCACTTGGAGTCGAAAAAGATAGTCACATAGTTAACCTCGTAAGCAGTTCCCAGGAGATCCAGGATTCACTCCTAATACCCCTTCAAGACGCATCGGACATAACTTCCGAGGAGGCAGCTCTTGATTACATAGGAGGGAGACTGGCTGTAGGACAGCCGAGGGACATAAGGATAAGGAGAGCTGAAGAGCAGATAGATGCCAGATTCATGCCTCACCTTGGGACCTCCCCCGAGGACAGGCTCAGAAAGGCCGTGCATCTAGCCCTGATGGCTGAGAAAGTGCTTCAGTTCTCCAAGGGGATGAGGAAAGCTGATGACAAGGATCACTACGCCAACAAGAGGCTAAGGCTTGCGGGAGATCTTCTAGCTCAGCTCTTTGCGGTTGCGTTTGCAGCCTTTGTTAAAGACTTCCAGTACCAGGTGTCGCGCTCCTTTAGCAGGATGAAGAAGGTGCCTAGCCTCAATAGCCTTGTGAGGGCAGACCTAATTACTCAGCGCTTCCAGCACGCGCTCGCAACCGGAAACTGGGTAGGCAACAAAACCGGTGTTAGTCAGCTATTGGACAGAACCAATTACCTTTCAACGATTTCTCACCTACGTCGCGTGATCTCTCCACTGTCGAGAAGTCAGTCTCATTTTGAGGCTAGGGATCTTCATGGCACACAATGGGGCAGGATGTGTCCGAACGAATCTCCTGAAGGTCCAAACTGCGGTTTGGTTAAGAACCTGGCCATTTCGGCCATAACTTCAGTCGAAAGAGATCCGATACCCGTACTGAGGGCCATGGCTGACGAAGGCGTTGAGTTTTTGGATTACAGGGACAGCTCTCTCTTGAGGAATGGGATAGTTGACAAGCAGGGAGCTAAGGTCTTCGTAAACGGTATTTTTGTGGGGTTCCACAAGGATCCGATAGCGCTTGTTAACGCTTTAAGGGAAAGAAAGAGAAGAGGAAGTTTGCCCTTTGACATAAGTGTGTCCTACGTTATAACTGATTCCTTCTCTGAGGTTTACGCCTTCACCGATGGTGGTAGAATAATAAGACCTTTGTTCGTTTTGGACAAGGAGGGCAAGCTCAAGCTCACCGAACAAGAAAAGGAAGAGCTCTTGACTGGTAGGATGCCTTGGTCCGAGCTCATTAGGAAGGGCGTTGTTGAGTACCTAAGCGCCGAGGAAGAGGAGAACTCCATGATAGCACTTACCGTTGATCAGGCTATGTCTAATCCTGGAAAGTACACTCACTGCGAGCTTGACTCCATAGCTCTTCTTGGCGTAGTAGCCAGCTTAATACCTTACTCGAACCACAACCAGAGCCCCAGGAACTCCTATCAAACCGCCATGGCCAAGCAGGCGATAGGCGTTTCAACCATAAACTTCCAGAAGAGGCTTGATACGCGTTCTCACGTGCTTCATTATCCTCAGCTCCCCCTTGTTACAACCAAGACCGAGCAACTGGTTGGTTTTAACAGGAGACCCACTGGTCAAAACTTTGTGGTCGCCCTCTTGTCCTATGAGGGCTACAACATAGAGGACGCTGTTATCCTCAATAAGGCCTCCGTAGAAAGGGGACTTGCGCGTTCCTCGACGTTTAGGCTTTACGAGACGGAAGAAAGGAAGTATCCTGGTGGGCAGGAGGACGAAATAGGCATTCCAGACGAAACGGTTAGAGGATATCATGGTGCATCTCAGTACACCAAGCTCGATCCTGCAGACGGGATAGTTTTTCCTGATAGCGACGTGGAAGGAGGAGAGGTAATAATTGGGAAGACGAGTCCTTCTAGATTCATCGAGGAGTTCAGAGAGCTGACCGGGGGAGAGGTAATAAAGCATGATTCCTCCGTCCTGTTAAAGCACGGAGAATCGGGAGTTGTGGATAGGGTTTACGTGACGCTCAACCTCGACGGCAGGAAACTTGTGCGGGTCGTCGTTAGAGACTACAGGATTCCCGAGCTAGGAGATAAATTTGCCTCTAGGCATGGTCAGAAGGGGGTAGTGGGCTTGCTTGTGCCTCAGGAGGACATGCCTTACACCGCCTCGGGAATTGTTCCGGACCTGATAATGAACCCTCACGCAATACCCTCCAGGATGACCGTTGGACACCTAATGGAGATGTTGGGCGGTAAGGTAGCTTCGCTGAGGGGGTCTCGGGCCGACGGCACGCCGTTTGAGGGAGAAAAGTTGGAGCAACTTGAGGCCCAGCTTAAAGCGTTGGGCTTCCTTCCCAGCGGTGAAGAGATAATGTACGACGGGCGCACCGGCAAGATGCTTAGGGCCAAGGTATACATAGGTTTGGCCTATTACCAGAGGCTACACCACATGGTTGCAGATAAGATGCACGCTAGGGCAAGGGGCTTGGTTCAGATTTTAACGCATCAGCCAACCGAGGGAAGGGCAAGGGAAGGTGGGCTTAGGTTTGGAGAAATGGAGAGGGACGTTCTCGTTGCGCATGGTGCCTCTTCCCTCTTGCTCGACAGGTTGCTTGAATCCTCAGATAAGACAGACGTCACCATATGTGAAAACGATGGGGCCATGGCTTACTTTGACTACAAGAAGAACAGGTGGATGTGTCCGCTTTGCGGGGAGAAGGTAAGGCCAGTTACCGTAACCATGCCTTACGCCTTCAAGTTGCTTGTTCACGAGATGATATCTATGGGTATTGACGTCAAGATTGAGCCAGGTGATCCAGTATGAGTTTATCTGACAAAAAGATAGTCAGGGGGATAAAGTTCGGCTTGCTCTCTCCTGAAAAGATAGTCAAGCAGGCCGTTGTTGAGATAAATAGCCCCGAAACCTATGATCAAGATGGACTTCCTGTCCCGGGTGGACTTATGGACAGGAGGCTGGGGACAGTAGAGCCCAGCCAGCGGTGTGAGACTTGCGGAGCTAGGGCGGGAAAATGCCCGGGTCACTTTGGATATATCAGGCTTGAGAGGCCGGTTATACATCCCGGCCTTGCGAAGAAAATACACGAAACGCTTTCCTCTGTGTGTAGAGAATGCGGAAGGATAAAATTACCCAATGAGGAGCTCGAAAGCTACAAGAAGCAGATGAAGGACCTTGAAGGGCGCAATCCTAACCTTGCTAAGGCCCTATCAAAGGTCATAGTAAAGAAGGCATCATCGGTTTACACATGTCCACACTGCGGCGCTACAAATTACCCCATTGAATATGAAAGGCCCACCACTTTTTACGAGCAGACAGGAGGCAAAAAAGGAGAGGCATCATCTCTTGTTCGCATACCTCCTACCGAGATCAGGATAAGACTGGAAAAGATAAGCGATGATGAGGCAAGGCTTCTTGGATGGGACCCAGGGGTAGCCAGACCCGAATGGTCTGTGCTGACATATCTGCCAGTTCCTCCGATATCTATGAGGCCTGCGATAACGCTGGAGACGGGCCTTAGATCGGAGGACGACCTGACGCACAAGCTCGTTGACATACTGAGGGCTAACGAAAAGCTTAAGGAGCACATATCTAGCGGAGCACCGCAGTCCGTCATAGACGACGTCTGGGAGCTTCTTCAGTACCACGTGATCACCTACTTTGACAACGAAACGCAAGGAGCTCCTTCCTCGAGGCATAGGAGCGGCAGACCGCTGAGGACGCTTGCTCAAAGGCTTAAGGGAAAAGAGGGAAGGTTCAGGGGCAACTTGCTGGGTAAAAGGGTTGATTTTTCATCTCGTTCTGTTATATCGCCGGATCCGTGGATAGGCGTTGATGAGGTTGGGGTCCCGATCCAAGTGGCGAGGATACTCACCATACCTGAGAGGGTAACCGAGCTAAACTTAGATGAGATGAAGGAGCTCGTTAGGCGCGGCCCCAACAATTACCCTGGAGCCAACTACGTGATAAGGCCTAACGGGGTAATGATAGATCTCAGGTACGTTAAGGATACCAACGAGATAGCTGATGAACTTGGTGTTGGATTTACAGTAGAAAGACACCTCAGGGATGGGGACGTGGTTCTTTTCAATAGACAGCCATCGCTTCACAGGCCATCCATAATGGGGCACATAGTTAGGGTTTTGCCCTATCGTACTTTCAGGCTAAACCCCGCTGTGTGTCCGCCTTACAACGCTGACTTTGATGGGGATGAGATGAACCTTCACGTTCCCCAAGGCAAGGAAGCAGAGGCAGAGGCCAAGGAAATACTTCTTGTGGAGAAAAACATACTGTCGCCTAGGTTTGGGGGCCCGCTTATGGGTGCCATACAGGACTTCATATCAGGAGCCTATCTGTTGACAAAGAAGTCTGTGCTCCTGGACCGGGATGAAGTAATGGACTTGCTTTATGCCGGAAATTATGAAGGTCCTTTACCTCCTCCGATAGTAACGTCTCCAAGACCGCTTTGGACTGGAAAGCAGATAGTAAGTCTATTCATACCCAAGAAGGTCAACTACTCCTCAAAGGCAAACTCCTGCGTTGGCTGTGGGGACTGTTCGTTTGATGATTGCCCAGGAGATGGCTTTGTTTACGTGAAGAACGGAGATCTTCTGATGGGAGTTCTTGACAAGAAGAGCATAGGCGCTACAGTGCCCAATTCTTTGCTTCACAGGATAGTTAAGGACGTGGGTAATGAAGCCGGAAGGGATTTCATGGATAAGGCCTTCAAGGTGTTCCTTAGGTTCAGCGAGTGGAACGGGTTCACGGTGGGCCTAAAGGACCTTGAGATACCAGCTACCGTTCGCGAAGCCATGAAGAAGCGCATTGCCGAAGTTGAAAGGGAAATCGATGAAGCCATAGGCGCATACGAAAGAGGGGAGGTCGAGGCCGAGGCTGGAAAGACAGCAGAGGAGGAAATTGAGGACATGATAATGAGCAGGCTCACGAAGTTGAGAGATGAGGTTGGTGACATGGCCACAAGGAACATGGATCGGAGCAGCCATTCCTACATAATGGCCTTGACCGGTGCTAGGGGATCTGTACTCAACCTCACACAGATATCGGCAATAGTTGGCCAACAGGCATCAAGAGGAGGTAGAATAGTTCGTGGCTACAGCGACAGGACCTTGCCGGTCTTTGACCACGGGGACATGTCAGCCAAGGGAAGAGGATTCGTGGAGAGCTCATTCTATGAAGGGCTTAACCCAGTTGAGTTCTTCTTCCATGCCGTAACAGGTAGGGAAGGATTGGTTGATACCGCCGTGAGAACGTCCCAAAGTGGGTACATGCAGAGAAGGCTGATACATGCTCTGGAAGACCTTCACGTTGAGTACGATGGCAGTGTGAGGGGGGCAGAGGGTGAGCTGATACAGGTACGCTACGGCGATGATGGAGTGGACCCAGCCAAAAGCGATCACGGGATTGCCGAGGACGTGGACAGGATAATTGATGAGGTACTGCAGGAGGTGAAATGATTTGCCTAGAAGGAAGAAGAGTGAGCCTGCACAGGTTGACGAAAGCAAAAGAGAGGTAGGAGATCCGACTGTTCTTCTAAAGGAGATCAGAGAGGCTGCCGTTCTCCCAGAGTCATTGATCGATGAGGTGGAGAAGAAAGCCAAGGAAAGAGGGCTGACCTATGAGCAGCTGAAGGCCGTGCTCGACAGGGTAATCGAGGAATATCAGAAGGTGTCCGTTGAACCTGGCGAGGCCGTAGGGGTGATAGCCGCTCAGTCGATTGGTGAACCCGGTACCCAGATGACGCTTAGAACCTTTCACTACGCTGGCGTGAGGGAGCTTGACGTCACACTTGGTCTTCCTAGGTTGATAGAAATAGTTGATGCTAGCAAGGCTCCGCGCACTCCGATGATGAGGATTTACCTCGAGAAACCTTACTCCGAGGATAGGGAAAAGGCCATGGAGGTGGCTTCGAAGATCGAAGAGACCCTGCTCAGCGACCTTGTTGAAAGCGTGGAGGTCAACGGAGCTGAGCTATCTCTTATAGTGACATTTGACAGCAGCATGCTTGAGGACAGAAAGGTTTCCTTTGATGAGGTTGTGTCGCTCGTAAAAAAGATGAAGGGGGCAAAAGTTGTATCCGAAGATCCGCAGTCCGGAACCTTTGAGGTTTCTCCTTCGGTCAGCGATTACAACGAGTTAATAGCTTTTCGTGAGAAGCTTCTCTCGATGCACGTAAAGGGACTGAAAGGAATTGAGAGGGTTTTTCTTTCAAGGACTAAGGGGACCGGCGGGGGCGAGGAGTACATGCTCATAACAAAGGGATCCGATCTCGCAAGGGTTATGGAAATCGAGGGTGTAGACACGACTAGAACCACGACCAACGACATAAATCAGGTCTTTGAGGTGTTGGGTATTGAGGCCGCTAGGAACGCCATAATGCAGGAAATAATGTCAACTCTCGCGGAGGCAGGTCTTGAGGTTGATGTCAGGCACGTAGAGCTTCTTGCGGATTCCATGACTTACTCGGGCATAGTTAAGCAGATTGGCAGGCATGGCGTCGTGGGAGAGAAGGCAAGCCCTCTAGCCAGGGCAGCCTTTGAGATGACCGTGAGGCACTTGCTTAATGCAGCCATAGCTGGAGAGGAAGACCAGATAAAAGGGGTCTCTGAGAGCGTCATAGTTGGACAGCCTATACCAATGGGTACTGGAATGGTTGATTTGCGCATGAAGCTCTTCTCTAAATCGGCGAGAAGGTGAGAAGACTTAAATCCAGAAAAAGGTGATGTTACCATGAAAAGCGGAGCCTTTCCGAAATCGCTTTGCGAGGAGCTTCTCGCTCCTCAAGCTTGAAGGGTCGAAAGATGGAAATGGAAAAGAAGGAAATAAAGCTGACGCCTCAAGAGCTAAGGGCTTTGTCCCTTTTCTACTCTGCGACCGGTAGGCCTGCCAAGGACTGCGTTATAGATGATCAGAACAACCGCGTGATCTTCTTGGTCGATCCTGCGGACGTTCCCATGGCCATAGGCAAGGGCGGAGTGAACGCCAAAAGGGCTTCTGCTCTGTTGGGCAAGAGCGTTGAGGTGGTAGAATATTCCCCCTTCTTTGAGGGATTGACAAGAAACGCGCTGGCTCCAGTACGCGTTCTTTCCGTCAAGGAGGAAAACGGAAAGGTGGTTGTCAAGGTCAGAGAGGAGGACAGGGGGCTTGCCATAGGAAGCGGAGGTAAAACGGCAGCCAAGTTAAAGCTTTTACTGAACAGGTATTTCGGCGTAAAGGAAGTCGTTATAAGATAGCAACTTCGGATAAGCTTTCAGATAACATTTAAAAGGACTGCCGCTAGTTAGGTTAAGCTATGTCTGAAAGCGGGATGCCCATAATTGGCATTAGGCGCGGCCTCAATCACGTTGACGTGCTTGTTCGCGTGATAGATGTCGGCGAAAAAAGAAATGTTGTTAGGTTCGGCAGCCCAACGAGCGTGAGCGAAGCTGTTGTAGGAGACGAGAGCGGGAGGATTAAGCTTGTTCTCTGGGGTGATAAGGCCGGAACCGTCAAGAGAGGACAGGCAATCATGGTAAGAAACGCGTTCGTCACGGAGTGGCATGGCCAGCTTGAGCTTAACGCTGGGGACTATACCTCGATAGTGGATGTCTCTAACTTATCGGTGCCGGATGAAAAAGAAATTCCAAGAGGTCAGCCAAGACAGGCGCACTTTTACAGGCGGGGAGGCCGGAGCGTTAATCACGCAGGCAGAAGATCATGGCGCTAGCTAGGATGGAGCCACTTTTAGCAACGCGCTTTGACCTAGCTTCAGAATCGGCGTTACTATAACTAAACTTGGGAGCAGTCGTCCTTTGATGTCTGCGTTCCGAATGTGTATGTACGGATACTTCTTCCGCGTTAAGCACATGCTGACGTGGTCTTACACTTGAAATTTAGCCGTATATCTCGCCTGTGAGGTGATCTCGATTTTCGATTCGTTTCCCTTTATTCGAAAAGTTTTCAGTTAAGCCTAATTTTTTCGTAAATTTTCTTCCGCTGGAGATTTTATGTGAATACTTCTGTTTTTAAATGACGTAATACTTATATAGCTCTGTATTTTTAGCCCTTAAAAGTTGGCGCATGAAAGAAAATATGGGAAAAATGTTGTGGCCATTGCAGCAATTATAATAGTTTTAGCAGGTGCCGCGGGATACGCCTGGTACAAGCTTTCGCGCTCGGGAAGCAGTTCTACTAGTGTTAAGGAGGTTACGATTGGGCCATCAAATCCAAATACATTAGTTGACATAGGGACGGGAGGTGTTATAACTACGCCTGATGCCCTAGATCCCGCGACGGGGTTCTACGGCGTCGACAGTGGAGTGTTTCAAGCCGTTTATCAGGGCCTTGTGACCTTTAACGGTTCATCTTTAACTCAGCTTGTT
>ERZ1669250.870-NODE-870-length-11442-cov-13.816896_pt1 | contig 11442 bp, 14 predicted proteins | sample MGYA00579295_ERZ1669250 | MGnify/ENA primary metagenome ERZ1669250 (study PRJEB41166, sample SAMN08046056) | hot springs metagenome | biome: hot spring; feature: acid hot spring; material: thermophilic sediment; isolation source: thermophilic sediment from acid...
CCATATAAAACTAAATATTTAAATATAAGCAAATTATTACATCATATGGTGATAAAAAATGCCCGATGTAGGAAATAGGTTGGTATATCAGGACAGAATAGCGAACTTGGGCAATGCGTTCCAGACGTTCTTGGATTATGATGTCTTTACAGCATTTGAGACATTGGTCATTGGTTTCGGCGAGAACAACAGGAAGCTTGTGCAAGGCGATAAATCAAAGACACCAAAAGGCAGTTTCAACTATAATAGTGCATATTCTACAAGGACAGGGAGGTACTTGTAAATGGCAGGAATAATTGATACAGTATTGGCAGAGGTCAGGAGCATTACCTCTGGCTTCAATTTGCAGACTGGGATACTGAGCGGGTTCGGTGGCTTTGGTGGGCAGGGGGTACTTTCTCAGAGGGTATCATTCTTCAACAGCAGGATAAATGCTGCTAAGACGCAGTCCGTGCCAGTAGAGAAGGTCAAGGCGTTTATGAACCCAATTACCCCATCCTTCGTTCCGAAGGTAATAATGCCCAACGGCGTTCTTGCAAAGGCTGGCATATCAATGCCATCATTTGCGCCGACAGGAGTATCATTGCCCGTAGCAGTTGCACCGCCATCCAAGCAGGTAATTTCAGTTCCAACACCGCTTGTGCCACAGCCAATATCCATGGGAAATACGCCACTAATATTCAGGTAAGTCATTACAGCAATGAGATGCGTAATTCCATCCCAAAGCATTAGTGCAAATACTACAAATTTTTATACTGTTTACTTTAAGGTATATTCAGTTGGTCCATTAGAGGGGGCACAGATAAAAATTCTCAAATTTTTTAATACTGAAACGAATAATTTTGTATCTGTTTGTTCGGTAGCGTATTTATCATCTGTTTGCAATACGATATTGACAACTGATAGCAATGGCATTGCGGAAGCATGTTTGACTTATGGATTATACACAGTATCGGTTAGTTATAATGGCTATGTGAATTATTATACGATACAAATAACGCAAAACCAGGAGGTTGAGTTGCCATTCTTTTTTGAAAAACAATCGCTAAATAATTAATTTTAAATATTAGTTAAGCATATATTTGATTATGGCTCTGTCAATATCATATTACTTAAACCAGATTGCTGGGAATATAATTTATGCTATAAATAATAGCACGATACAGGTTCCTGTGCAATTGCAAGGCTCGTTAATTGCATATGATACAGTAAATAACCTTCTTAAGCAAGAAGTAATGACTGGTAACGTAAATACAATATTATCGCAGTCATTAATAACTCAGAACGTGGCAGTTGTTAACACGCCTGTCCCAATTACAGGCACAACCAATGTAAATATAGTAGGCGATCAGGTAACTGCAAATGTATCTGTGGTAAATACTCCTAATGTAAATGTTAATAACTTCCCAGCCACACAGGATGTCGGGATTGTTTCATCATCAATAACCCAGAACGTTGCAGTTGTGAACGCACCGAATGTGTATGCAGTTCAGTCAGGCACATGGACTGTTGGTGTTGATAATTTTCCATCCACTCAGGCTATCACAGGGGTTGTCGCAGTGAATAACTTTCCATCTACACAGAACGTCGATATAGTGGGTTCATCAATAACTCAGAACGTGGCAGTTGTTAACACACCCACAATAGGCGGTCAGGCAAAGGTAAGGCTTGGGGCTGTTGTATCCACCCTCGTCGGCGCAAACACAAACGTATTCTCATCAAATCTAACGGCAACAATAAACGGTCTGATTTACATAACTGCATTGACAAATGCAACAGCAAACATTGAACTTATTACCGTCTTGAACGGGCAGACAACAGCAATTACAGGTCTGCTTAATGGTGGCACGTATATATTGCCAAATGACTGGTATGTGTTCAATGGATCTGCGTTGATGGGTGACAACTTTAACATACAGTTAAATACTACTGCAACTGTATCAGTATACGTTGATAATGCGGTGTTCTGATTATGATACCGAATTACCATGTAATAGATAATATTTAGTTCAGAAAAATAACAGGACTGCTATAGTATGGCAATAAATTTAAATATCATTTATTAATATTAATAACAAAGGTGGTAGGATGTTTAAAAAGGTGATGCGTAAATTAGGATATGTTAAGTTAAGAGATGCTGATGAGGTATTGAAAGAGAACGAACAGCTAAAGCAGATAATATCATCAAAGGTATCCATTATTGAGGAACTAACCAACTCAATTAAATCAAAGGAAACAGAAATCAAGGATTTAACCAATAAATTAAATGAATATAAAAGTGTATACCCCTCACCAGTTAAAAAAAAGACATATGCTGTAATTTTTAAGCAACAGGGCTTATTACCCAATACACAGTTTGCTATAAACGTGGGTGGCACAATGTACTATTCTAAACCAGATGAGGATAGCATAACAGCATATTTGCAGGAAGGCGAGTATGATTATATAGTAATGCCAATGAGGGGTTATAGGATTGATCCTGAAAAAGGGCATATTTTAGTGAATAATAATTATATAGTGCTGATCAATTTTAGGTCGGTGTAATATGCCTGTTTACCCATATAATTATTATGATGAAAAAACAAAGGTAAACGAAATAGGTATTGGCGTAGAGAATACACCATTGCCTATTACAGGGAGTGTACAGACAACGGTATCGCAGGTGTCCATCACAGGCAACGTCAACACAGTCATTACAAATACACCAATACCAATTACAGGGGATGTCCAGGCAACGGTATCGCAGGTGTCCATCACAGGCAACGTCAACACAGTCATTGTCGGTTCCAACATAACGCAGAATGTATCTGTGGTGAACATTCCATCAGTTACCATTGCGAACACACCACTGCCCGTGACAGGCATAACAAACGTGACAATCGTCGGTTCAAACATAACCCAGAACGTGGCAGTTGTGAACACCCCAATAGTATCAGTAAATAACTTCCCAGCCACACAGGATGTTGGGATTGTTTCATCATCTATCACGCAGAACGTTGCAGTTGTGAACGCACCGAATGTGTATGCAGTTCAGTCAGGCACATGGACTGTTGGCGTTGATAACTTCCCATCCACTCAGGCTATCACTGGGGCTGTCGCAGTAAATAACTTCCCAGCCACACAGGATGTTGGGGTTGTTTCATCTTCAATAACCCAGAACGTTGCAGTTGTGAACATTCCATCAGTTACTATTGCAAACACACCACTGCCCGTGACAGGCACAACAAACGTGACAATCGTCGGCTCAAATATAACACAGAACGTATCTGTGGTGAACACACCGAATGTTAATGTTGCAAATCAAATAGGCATTTCATCATTTCCTAGGGTCAGGCTTGGCTCGGTTAATTCAGTGACAGTAAATGCAAATACGAATGTGTTTGCAACAAATCTGACGGCAACGATCAATGGCTTTATATACGTTCTTGCTGAAAGTGATGTAACAGGTTCTTTTATGACTGTTATTTTTAATGGTAAACCCTCATATTTTAATAATAATAACTATTTATATAATAATACTTGGTATGACTTTGCCATTCAGGCAATGAGCGGTGATTATATAAATGTGCAGTTTAACACGACTGGTGTTGTTACTGTTTATGTTGATAATGGGATAGTGTGATAATATGCCATTGAACAGTATATTTGGGATTATTCCGCCACAGGGATACCCTTTAAGAAATTCGATATCAATAAATATTATTAATTCGCAATCCATAGCAACACCTGCCCCTTTTCAAACATTACTTACTTTTACCCCATCATTATATGTATATGGTTTAAGAAATGATTTGGGTAATATACGATTCTTTGATGCAAATTTCAATCTGTTGTTTGCTTGGTTGGAATCTGGAGGTACTGGTTTATCATCGAATATATGGGTGAACCTGCCAAATGGCATTCCAGCAAACTCATCAATAACTATCTATATGGTTGCTTTACCTGATTTTATAACCTTTGATGGGTATTACTGGGGTGAGGCGCCACAGTTATCCCCGACTTATGGGCAGTATGATAATGGGGCGAATGTATTTCTTTTATATTTTAACGGAAACACACCATTATCTAATTTTAATTCAGAAGGAAATACTTTAACCCAAGCAAGTGTCACAGGACCAACGGGCACAACCATAAATGTAATTAGCATTACTGGATATGCTTCTAACTTTGGATTCGTATATACTGCCAAAAGTTTATCGAACCAGCCGATTATAGCAGAAAGTTCCTCGCAACAAAACGGATTACAAGCAGGAGGTTTAAGTGCAGACAACGGGCAAGTGTCCATAGTGTCTGGAACATCAACAAGTGGTCTAAATGCTATTAGTGTTGATATGGGATTTGGTTCTTCTTACTTTACTAATAATTATTTTTCTGGAGGAGCTCAAACGTATGATGTCAATCAGCAAGGTACTGCTAATAGTAATTGGCACTATGCTTCTGTAACTTATGCAGGTAGTTCTGCAACTTCATGGTCAGGATATATTGCCCCGCAATTGTATTCAACAGCAGGAGGGTATTCTGGTAGTGTAAGCAATAACCCATTATCTTCATCTACATCTTTATATTTAGGATTAATAGGAACTGTTAGTTCAAGTTTTCAATGGCAAACATATATAAATTGGATGAGGGCTCGTGCCTATCCGCCAAACGGCGTGATGCCCAGCGTGAGTATCGGGAATCCATAACATTTTTATAGATGTTTTTGAATATTTCATAAAATAACCCATATAGCAAAGTATTTATATGGATATTGTATTACTTCAAGCATGAACCCTTGGGAAAGTGTAGATTATGATACAGCAGTATTAATCCCGCACACGGACAGCGTTTATTTTGCATGGGTGAATTCGCTGTTGAGATTGCATATACCTCAGCCTGCATTTTTTACGTTTCAGAGTGGCATGACGATTGATCAGGCAAGGGAACTTGCAGTCGATACTGCCATGAGCACACCACATTACAATAAGCTGTTCTTGATGGCACTGAAGAACAGGAAAAAATATATGGAAAAGTTCAAAACGAAGGATGAAAGCGTTGAGTATGCGATTGATTCTGGGGCAAAATACATATTCTTTCTTGATTCCGATGTTGCGGTTGAGCCTGATGCAATTTACAATTTAAAATCCGCAAAATATCCCATAGTCTCAGGCGTATACTATAAAAAGGTAAACGAGAAAATAACAAACCTATACATGTTCAGCAGGGCAACAAAGGATTACTCGCCGATTACTAGCTATGAAACGCCGAGGTATCTGTACGTTGATGGTGTTGGTTTAGGCATAACATTAATTGAAACCAATATTTTTAAAAAATTATCACAGCCGTGGTTCGAATGGTACCACTATAAGAAATACAAGCATGCTTATTCAGAGGATCTGAACTTCTGCCTCAAGGTGCAGAACGAGCTGGGCATCAAGGTTCTGGTGGATACGTTCGTTAAAGGGTACCATATTGGTGTTTTTGCAAAGGATTACGAGGGCAAGATTGTTTCAACGGGGGTGTAAAAGATGAGAATACATATAATGGGTATTGCAGGTGTCTTGGGGTCTGGCTTGGCTGAGCTGTTTTATGAGAAGGGGTACGAGGTATCGGGCAACGATGTAATTCGCCCTGAAGACGCATGGAGACTGCGTGAGCGTGGGTTGCTGGATAACATAAAATATTTTTGGAAGAGTTCCACAGACCTGTCGGAGATGGATCTCTATTTCAAGGATGTGATTATTGATGCAGGGCTAATGGTTCCAGACAGGGACTTCGGCATATCTTCGCCAGAGTTCACAGTAATAAACAACCTGATGCCCCCCCTTCGTATTCTGGAATCCCTGAAAAACAAGCCGTATAAGCCTTTAGTGATCTATCCGAGCAGTTTCAATGCCCTGTACGGTTATAATATGGGCTTGCTTTCCGATGAACTGAAGCCCGCCCCGACAACGCTTTACGGTTGGACAAAAGGTGCAGTGGAACAGTTGTATCTGGCGTACCATTTATCGTATAAGATACCTGTTATAATAACACGTGTAGGTTCTGCGTATGGTCCGTACATGCGCAAATCAGAACTGATTGGGAAAATCATTACTTATATTATTGAGGGGAAAAAAGAGTTCAAGTTACGATCACCTTATGCGAGAAGGCTATGGACGTTCAGCGAGGATGTGTTGCAGTTTTACAGCAAATTGATAGAGGGCAGTAACATTGACGAATACATTGGCAAGGTTCTGCACTGTGCTGGCAATCTTAACAATCAGATTGTGACAAACGTTGAGGTGGCACAGATGATAAAGCAGATTGCAAATTCGGACATCAATATAGTCGAGGATGAGTACGAGCCTGGGGAGAAGATACACGGTGATCCAATAAACTTTTCAATACAGCCGTCCCAATTCGACTGGCAACCGATCACATCCCTGTACGAGGGCGTTACGAAAACTTATAACTGGTTTAAGAGCCACTACGAGAGTTTTGGGTGGTAATTAATGAGCATAAAAATCATTGTTGAGCCAAAGCATTACTGGGAATGGATCAGGGAGAATGTCAATGAAAACGAGAAAATACTTGATATTGGCATTGGTGACGGCAATACATGGAAGATGGGCAAGGACGGTAGGCACGATGTTATTGGCACGGACAAAAAATATAATGTCACGGGCTTTGACATAGATGGTTTGGAACTGCCATATAAACTTGTGCGTGGCAACATATGTGATTGTTTGCCTTTTCATGATAAGGAATTTGATGTTTCGGTGCTGTCCAACGTGCTTGAGCATGTCCCCTGCCCACAGAGGGCAGTGGATCAGGCAGTCAGAGTTGCAAAACGCACAATAATTGTAATTCCGTTGGGTGAGTCAAAGGAACTTGAAGAAAAAGGGGATGAGATGGCTCTGAACAATATGTGGGCGAAGTATTATGATTTTGTTCCTGACAGCGTATTCCCACACCATGCACATATCAGGGTATTCACTACCTTTGAGGATCTTGAAATTTTTATTAAAAATTATAAAATAATGAAGGTTGAGAAAATGTACTGTGATGCTGGTGAGCAACTGGGGGTGGTGATACAATGATCGGCGTTTATGCTTTTACCTTTGATAACTGGAAGGAAATGAACTATCCTCTGGATTTATGGCTTGAGTGGAACTGCTCGTTGTTTGATGAGGTTGCACTATACTATATAGGTGATAGGGAAAAGCTATGGGATGGTTTGCAGAATATATTATGCGCAAAATTGCGTATAGATGGCGAGGATGGGACAAAAGATGAGGCAATAAAAAAGCACGGTGATAATACTTATGCGTATTACAAGAAAAAGGCTCAGGAAATACTTAACACTGAATGGAAGTTCATGCTGGATATTGATGAATTTATAGATGCAAGACCAGATGAGAGTATTCTAGATCCCAAGAAGGTTTATGGTATTTGGATGCATGTACTGTATGGCAATGTTAATTACGAGATAAACCCCTACGGATATAGTCCTGTTGCTATCGGTAATGTTGGGTGGGGGCGTCTAGTACATTATGATAATGATGCAACAATTATAGGGGACGGACATAAGTTAAGAGTGCCTATAAACGGTGATATATTGTTTGATGTATACCATACAACCCTGCTGAGAAACGGGCAGGAGATAGCAAGGAGAACATGGCTATGGCAACAGGGCATACCTTTTATTAACATACAGGATTACAAGAAATACTGGTATGGAATGGAAGTAATACGTGTTAGTGACGATAGGTTGCCCAAAATCTTGCGTGACAATAAAATGCGTTTTCAGTTTTTCAGGGGTGATTTTGAATGAAAATAGCAGTTGTATCGAGCACCATATACCCTTCCAGGCGTTCGTGGATATATGGTTCGGAAAGCCAGCCATGGCTACTGGCAGAAACACTGGGTAAGCTGGGGCATGAAATATATTTTTACGGTGCGAGTGGTTCGGAAAAATCTCCGTTTTTCAAAAAGTTCAGGTATATACATAGCCATTTAGGACAGGTTGTCTATGAGAACGATGCAATGGTATGGGATTACTACTCAGATGAGATAAACGATACTGACATAGTGCTGGACTTCTCTGCAACGGGCATTATATCCGAGCGTGTATGGTTGAACGGGCATAAGAAGTTCATACATTCGAGAAACGGGACTGACTTCTCAGCACCCAGGTTAGATCTAGGAAACAGAAACATGGTCGTGTTATCAAAATTGGCTCAGGGATTGGCAAGGGAACAGGGCATTAATACAGAGGTAATCCCGTATGGCATTGATCAGGATTTTTATGCGTTGAACGATAATGTAAGCGATAGGGGATATTTCCTGTATATTAGCAGACCGCATCCTAACAAGGGCATTTTTCAGTTCATAGAAATAGCAAAGCGCCTGAGAAACATTGAATTCAAGGTTGCCTTCTCCACACCAAACGAGGAACACTGGAAATATGCAAATCAGGTTTTATCAATGTTGCCAGAGAATGTTGAATATGTTGATGAAAATGATGATGTGAACGGGCATAAAAAAGTTGATTTATACCAGTATGCAAAAGCAATAGTCATACCATTGCAGTCCAACTATATAGAGGCTTTCGGATTGGTGTTTGCAGAGGCAATGAGCTGTGGGACGCCGTTCATTACGAACAATTATTCGATAGATAGGACGCAGTGGGAACATGCAGTGTTTACCTATGGCAACACGGAAGAATATGTCAGGGCAATTCAGAACTTTAAACCTGCAGATCCGAAAGTAGTCAGGCAGTGGGTTCTTGACCATTACACGAAAGAGATATTTGCGGATAGTTACCTGAAATTATCCGAGAAAGTCATAAATGGGTACAGGTGGTAAAAGATGAAAGTAATATTAATATCAACGGCAGTTATGCCCCTGCCACCGTTCTCCTATGCTGGCTTGGAAAGGCTTGTGTATCAGTTGGCAGACGGCTTGGCAAAGCGTGGTATAGAAACGTATCTGGTAGCACCGACGGGGACGACCCCGCCAAACAACGTCAAATTCATTGATATGGGTGTTTCAGGATGGAACAACAACGAGGAACAAGCGTTCATAAATTACAGGTCAGCGCTGGAGAGAATAATTGATAAGGAAACGGTAATAAGCGACCATTCTTGGCAGGGATATCCGTACCTTCTGCGTATTGAGAATCCAGAGATAAAAATAACGCACACATTCCATGCATTACAGCCGTGGAGACAACCCAAGCAAAAGGATATAAAGGAGGACTTTGAAAGTGGTGGGTGGCATTTCATAGGGATATCCAAAGCACAGGCAAACAAGCTCTCAAAATTAATGAACGCACCTGTGACAACAATATACAATGGTGTGGACGACAAAGAGTTCAAGTTTTATGACGGGGACAGGGATGATTACCTGCTGTTCTTCGGGCTGATCAACAGGGAAAAGGGCGTTGATAATTTCATAGACATTATTGGGGATAAATACAAGGCAAAGATTGCAGGTGAGGACAGCTTTATCACAGACACAAATTTTGTCAGGACTATAATGAATTATATTAACAGGGAACGCCCTAACATAGAATATTATGGCTCTGTACTGCATCAGGAAAAGATTTTGCTAATGAAACGTGCATTTATGATGATATATCCGTTCAACCCAGCATGGTTTGAGGGCTTCAACCTATCGATTATTGAGGCTAGTATGCTAGGGACACCCGTTCTAGCATCTGAAAATGGTGCAACGCTCGAACTTACAGAAGGTTTGCCAGATATATTTAAGGCAAAGCCAAACAATCGCATTCTTGAAATGGATCTGCCCACGATTATTGAAGAACTTAAAAGCAATTATATGTATTACAGCAGGAAGTTCAGGGAAAATGCAATGCGTTTTACATTAGATAAAATGGTCGAAAATTATATTAAATATTTTGAAAAAGTTATAAGTGAATGAAAAATTTTATATATGGCGATTAGTTATATTTAGGTGATGGACAAAATAAGCGAACTGCAGGAATATTGGCGTGAGAAGAGAGAGCAGATGGCTGAAATTACTGACATGATATTCCACAGGCTTGAATATGGTTCGCCTATACTGTTGCAACCTGGTGATGATCTAGGCATATCACCAGATCAGTCTATGAAGATTAGGCAAGAAGCAATAAAATTGAGAAGAAAGATATTAGGATTACCTTATGAGGAGTGGAGAAGATGAGTTTATTAGATGATATAATGGCTAGGATTCAGGCAATTGAAGCTAGATTGAGCGGGACAACAAGCACTAGTGTTCCTGCGAATTATGATCAATTGGTATCGCAAGTTCAAAGTTTATCGGCTACCATTAGCAATATACAAGCACAACAGCAGAGCAATACAAATGCCATACAATCTTTAAATGCGCAAATTCAGTCCCTGTCGAATCAGATGTCTTCACTATCAACGTCAGGTGGCAATTTATCTGGCATAACATCACAACTCAGCTCGTTGCAGTCACAAGTAAACAATATACAAGCAGCATTATCATCGTTGCCATCACCGTCACAAATATCTTCACTAGTATCACAACAGCAACAGGATGTTGCTGCTATACAAACATTGAATTCGCAGATCCAATCCATAGCAGGTCAACTATCGTCTTTGAACGTATCCAGTTTGGCATCACAACTGAGTTCATTGACCTCTCAGGTTAACTCATTATCATCAGCTATGTCTCAGATACAAGCAACATTATCATCGTTGCCATCACCATCACAGATAACTTCACTGGCATCACAACTGAGTTCATTGACCTCTCAGGTTAACTCATTATCATCAGCTATGTCTCAGATACAAGCAACATTATCATCGTTGCCATCACCGTCACAAATATCTTCACTAGTATCACAACAGCAACAGGATGTTGCTGCTATACAAACATTGCAATCGCAATTATCTTCAATAACAAGTCAAATTGGCAATTTATCTGGCATAACATCACAACTCAGTTCATTGCAGTCACAGATTAACTCATTAGCATCACAGCTTAGTTCGTTCCAATCACAACTATCATCATGTTGCCAGACTACAACACCACCACCTTCTTATGGATATAATTGTGCTAGCAATGGTCAATGCCAGTATGTTCAGGGTGGGCAGTATGCAACTTTATCACAATGCCAAGCCAATTGCCCAACCACAACTACAACACAATATACACTAACTTTTGTACCTAGTGGTCTTCCATCAACATCAACGTGGGCTGTAAATGTTAATGGCACAACAAATTCAGGTAGCGGTAGCCAATCAATATCATTTAAGGTTGCACCAGGGGTTTATGAGTATAATATTACATCACCAACAGGATATACCACTAACCAGACGCCTGGTAATGTTAATGTTCAGCAGAACCAAACAGTAAATATATCATTCTATAAATCAACTACAACACAACAGAACTATTCGTGTGTAAATGGCACTTGTATCCCAGATCAATTTGGTAAATATTCATCTT
>ERZ1669250.871-NODE-871-length-11424-cov-6.843962_pt1 | contig 11424 bp, 13 predicted proteins | sample MGYA00579295_ERZ1669250 | MGnify/ENA primary metagenome ERZ1669250 (study PRJEB41166, sample SAMN08046056) | hot springs metagenome | biome: hot spring; feature: acid hot spring; material: thermophilic sediment; isolation source: thermophilic sediment from acid...
CTTGCTGACGGCAGCCTGCGCAACGCCCAAGAGCTCTGCTACTTTCTCCTCATTTAGTGAATATTTCTCAATAAGGAGGTTTGCCAATTTTGACCTTATTGCCGGTATTATCCCATTTGCCGCTTCTTCGTAAATCAGCATGTTCTCAATTATAACATAGTTATACAAAAATATTTATAATTAGCGGAGTGGAGGCACAGGGAATCGAACCCAGACCTTCACCGTGTAAGGGTGACGTCCTACCATTAGACTATGCCTCCGCATTATTTTATTAAGCAAAATCATTAATATATTTTTCTTATTTCTCCGCAAGCAAAGCTTTGCCGATTTTGTATGTCGCGCTCATGCCTTCATCAATTATTTCAGAGCTTTTCACAACTATTTTCTTCTTGAAGAGAGGTGCATCTAAAACAAAGCTCTCGCCTTCTCCTCCTTCAAAGAGCATGTTTATCCCATATTTTTTGTTTGCCTCTTCAAGGATTTTTATAACATTGTTGTCTATCCTTTTGCCGAGGAGCGATTTGTCAAGCCCTTCTGCGGAGACTTTTGTTATTATGGCGTTGTATTTCTCTGCTATCTCATTTAGCTCTTGCAATGGATCTATGTGCCATAGAGGGGCTATATGCTCTATCCCAAGCTTCTCAGCTATCCTATTTACCCTATCTCCTTGGTACTTGCTGTATGTCGCACCTGTTATAACAACATCAACGCCATTTTTCTTCAATGCGTTTTCAAGGTCGTCAAGCTCTTTTTCCTTCACTCCCATTGTATCTACAAAAACCTGCTTTATTCCAAGGGCTTCTGCCTGCAATTGTGTATGCTCCACATTTGGGTAATGAAACATATAGCTGTCTGGATTTCTGCTTTTGAAAGTTATAAGGAGCTCGGTCTTTATTCCAAGCTCATAAGCCTTGTGCAAGGCAAGCGTAGAATCTTTGCCACCGCTGAAAAGGCACGCTATCATCTTTTCGCCTTTGCAAGCTTTTTCTTTACATGCTTGAGCGCAGAGAACATGTCCCTATCCATCTCGTCGAGTCGCATTGTAATATATCTTGCCTGAGCCTGCAGGCTTGGGATAAGTACATACTCAAGCGCATTTACCCTCCTCTTTGTCTTGTCTATCTCTATTACTATCCTTTTGAGCCCCTGCTCCCTTTTTGCGATCTCTATCACTGTATTCTCAACTTTCTGGAACGAATCGCTCACGTCATCAACTGCTGTGCTTGTAGTAATGAGGCTGTATCCTCTCTCGAGCAGGTTTATGCTCTCCTTTCCTGTTTTCTCTATCTCAGGTACTCTGACACCCATTATATTCTTCAAGGTTATTTTTATTGGCGACACCTCGGTTATGTGCGAAGCGATTGTCTCCAATTGGTAGTTTCCAACATAGGTAGAGGCTATCGCCACGCTCTTGTATGCGTCTTGCAGCATTGCAAATAAAGAGCTCCTGTCCGCCTTTGACTCCTGCAAAAGCTTCAGGAACTCTATCACTAAAACCTCCCTCTTCCTTTTCAATATATCATGCCCCCTCCTTGCAAGGCTGACGCTCCTTCTGAGGTTTATCAGGTTCATTCTTGTTGGATTGGGCATCCTCATGTTATGCACGCTTGTAGTACTTCGCAATAAACTCCTTCTTTATTCTTGTTAGCTCCACCTCTGGAAGCATTGAAAGAAGGTCCCACCCTATTGATAAGGTTTTTTCAATATCCCTCCTCTCGTCTATTCCCTGCTTCACGAAAGAGTTTTCAAAGCCTTCTCCAAATTTGAGGTAAAGCTTGTCAAGCTCGCTTAGCGCTTCTTCGCCAACAATCGCGCTGAGGTTCCTTGCTTCAACTGCCTTTGAATATGCTCCATACAATTGGTCAGCTACTCCTCTGTGGTCTGCCCTAGTCTTGCCTTCGCCTATGCCGTTGTTCATAAGCCTCGAAAGGGATCCTTGCGGGTTTATAGGTGGATATATGCCTCTATTGTAAAGCCCCCTGTCAAGGTATATCTGCCCTTCTGTAATGTAGCCTGTTAAGTCTGGTATCGGGTGCGTGACATCATCCCCTGGCATGGTCACAACGTTGAGCTGCGTTATGCTCCCTTTCTTGCCTTTTATCATGCCAGCCCTTTCATAGATGCTTGCAAGGTCTGTATACATGTATCCTGGGTAGCCCCTCCTTCCTGGCACCTCCTCCCTCGCACTCGAGAGCTCTCTAAGCGCTTCTGCATAGTTAGTCATGTCGTTGAGTATTACGAGCACATGCATGTCCTTTTCGTATGCAAGATACTCAGCTACAGTAAGCGCTATTCTCGGCGTGAGTATCCTTTCTATGCTTGGGTCGTTTGCAAGGTTTATGAATGCTGCTGTCCTTGCAAGCGAGCCTGCCTTCCTGAACTCGTTTATGAAGAACATTGCGTCATCATACGTTACCCCTATTCCCGCAAACACCACTGCAAAGTCCTTGCTTCCCTTTACGCTCGCCTGCTTTGCCACTTGCACAGCAAGCTGGTTGTGTGGCAAGCCTGAACCGGAGAATATTGGAAGCTTCTGCCCTCTGACAAGGGTCATGAGCCCATCTATTGCAGATACGCCTGTCTCTATGAAGTCGTTTGGCATCGCCCTCCTGCTCGGGTTTATGGGCGAGCCGTTTATGTCGAACTTTTCTTCGTATGCAACGCTCGCATCAATATCTATGGGCTTGCCCTGACCGTTGAAGATCCTTCCTAGCATATCTTCTGAGACGCCAATCTTGAATACGTCGCCGAGGAATGTGACAGAGGTTTTGTCTATACTTATGCCGTCTGTCGGGCCAAAGACTTGCACAACTGCATAGCCATCCGCTGTTTCAAGAACTTGGCCAAGCCTGCTTTCGCCATTGCCAAGCTCTATCCTTACAATCTCTCCGTAAGCTGCGTGCCTTACCTTGTTTACAACGACAAGCGGCCCTGCAACACTTTCCAAAGTTTTATAATTTGTCTCGAAATTCATGTTAGCACCTCAAGCCTTCTCCTCCTCTTCGCTGGCTTCTTCCCTCACTAGCTTGCCAAATTCCTCTTCCATCTTCCTTATTATCTCCTCTTTCTCTTTCTCCACGCTGCTTTCATTCCATTCCTTTATCCTTGAGAGGTCATTTATTATACTCATCTTGCTTACCGAGTCGATGCTCACACCTCTGCTTATCGCATCGCTCGTCAAATCACCAAAGCGAAGAATCACGCTAAGCATCGAAGCCTGCTTCTTCATGCTTGTATAAGTATCTATAGGATCGAATGCACTCTGCCTAAGGAAGTATTCCCTTATCATTTTTCCAACAAGAAGAACTGCCCTCTCTGAGTCTGGAAGAGCGTCTTCCCCTACTAACTGGACTATCTCTTTCAGCTCTGCCTCCCTTTGGAGCATGGCCATTGCCTTTGCCCTTTCTTTAGGGAAGTCTTTGCTCACATTCTTCTCATACCAAGCATTCATCTGCGCAAGATATTGAGAATAGCTGTTGAGCCAGTTTATTGCAGGGAAGTGCCTAGAGTCTGCAAGAGCTTTGTCAAGGGCCCAGAAGACCTTTGTAACCCTGAGCGTGCTTTGAGATACAGGCTCTGATATATCGCCCCCTGGCGGCGATACCGCGCCTATAATGCTTACAGAGCCTATCTTTCCATTTAGTGTTTCTACCTTTCCTGCCCTCTCATAGAATTCTGCGAGCCTCTTTGGCAGATAAGCAGGATAAGCCTCTTCTCCAGGCATCTCCTCAAGCCTTGCAGATATCTCTCTCATGGCCTCTGCCCACCTGGAAGTGCTGTCTGCCATTAGCGCTACATCATAACCCATATCTCTAAAGTATTCGGCAATCGTTATGCCTGTATATATGCTCGCCTCTCTCGCAGCAACCGGCATGTTGCTTGTATTTGCAATAAGAACGGTCCTCTCCATGAGTGGCCTGCCTGTAGAAGGATCTTTGAGCTCTGGGAACTCTGTAAGAACTTCTGTCATCTCATTGCCACGCTCCCCGCAGCCAATATAGGTTACAATGTTGCTGCTCGCGTATTTTGCAAGCTGGTGGAGTATTACTGTCTTTCCGCTTCCAAAAGGTCCTGGCACTGCAGCCGTGCCGCCCCTTGCAACAGGGAAGAATGTATCGACAACCCTCTGCCCAGTTATAAGTGGCTCATCTGCCCTTATCTTTCTCTTGTATTTTCCCGCAATCCTTACAGGCCTTCTCTGGAGCATCGCCACTTCATACTTCTCACTGCCCTTAATCTCAGCAACCTTCTCCTCAATTGTAAAGTTTCCCTCTTTTATCTGCTCTATAGTGCCCTCTATTCCATATGGAACCATTATATAATGCTTTATGAGCTCTGTCTCCTGAACATATCCGATTATCTCGCCCTCGCTTACCCTCTCGCCCTTCTTTTTCATGGGCACAAACTTCCATTTTTTCCTTTTGTCAAGAGCGCTTGCCTCTATGCCCCTTGTTATGAAGTCGCCTGCTTTTGCAGCAATCACATCCAATGGCCTTTGAACACCATCATATATGCTTGTGAGAAGCCCGGGTCCAAGCTCTACAGACAAAGGCTTGCCTGTCGTTACTACAGGCTCCCCAGGTCTTAGGTTAGAGGTTTCTTCATATACCTGTATAACTGCCTTCTCTCCCTTGAGCTGTATGACCTCGCCTATAAGCTTCGCCTCTCCAACTTTGACTACATCGTACATGTTTGCTCCTAGCATTTCTTTTGCTACGACAAGCGGTCCGGAAATTCTTTCTATTACTCCCAATATATCACCATTATTTGAATTTTGAAACCTTTGTTATGTCTATTCCAACAGCCTTAAGTATGAGCCTCCTGAGCGTGTCGCTCTCAAGTTCATGCTCACCATAGTCAGGCACTTCTATTATGAGGGGCATTAAGCTTGTATCAATGATGTGCTGAAGCTTTCTGCTTTTTATCATGTTTGCAAGGCTTTCGCCTATTATGATAAGGCCTATCTCCTGCATGCCAAGCAGATCGTTGAGCGCTTTCTCAGCCTCTTCGCCATTCTTTGCTATTATCCCTGTTTTTACGCCTGCGAGCTTGAAGCCTGTGACAAGCGGCTCGCTGCCTATGACGCCTATCTTGTAGAGTTTTTCCTGTCTTTCCTTCACTCCCTCCATACCATCATCCTTCCAATCTCTTCCTGGCTAAGGCCATATTGCTTGCCTTTTATGAGGGCCCTTAGATTTAATACCTCTATCTCCTTGATGTATGCATAAGCCAATATCGTTCCGAATGAAAGGAGCGTGTGGCTAAGAAGCTGAATGCTCTTTCTTAATATTTGGTTCCTCATGCTGATCTCAAACGCAAAGAGCTTCCTCTCCTTTTTGTAAGCCTCTGCCTCGTTTGAGAGGTCAAAGACCTTCGCATTCTTTGCAAGCTCAGACTCATCCTTGGAATTCTCGTATATAGATTCAAGCTCCTCCTTGCTAAGCGAGCCGTTTGGTATTATACTGTTTTCTATCTCGCCAAACTTGAGCATGTACCTTTTAGCCCTTATCAGCAAAAGAATATTTTTCATGTCTATGTCTAGCTTCACTATTGTCGCAGATTCTGGGCTCAGATTCCTTATCCTGGGCATGAGCATGCCGAGCTTCTGGTAATAAAGCTTGTCTATCTTCATGTTTGCTTGCAAAGCATCGCCGCTCTTCCTAAACTCCTCCAGCGCCTCTGCAAGTATATCCTTGTATGGGCTGTTTATCATCAGCTTTGAGATAAGCCCTTCTACGCTGCCCTCGCCAAGCGCTTCTTTTATCATGCTTGCATTATATGGTCCGTAGTCTATAATATATTTCGAGATTTCGTCAAAGCTCTTTCTGCTTGCCTTTGCCTCTATGGCAAGCTCTATATTGTATATGTCCCACTTGCCCACTATCGCTCTTGTTATGCTCTTGTCCTCCATGGGTGTTATTGTTATGAGCTTGCCTACGTTCACGGCAAGGTTTTTGCTCAATGCGAAATCTATAAGGTCCGAGCTTATCTTCAAACCCCCAAATTCTTCAAGGTCTTTCTTGTATTCTGTCTGCACGAGCTGCGCCAATATCTCTTCAGGGCTCTTAGCTTGCACTATATTTTTCATGCTTTCCCTGCTTATGAGCCCAGACTCCATAGCCTTTACCCTAGCCGTTGAATAGGCATACCTGCTCGATATTGGTGAGATATAGCTCATCTTTTCACTCTTTTCTTTGGCTTTGCTGCTTTACTTTTACTTTTCTTTGCACGCTTCGAATAGGCTTTCTCTTCTTTTTTCTTCTCTCCTTCCCTCTTTTCCTCCCCAAAAAGAGCCCTTATTATCATTCCCTTAGCCTCTTCTATGTGCTCAGCTATTATCTTCTCTGGGGTTAAATCTATGCTTATGCTTCCATCAGCGCTCTTTGCAAAAACCCCTTTGTCGCATTCTTTACTTAGGTAGCCAAGCTTTTTCAGTATCGAAGCGTATTTTTTCTCAGCGTATAGCTCAAATCCGAGCCCCTCCTCCTCGATTCTCTTCTTCGCGCTTGCAAGTATCTTTGAATAGTTCTTTTCTATCTCTTTCTTCATCTCGCTCTCAACGCTTTTCAGCGCGCGCCTAGAAACCTCCTCCTTTGCAAGGAGCTCTGCATTGTGCCTCTCTACCTCGTGCTCAGCCATATACTCATTGAGCATCTCGTCTGCCTTCTCCTTTGCCAGCTTTTTTGCTTCCTCTTCTCTCTTCTTGGCCTTTTCCTGCGCTTCGCTTATTATCGCTTCGCTCTCCTTCTTCGCTTCTTCGAGTATTGCTTGCCTTTTTTTCTTGGCCTCTTCTATAATCCTGTTTCTTATTTCTTCAAGCGGCATAGGCGCACCTTATATCAATCCCGCGTCTATCATTATCAATATTGAGATTACGAATCCGAAGATGAGCAATGTCTCTGGGAGCACCAAGAAGAGAAGAACTATTCCCATCTGGTTGGGCTTTTCAGCGATAAGCCCGAGGCCTGCAGCGCCTATTGCAGATTGTGCTACGCCTGTTCCTATTGCTCCTCCTGCTATAGCTATTCCTGCTCCTATTGCCGCAATCGCAGCTTCCATTCCTATTGCCATGTTTTTCACCATTTATTTAACATAAACCTTCTTGTGGTAAAAAGGCTTGAACTTTATGCCCCCTCCAATATAAAACTTGGAGAAAAACTCAACGAAGTTAAGCCTTATCCCTTGAACGATGCCTTCGAATATGCCCAATATCATGTTCATGAAATGAAGCAATATGAATATTACAAGGAAGAGAATGAATAATAATATGCCGTGGCTCAAGCTAGGCGTAAACGCCTGGTCTATGAGCATGGCTATTATCACGCTGCTCATTCCGAAGCCAAGAATCCTCGCATAGCTCAAAGGATGCGTCATGAGGTTTGTTATCTCGGCAGCCTCTATGCCGCTAAGAGCGCCTGTGGCAATAAGCGATACAATCGAGATAATTGCAGCATAAAGGGTTATGCTCGGGCCCACCATATTGAAGAAAGCCCCTCCTACTGCGAATATGCCGCTCGCAATTGTAAGTATAGCAGTGAGCTTGCTTATCGCAACGAGCTTCTCCCCGTGCCTCCATTTGTTTACAAAGCCCAGGAGAAGACCGAGCGAGACCTGTACGACTCCGAACAAGATTGTTATAAGGAGTATGGTTGTTGCATCTTTGAGCCAGTCGAAGCCGAAGTTGCCAAGGCCTATATACTTGTTGAGCTGGTAGCCAAAATACTGGTTGGAGAGAACGCCAAAGAATATCGATGATATTGCAGCCAGCTGCCAGATCTTCGCTGCATTATATACAAGCCCATCTGGATCTGTAAATGTGGTTATCCAAGTGACAAATATGAGTGATGCCAAGCCATAGCCTACATCGCTGAGCATAAGGCCGTAGAATATTGGGAATGAGATTATGAATATCCATGTAGGATCAACTTCGTCGCTCCTCGGCACTGAATAAAACTCCATCATGTAGTCGAAAGGTCTGAGCAGCTTGGGCCTATTTGTAAGTGTTGGAGCAAGCTCCTCTTTTTCCTTCTCTATCCTCTCTAGCTCGAATTCCCCTTTTGTTAGCTTTTCAAGGCCTCTCCTTATCTCGTCAAGCCTTTTCTTTGGCACCCAACCTTCAAGGAGGAACGTATACTCTGTTTTTTTGAAGTTTGACTTTACGCTCTCGCGCTCTATCTCGATTTCTAGCATCTCCCTGAGCGAAAGAAGCTCAAGCAGATTGATGCCTAGCCTTGAAATCTCTCCCTTGGCTTTTGAAATCTCTTCGCTTAGCCTTTTCTTCTCTTTGAGGCATTTTTCTATTACCTCTTCTGGATTGCCGTCTAAGTATGCAGCGTGCAAGTCAAGCTCTTCTAGCTTGAAAGGCTTGACTATTTCGTCTATGTTTAAGCCTTTTTCAAAAGCAATGAAAAAGAGAACGTTCTTGCCAAGATCCTTTTTAATAATCTCAGCATTCCTTATCGATTTGAGGCTCTGCCAAAGCTTGTTGCTTGTCTTTCTTTCTGCGACATAAGCCTTGTAGGAGATATAATCGCTTTTGAGCTTCGAGAAGTCTATTCTTGTGCCTTTGAATATGCTTGCAATGTAGATCGCGTGGTCAAGCGCCTCTATATCCCTTTCATTCTCCTTTATCCTGCTGTTCAATTCAAAAAGCCTGTCTATGTATTTTGTTTTATTCACCTTCTTTATGAGCTCCTCCCTCCCAAGCTTGCTCTCCTTTTTCTCAAACCTTGGCCTTTTTGGCTCGCCTACTATTTGTATAGCCCCATTGACCTTTATAAGGAGCTCTGAAAGCGTATTGAGCTCTTCCGAAGGCGCATCATCATCTATCTCAAGCTTGCTCTTCCTCAGATCAACAAAGCCCTGTTCGTGAAGGTATCTTATTACCTCATTCTTCAGCCTATCGCTGAAGAGCATCCTTACTTTCTCCATGGGCTCTGTGCTAAGCAATTCAACCACTCAATAGCTTTTCTACAATCTCCCTGCCTATCCTTTTTGCGTGCATGCGTGCGAGCTTTTTCTTTCTTATTTTTTTTGAAACCTCTTCGATTTCCTTTTTGTCCTTCGCACGCCTTTCGCTTATCTGCTTCTCTGCATCTGCAAGCTCTTTTTCGATTATTTGATTCGCATTCTTCTCTGCATTTGCTATTATCTCGCTAGCTTTTTTGCTTGCTTCTTCTATCATCTTCTTCTTTTCCTCCTCTGCTTTTGCTATAATTCTCTTTGCCTCCTCTTCTGCATTCTGGACTTCTTCGATAGATTTTTCGCTCATACAACCACAAAAAGAAACAATAATATTAATGAACCAATTATTAAATATTTTCTTTTAGACATTCCCTGCTGTATTTAAGATTTAACTTGGAAATATAACTATGCGAAGCGCAGGCATACTTGCATATAGGTTTAGTGGCAAAGGGCTTGAGGTATTGCTTATACACCCTGGCGGGCCTTATTGGGCTAGAAAGGATCTTGGGGTATGGTCCATACCAAAAGGCATTGTAGAAGAGAATGAAAATGAATTGGAAGCAGCAAAGAGGGAGTTTAAGGAAGAGACAGGGTTTGATGCAACTGGGAATGTGCTTGACCTTGGAACTGTAAAATACTCTGGCAAAACTGTCCACGTCTGGGCAATTAAAGGGGATTTCGATGCATCTAAAGCAAAGAGCAACATGTTTGAGATGGAGTGGCCCAAAGGATCTGGCAAAATTGAGAAATTTCCAGAAGCTGATAAGGCAGAATGGTTCTCTATAAGCGAAGCAAAGCAAAAGATCCTCAAAGTCCAATTGCCATTTCTTGAAAGGCTCAAAGAAAGGCTTGGATGATTTTAGGCTTCTTTAGGTTTTAGGCCAAAAATAAAGGTTAAGCGAAACATTTTTATATTGTCCGATATATATAAAACAATATAAAAAGAAAAATAATAAGAATGCGTACAAAATGTACGAAAATAATAGAACAAAATAAAAATAAATTAAATTAGAAATCGGACGATCTCATGAACAAAAAATGCATGGTATATAGGTACATTGCCGAGCATGCGCTTGTTGACAAGAAGGCAAAGTTCAACGTGCGCGGCATAGCGAGTGAGCTTGGCATGGCTCCAGATACTGCTAGCAATGCAGTTGCGCCGCTCAAGAGAATTGGCGCCATAGATATGCAGAGAAGATATTTTACGTTGAACAGCATGGAGAAGCTTCTTTCTGTATGGGCTGTAGCAAGGAATTTTGCCAAAGATATAATATACAAGACATATGTCAATGGGCTCAGCGTTACAGAAATGGAGAATATGTTGCCTTCTGGCATAGCATATACAAACTACTCGGGCTATTCCAAGCTCTTTGGGAATGACGTCTCAACATATAGCGAGGTATACGCTTATGCTGTTGATGAAGCAGCGAAGGAGATAATGAAAAGATTTCCGGAAAGGGCGCTAACCTCTGGATCCGGCTACTATAATCTAATAATATTAAAGCCTGATTATGTGCTTGAGAGAAGAATCATTGAGAAAAGGCTTGAGCATTCTGCTGTCTCATTGCCGCAGCTTTATGTAGATTTGTGGAATGCAAAGGAGTGGTATGCGTATGAATTCCTCAAGAGGGTTAAAGAGAAGATAGATGATAAGTATGCCAAGGCAATTTTGGAATGAGGAGCAAACCTCAAAGAGCAGGGCTTTGCTAAACAAGCTTTCAAGCGAAGTAGATTTTGTGCTTATAGGCGGCTGGGCTGTCTTCATGTATACGAAGCAGCAGATGAGCCTTGATCTTGATATTGCTATAGGCTACGATGCTCTGGCGTATTTCAGGAAATATGGCATAAACGATTACAATGGCTTCAGCATAAAATATTCGGTGATAAATGGCGTGTATGTTGATCTGTTTATAGAAGGCTTTTCAGACAAGGATCTGCCTGTGCCTGTAAAAGAGATACTCAGCAACTATAATAACATAGAGGGCATAAAGGTTGTAGAGAAAGAGCTTCTTCTTTTGCTGAAGCTTTGGGGCTATTATCGAAGCGATCAGCATAAAATAAGAAAAGATATACTTGATGTCATTGCCCTTCTGCTTTATGCAAACATTGACTTTGCGAAGTTGAAAGGATACATAGAGAAATACAGCATACCAAAGAGAAGGAGCATAAATGTTCTTCTTGAGTATATAGACAAGGTCACACAAGTAGAGGATTTTATAGATGTGCCCCGTGATGAGCTAAACAATAAACTAAAAGCCTACAAAGAAAAGCTTAGAGATCTGCTCTGAAAAACTCATGCTACAAGAAAGGCGAATTAGTTTATTCATCAGCACCGAATTCGTAGTCAGCCCTTTTGTCAACGACGACCTTCGCATTTGGATACTTCTGCTTCAATGCTGAACTTATCTCCTCAGCTAGCTTCTCATACGTCGTGGCATGCCTGCCACGCAATAAGCTCTT
>ERZ1669250.872-NODE-872-length-11420-cov-5.580730_pt1 | contig 11420 bp, 10 predicted proteins | sample MGYA00579295_ERZ1669250 | MGnify/ENA primary metagenome ERZ1669250 (study PRJEB41166, sample SAMN08046056) | hot springs metagenome | biome: hot spring; feature: acid hot spring; material: thermophilic sediment; isolation source: thermophilic sediment from acid...
CACCCCAACTGACCCGTGCCCCTCCTTGAGATGTTGGCCGCGCTTAGGTCGCAGATTAAACCGCAACTAGGGCACTAAGCTCGCTTTCGTTTGCTTCTGCGATGTGACCTGCTCGAAGGGGATGCCTTCCCCCGTGGTTCAAGTCTCGCTTTGGCCTCTAGGGAACGCCTCCGAAATACCTATACGCTGGTGCCATATGTCTCATCTCTCATCCTAACGGATGTAAATCTCTTGTGATCAAAATGAAGGCTTCCATAATATCTCATTCAGCGGACGTCGATGGATTGATGGCCGCGTTCTTCGTCATGGTGAGGGAGGAGTCCCGCGGTAACTCGGTCGAGGTCAAGTTCTCTGATTACGACGATATGCTTTTCAACTTGGAGGCCTCGGATGGGCAGTTGATCTACGTCTGCGATCTAGGCATCGATAAGGAAAAAGAGCAGCGGCTTGTTAACCTAGTTAAGGATAAGATCGCTTACGGCGCCAGCGTAACATACATAGATCACCATCCAGACGATCCAACGGTGCTGCGGGCACTGAGTGATTTAGGCGTTAACGTAATACATTCTCTCGATGACTGCGCTGGTGTGCTTGCGTACAGCTCATTCCAGGAGGAGATACCTCAGAGATACGCGATCTATGCCGCATACGCGGCCATTGGAGACCACATGGAAAAGGGCAAAATTGCGTCTCAAATTATGGCAAAGGTGGACTCGATCCTAGCATACTTTGAGGCATCGGTGCTGACGCTGGCAATCGACAAAAAAGACAACATAAAGTCAGGGCTTTTGGCGTACTTAAAGCAGAGTCCCTTTTCCCACAGCTATCCCGGTGTCATGGAGGCAGCCACTAAGCAACTTGCACAAATGGAGGAATTCTCCAAAAGGCAATTCCACCTCGAAAGGGGAAGTCATTACTCATGGGCCCACTCAGATTGCTCGTTCTTCACAGGTAGGGCCGCCACGCTCATGCTGCAGCTCCTTCCCATTGACGTAGCAGTCGCGTACAAGCTCGACGAGGAAAGAGGCGCTTACGACGTATCGTTTCGTTGCGCGACCGACGTGGATATCGACCTGGGGATTCTTGCGCATGATGTTGCCACATGGGTCGGCGGCACGGGAGGTGGTCACAAAAAGGCCAGTGGCGCGAGCGTACCCAGTAATAAGCTGGAAGACTTCCTGAAGGCCATTGCCCAAAGGTTGCGAGGCTTAGCTCTTCTTGTTAAGGGTTACGAGGTTAAGGCCCCCTACCTTCGTAACGGTGACGTATCCCTTCTCCTGCAAGGACATCACGTTTCTCCAAAGGGTTGTCTTTGGTATCGGAAGCGCACCCAGCAGCTCCGATTGGAATGCCTGACCCCCGTGGGATGACAGGTACTGCACTATCATCTTTTCCTCGGCGTCGAGCTCCGCCGGCAGCGTCCGCTTGCGGCCCTTGAGCCAGTAAAGGGCGATTGAAAGGATCACCGCGATGGCCACCAGCGCTACCGCAATCAAGTAATTGGCCGGAAAACCCGATGAAACCCGCAACTCGAGGCTTGAGGAGATCGAGGAATTGGTCGCCAAACTTGCCTCAACGACGAAATTTCCTGGAGAAGCGGGCCTATAGGTAAGCACCGCTACGCCTTGAGCCCCGGTGTCGTTCTCACCAACCCGAGAGCCATTGATGAAGAAGTCGACGGCCTGCCCGCCTACGGGTGAGCCGTTATAGGAGATTGCCTCTGCCCTAAGCTCCACGGCTTGGCCCACCAGCGCAGAGGATGGCACCGCGCTAAGCTGCAGTTGCTTAACCATCGATATTAGGTGGATTGGCTTCAATATTATAACCTGACCCGGTCCAATGGTCACGTTAACGGTCCGCGCGAAGTAGCCAGGAGCGCTCAGAGTCAGCTCGTACTCACCTGGAAGAAGGGTTAAGTTAAAGCTTGCCCCCCTGCTTACCGCCCTACCGTTAACAAAGGCGGTTGCGGCCGGGTAAACCGTGCCTATCACGTAACCAGGTGCCTGAGGTATTGTATAGTTCAAGGAATTTGCGCCAGCTGGCATCGAAACCAGGACCGAACCGTTAACCGTTGATATTGAAACTGGAGTGCTTGACCATGAAGTCAGCTGCGCACTGCTTGGCAACATCACACGCACAGGCGCAGAGAAGTCCCAGTAAACGGACCAAACGTCCCCGTACTTAGAGGTCATCGCGTTCGAAGAGTAAAGCACCCCCACCTTTATGTAGCCCTCCGAGTCTACGCTAACGCCTCCCGTGGTGTAGTTAAAGGGCAAGGGCTGCGCTGGTTTTGTGCCATTGTATCCATAAACAATCACAAGAGACGACGAGGTTGACCCGTTAAGTGTCAAAAACGCCCTCTGGCTCACCACGTACCAAACTTGGCTCACGAGAACAGACCCATCGGGATAAACCGTCATGTTGACCGAGTAAAGCACTGGTTGAGGCTGAACTGCATAGGTCATCGTGAAGGCGACGGCCAACACAACGATGACGATAGCGTAGCGAGATATCACGCCTTACTTGATGGCGGCTCTTAAATACGTTGCGGCCTGCTCAGGCGTGACCACGTTTATATAAGTTCCTCCTCCTATTTCATAACCCGCCCATATGGAGAGCTTTGGATAAACCTCTATGTGCCACTGAAAGCTCCTGTGAGCATCCCAAGGAAGCGGAGCCATGTGCCAAGCCAAGTTAAACGGAGGGTCGTTGAGCACCGATGCAAGGGCCCTCAGCGTTTTAGAGAGAACATCTGAAAGCGATGGTATGTCGGTACCCAGGGGACTTGGGCCAGGCTTCTTTGGAACTATAACGAAGGAATAAGGAGTTATGCCGGCCCATGAGGCAAAGGCATAAAAAGACGCGTTCTCGTAGATCGCCCTCTGCGATTTTGACTCTTCTTCCGCTATGGTCACCAGGGATTTCCCGTCGCAGAACGCCTCGTCCTCGGCCGCTATTACCGCTGGAACGTGCTCTGAGGCAACTATCTGAGTGTGGGCATGGCTTAGGGACGCACCCGCTTCCCTACCGTGATTTCTGAAGGGCAAGATAGACTTGATGCGGTTATCCTTGGAGAACGCCTCAACCCTGTCTAAGATGGCCCTTATGACGAGCTGTCTCTGCTCTTCAGGAGCTATCCAAAAGTGCTGATCGTGCACGGGTGACTCTATAAGTACCTCGTGATATCCATACGCCAGCCTTGTAGGCTCAACGCCGGGTGGCGCGGGCGTAAGCGACCCTTCCTGCACCGAGAAGGCAGGGTAAAGATTAGGCACGACCCTGACCAGCCAACCCCTTTTTCTCTCGTTTGGCCCGTCTGAACTAACCCTTAGTTGACCTCCTTCCCTTGTGAGCAAATAGGTAGCCGGCGGCGTTTGCTCCTCTTTTCCAGCGCAAAAGGGGCACTTCTCGCTGCCGTGTTCGGTCGCGGCCACGACCTTGAAGTCAGACGGCCTCCTGCTCCTGCTCGGCGCAAAAACCACGTATCTGTTTATTAGATAGTCCCGCCTTAACTCAACCGACATGCATCAGTAAGGCAAGTAAAATAAAAGCGATCCGCTTGGCCGCCTTTGAAAAAAGACATTAAGCAGCTCCCTCAGGCCACAGGCCTCTTAAACAAGTGCATGAGCTGCTTCGCGGGACCGGCTACCCCTTCGTTCTTAGCGCGAGCAATTCCCCTGATCAACTCCAAGGCAGGCGCGCAGAGCAGCGGCGCTTCCTCGTACTTCACCCAGAGGTCGATCTGAACGCTGCTCTTCAGCGGACCCTCCGCCTCTATCCAGCTGTAGTAATGCCTTCTGTCCCCCATGAAGTCAACCGGTTCCACAGCGCCCATGAAAACCGCTTGTTTTTCCTTTATAAGGAAAAGCTCATCCTGACGCCTGCGTTCGCGCGTTACCTCGTCAAGCTCTGGACCTCCGGCTCCTATCTGATAAGATGAGCCAACGCTCAAGCCCTTCTCTTTAAGGAGGTTGATAAGCGAGTCAAGCACTACAGATGGACTTAACTGCTCAATGGCGTAATCGCCTGCCAGAGGCAGGCCTCTCTTCCGAAAGTCTCCCGCGTAGCCCTGGGTCGACTGCATGCCCATGTTTATTAAAGCCTGCCCTTTTTGAAGCGCAGCTGCAACGTAATCCTCAACCCCTAAGGACGGTGGAAGGTAAAGCAGCACAACATCCGCATCAAGGGCTGAAACCCCTTTCAGCGACCTCAACACGGGCACTCCATCGGCCTTTCCAAGAGCCAGTTGCCCAAGGTCTTTTTCGCCCTTGTTCTCAACTGGATCTACCGCCGCCACGACTTTCACGTCCGATATGCCGTTATCGTCTAAGTACCTGTAGAAGTCCACGTAAAAAGAGCTCGTCGACACCACCAAGACATTTGTTGCCATACTATATGGAGATATATCATATATATGTATATAGCTCCGCAACACCAAAAAGCGCCTCCCATGCTCTCGTGACCGATATGGCCAAAATTCACGTTGACATCCTCACCCCAAAGTACGCTCTGTTCATGAAAAACGTGCTGGAAAGGCTAAAACAAAATCATGACCTAATGATTACGGCAAGAGATTACTCTGAACTAAACGAACTACTTGGGCGCGTTGGTATAAACGCCAAGGTAGTTGGAAGGCACGCAGAAAGCAAAGAGGACAAGCTCAGGGAGAGCCTTAACAGATCGCTTGAGCTGGAAGGGCTTTACAAAGGGGTGGACCTTGCCTTTGCGCAGGCCTCTCCGGAAACCGCACGCGTGGCATTCGGCCTTGGAGTACCCTACTACCTAGTGCACGACTCTCCCCATGCCGAGGCGCAAAGCAGGTTGACCGTTCCGCTGGCAACCGCCGTGCTCACGCCGTTTCCGGTCTACGCGCGCCACTGGAGGAAATACGGGGCGAGGCAGGTCATCAAGTACAGGTCACTGGATCCCATGGCTTGGATAGGGTGGGCGTCAAAGCTGCCAAACCCGGTGAACGCCGGCAAGGGAGGGAAGGGGCTCGTTGTGATAAGAGAAGAGGAGTACAAGGCCTCTTATCTCGAGGGTAAGAGGACAAACCTTCAAAGCCTCGCCGTAGACTTGGCCCGCCTCGGCTACGACGTGGTCTACGCCCCAAGGTACAACGCAGAGATCGACCTCCCTGGCGTCATAACCGTGAGATCGCATCCCATAATGACGCCCCTGTTGAAGTCGGCCGATGCGTTCATCGGGGCCGGAGGGACCATGAACGCCGAGGCGGCACTGCTTGGGACCCCTACATACTCCCTTTACCCGGGAGAACCAACCGATGTTGAGTCATACCTCATTAGAAGAGGGCTCGTGAAGAGAATGCCAATCGGAGAGTTAATCAAGCACTTCGAGCGCACGTCCATAAAGGAGGAAAAGCTGGCGTTTGAAAGGCAGGCTGAAAAATTCAGGAAGTCGCTTACTGATCCAACGGATTTCCTTGTGGGGTTTATCGAGAGGGCTTTGAACGCGCCCACCTGAATATGGCCTTCAGGAGAAGGTACCACACGTATATGAGCGTTAGCCCTATGGCTAGCGCCATGGCAAAGTCGAATATCCCCGTGAGCTTTCCAAGCCTCAGGGTGACCACAAATGACATGAATATTAGGAAAGCGATAAGCGTTACCCAGGACACGAGCAGCAGGATTAAGGCGCCCGCGTAGCCACGGTTCATAGCTATCACCACAAGGTCATGCCCACAAAGGGCAGTATTGCAAGCGCGAGAACCGTAGATAGGGTTACAAGCACGGCGAGGCCCATGAAAACCTGCTTCTCGCTGAGGGGTTTTTGCGCCACTAGCAACCTAACCAACGAGATGCTCCCGTTGCCTTCATAAGATGCTATCTTGCCATCTTCGGTTATCCGCGTTATCTTCACTCCGGCCTTGTGGTGCTCGTAAATCTTTCCGAGCGACATGAACTTCGCTGCGGCGTTCACTATCATGGGCAATATGGCAAAGAACAGGAAAGACTCGTTGAAGGAAGCTATGGCCGCCGCCGCTATAGCACCTCCAAGCGCGAAACTGCCCGTATCACCTATGAAGACCTTTGCGGGATACGCGTTAAAGATGAAGAGAGCGAGTGACACGGCTGCCACCATTCCCACTACGGTGGCAAGCCCAAGCTCTCCCCTAAGGAAGAGCACACCGCCCATTGCCAAGGATATGATAGTGGCCGAAAACGTTGTGCTTCCGTTGACCACGTCATATGAGTTAAACGAGTTCGCCGTTCCAGCTATGAGCCCAAGCGCAAGAAAGGGATAAACGAGGGGGAGCCTTACGGGCTTCAGAAACGGGACCATAAGGGGATGGGAGAAGGGATTGACGAAGAGAAAGATGGGTAAGCCGATTAGTATTGAAAGCACGAACTTGGGAATCGCGCTTAGCTCGGCTAAGTCGTCTACAAGTCCGAGAGCCCAAGCGAAAGCAGCCACAATAACTATGAAGCCGAACTGAACCACGTAATGGGAATCGATGAGATACAACGCCGCTAGTCCGATCACCAAAGATGGAAGTATGATTATACCTCCCATCTCCGGAACCTCTGGGTTGCCGGGCTTATGAACGTCCCTACCCGTTACTCCAAGCCTCTTTGCCACCGCCGTCCAGACAAACGTCAGGATGATTGAAACTAAAAAAACTACCACTAAAGACAGGTAGCCGTACAAAAATGAACCCCTTACTTCTGCTGCTCGCCTGCTCCCTGTGCTGACTGCTGCGGAGATTGCTGAGAGGGCTGCTGAGAAGGCTGAGAAGATGGCTGCTGAGCTGGCTTTTCAGGCTCAAGAGGGGGCGGAGCTGCGGTCGTGATTATCGTCCATCCTATCCAACCGGCAATGACCATAAGCGCTACAACGGCAAGCCAAACGACCAGTTCAGCGACAAACGCGGCGTATTGCGAGAACGGCGGAACCCACATGAACACGGTTACCAATATCAGAACTATGACGGCTACCACAAGAATAGCCCCTCCAATTAACTTATCGCTGGCCAATTCGTATTCTAATGCCAGTTGCATATAAACCTTTCAAGAACAAAGTCCTGACCCGTTTTATGGGACGCCCGCTTTAGTCGCCGATGTTCATCATCTGCCCGAACTTACTTTGATTACAACGATAAACTTTTATTTACATCTTTCGTTAGCGTGTGAAAAGAAAACTACTTGCAGCCAGAGCGGATCTGGCAGAAAAGCTTTCCGAAGAGGCCAGAAAGAGGGGAAGCACGGTCTACGGATACTTGAACGAGATAATTCAGGGCGTGCTTCAGGTCGGAGGAGAAAAGTCATTTTCGGAGCTCGTTGAAACGAACAAAGCTGTTCAACTGGCCAAAATGCTCGGCTTGGTCTTAGCTCCCCCGGCCCTTTGGAGCGATTGCAAGGTCATCGAAGATGACGCTGAGAATACCGGGAAAAACGCCGCGCTTTACCTTAAAAACGTCGAGGGCAACGCGGCCAAAAGCGTCGAATCGTTCATCAGGAGCCTTTGCTGGAACGCCTCCTTTTTTTCGTTGAAAATCGAGGAATACAAGGCCACGCTTCAGGTAGTTGGACGCGACGTATCCGATAATCAGATGGTCTTCGTGCTTTCGGCCGCAAGGGGAGCGCTTTCAGCCCTCGGTTACGTAGAAATCAACCGTACGGTCAGCCGGGGGCTGGCTACCGTGACTTACGCAAAAACCTAACCTTAGGAGTCAAGCTCAGAACTGAACCTTGTAGAACTTGAACGCTATTTCCTTTATGGCATCGTTAAGTAGCAACGTCGTCAGCAGCGAGTAAACCAGCGCGACCATAAGGACCTTTACGCTTACCGCAGGTATCAGTATCCCGAACACCGATATGAGAGATATCGCTATGAAGTCAGCAACGGATGATAGCAAAAGCCAGTTGCTGGGCTTGGACCTCCAGAACCACCTCCTCTCCCTGACCACGTATACGGTGAACTGGCCAGAAAATACGAGTAAGTCAAATATGAACGTCTGAAGCTCCGGCAGAGGCATGTTCATGTAGTGCGCTATGTACATGCCACCCATGAGCTCAGCTACGACCGCCACAGATATTATCGCAGCCGCGCCTACCAGGTTCTTCACGTTCCACTTCTCAGGCGTCCTAGAGTACCTCACGGAGTCGGTGGCTATGGACATGGTAACGAAGTCATTCGCAAATAGCAAAAGAACCACGTCGAAGGCCGTGGTAGCGAACTGCCTAAAGACCATGAAGGCAAGGCTGATGAAGACAATTATCTGGAAGGCCTTAATTATCTTGTTCATGGTGTACGTTATCATGCGCTGGTAGATCTGCCTCCCTATCTTTACCATGTCAACTATGTTGGCTATTCCCTCCTGCGTCAGCACCGCGCTAGCGGCTCCCTTCGCGACGTCTGTGGCGTTGCTCACAGCTATGCCGACCTCTGCCTGCTTGAGCGCTGGCGCGTCGTTCACTCCATCGCCTGTCATGCCAACCGTGTGGCCGGCCGCCTGAAGCCCCTTAACTATGGTGTACTTGTCCTCTGGATATATCTCAGCAAAGCCATCGGCCTCGTCAACTACCTTTGCCTTCTCCTTCGGGTCCTTGTTCTCGAGCTCAGATATCCTTATCACGTTCTCGCCTATGCCCACCTCCTTAGCGACCTCCTTAGCTATGGGTAGGCTGTCGCCCGTTAGCATCTTCGGCTTGACTCCTAGCTCCTTCAGCTCCTTTATGAGGGCCGGGGAGTCGCTTCTAGGCCTATCGTAAAGGGCAAGAAGGCCGGCGATCCCTATTTTTTCCTTTCCTTCGTGGGCCTCCACGGGCCCCTCGCCAACCGCTATGACCCTGTAACCCCTCTGAGAGGCCTCGTTGACGTATTCTTGAAACGCCTGAAGTTGCTCGCCATCCATCTTGGAAAGTGAGGCGAGTATCTGAGGTGCTCCCTTCATCACCACGAACTGCTTCCCGTCCTTCTCAACCACAGCTTCGGTCCTCTTAGTTGATGGGTCAAATGGGTGAAAAGTCACCTGCTTGAAGGAGTCAAGCTTCACGTTGCTTTGCTTCGCGTAGTTCAGGACCGCTATGTCGATTGGGTCTTGCGTTGCCTCATGAGACGCCAGTGCGGCATAAGCTATGACCTCATCCTTGCCATAAGACGGAAGCGGGGAGATGCCGGCAACGCTGAGCTTGTTCTCGGTTATGGTACCTGTCTTATCCATGCACACCACGTCCATCGACGAGGCGTCCTCCACGGCGTTAAGGCGCGTTATGAGCACGCCCGCCTTGGCTAACTGCAAGGCGCCCAGCGCCATGGCTATGGTGAACATGGCAGGTAGGGCGACGGGTATCGCGGCTACCAGCAGTATAAGAGCAAGCGGAAGCACCTCTATTATGTTGTAATGAGAGATGAAGGACCCAGCCAGCAGGATCGCTATGAACACCGCGTCCATGACTATGAGGTAGTCGACTATCCTCATTATGACCTCCTGTATGTGGAGCTTCGGCTTGGCGACCTGCACAAGCTGAGTTGTCTTTCCGAAGTACGTTTTGTCTGCCGTGGCCACGACCACGGCCGTAGCCTCACCCCTCTTTATTATGGAACCAGAGTAAAGCAGGGAGTTCTTACTCGCTTCAACGGGAAGGGACTCACCGGTAAGCGCTGACTGGTCAACGGAAACGTTTCCATCGATGACCTTCATGTCAGCAGGGATGAAGTCGCCAAGCCTCACCCTCACTATGTCTCCTGGGACGAGCTCCCTGGCCGGAACGACCTTCCACTGCCCGTCCCTGAGCACCCTAGCGTTAACCGTGAGCTTTTTCTTAAGCATCTCAACGGCGTTGCCTGCCTTGTACTCTTGCACGTAGCTTATTATGGAGTTAAGCAGCAAAAGTGCAAGGATTATGTACATGTCGAGAAATTTGTGCAGGATGTAAGTCAGGACTATGGTGACCTCAAGCATCCACGGGACGAGTCCCCAGAACTTCTTGAGAAACCTGATGACCGGGCTTTCTTTCTTTTCCTCTATCTCGTTATATCCGTACTGCTTGAGCCTCTTTGCAACCTCATCGCTCGTCAGCCCGTTTAAAGACGTGTTAAGCTCCTTCATAAGATCTTCGACTGATTCCTTCTTGGCTTTGTCTGGCGCAGCCATAGTTTATCAGGGTTTAAACCATTTGAGCCCGTAAAAGCGTTTACTTGATCCATACAAGATCATGTCAACGACTCACGGCTGAAACCCGTGGGCTTGCGGCTTCCGGAAAATGGGGCCACGATAGGTGCGCTCCCTTCCAGATAGCTGTTTTAAGTGCCTCTTCGCGCTCTTCGTGCCAACGGACTAAGGCCTGCCTCGAAGAGATTCACATTTTTTATCTCCACTTCGGCCTTTTCAGAAAACCAATTTTCCTGCGGAATCGGTAGCAACGTTCACAATGCCCAAGTCAACTTCAATTACCCTCATTAGCAGGAAAGCCCACTCCGTTCAATGGGAATTGTGCCATTTGGCGAAAAGTCAGCAGCGAACGCGCGCGATGACTTTATCTCCTACCCGCCTCACCGTCCTATGGACTACCTGATAACCGGCGGATCGGGGTTCATCGGCAGGCACCTCTTAAAGGAACTTGGTGGCGCTTCGATCATCGACATCGTTAAGTCTTCTGATCCAAACGTCAAAGAGCAAGCTAACTTGGACATAGCTTCTGAGAGCTCTCTTGAGGAAATGGAGAAAATATCGAGGGGGAAGGAGGCCATATTCCACCTGGCAGCCAACCCCGAGGTCAGGGTCGGAGACCCAAACGTCCACATAAGCGTGGGTCTCGTGGGAACATATCACGTGTTAGAGGCCGCCAGAAAAGCCGACGTGCCCAACTTCGTTTTTGCCTCCTCTTCTACCGTTTACGGCGACGCGGCGCTTACCCCGACGCCTGAAGACTATCCCTTGGCGCCCATATCTACCTACGGCGCCATGAAGGTGGCGTCTGAGGCCCTCATATCGGCCTACGCCTCGTATTACGACATAAAGGCCGTTTCCCTGCGGTTGGCAAACGTCGTGGGAGGGGATGCGCCAAGAGGCGTACTTCATGACTTCATAGGGAAACTGAGGAGCAATCCCCGCGAGCTCGAGGTGCTCGGAGATGGGACGCAAACCAAGAGCTACTTCCACGTTGACGACTGCGCTAGGGGATTTGCGATGGCGTTGAAATGGGGTAAAAGGGGAAAGAACACGGCCTACAACCTCGGAGCCGTTGATGCGATAGACGTCATAAGCATAGCAAAGATAACGATCGAGGAAATGGGGCTTAATCCTTCCGAGGTGAAAGTTCACACCACAGGTGGGTTGGGTGGAAGGGGATGGATGGGCGACGTTAAGTACGCCTGGCTCTCCATAGAAAAAGCGAAGAGGGATGGATGGCTTCCCACCATTAAGACAAGCGAGGAGGCCGTTAGGAAGGCCGTGA
>ERZ1669250.873-NODE-873-length-11418-cov-3.481563_pt1 | contig 11418 bp, 11 predicted proteins | sample MGYA00579295_ERZ1669250 | MGnify/ENA primary metagenome ERZ1669250 (study PRJEB41166, sample SAMN08046056) | hot springs metagenome | biome: hot spring; feature: acid hot spring; material: thermophilic sediment; isolation source: thermophilic sediment from acid...
ACCCATAAGTTCCTTGGCCTTCCATACTGACGGATCGAAATAATGATTCTCAAGGACCATGAATTTCCTACCACCAGACCTAGCAACATTAATTATGCTCACTGCCTCCTCAATAGTCCTTGCTATTGGTTTCTCGAGCATCACGTGCTTACCGACCTCAAGCGCCGCTATGCTCATGGGCATGTGGGCATCATGACTAACCACTAGGTCCACAATATCAACGTCAGACCTTAGGACATCGCCGTACTTCGTGAAATAACCGCTCGCATCATACTCTCTATAGCAGTCCCTGGCGTAATCCTCGGTTCTACTGAACACGTAAATCTCAAGTCCATACCTATCGCGCAACTTTAATAGGGCATTTAAATGAGCCTTACCAAATCCCCGGCATCCAACAACTGCGATTTTAAGAACCATTAGTTACGTAAATGCATTACCATCTATTTAAGCGATTTCCTTGCAAAGATCTTCCTTGGATCCACTCTATGAAACACCCTACCGGCTCCATGCAATGGTATATTCGTCTTACTAAAGTCTATACTCCACTCATCTGCGATTCCAGGCTTTACCTTCACCTTCAATACATCAAACACGAACAATGTACTCTCGCCAACATCTAGCCTATTCATGACCTTCGTCTCATACACGGCTATCGCGTCTCTCCAGGTAGGTACCTTAACAACATCACTCGGTATTAACTGTATGTTAAATTCCTTAATTTTGTCCACCTCCTTCCCAGAGACAGAGCCGAGCTGGTATATTAAGTCTACATGATCAATGCTCGGTACATTAATAGTAGCCTCTGGATGGTGATTAAGGCATTGATACGTGAATGTCTCCCTGTAAACGGCTACGCCAATTGTCGGTGGTTCTTCAGATATTGGTAAATTCCAACTGGCTGGCATTATGTTTGCTCTATTACCTGGACATAATGTAATCACTAATACCGTTGGTCTTGGATGCAACAGCCTATAGAATACGCCCTTGTATTCTACGAATGACACGCATAGGGAATTCACGTTTCTTAAAAAGCTAGTTCTCCGTATCCGATAAGTATTACTTACGTATTTTTCACGCATTATTAATTATTGTAAGTATGTGGTAATTTTATTTCGTAAGAGATGTAATGGTTGATGGATGATTACGTAGTTAATTGTAGAGATATTGATGAATCAGCGTTAGTAGGTTCGTCTATTAGGAAGGTTATTGAATGGGCTGTGGATGGTGTTATGGCGCATGAGAGATCATTGGTTATAATGGGCGAGCCTGGTAGTGGTAAGACCACAGCATTGCTATTAATTATGAGTAGGTTAAGGAGGTTGGGAATACCCGTTGCGTATATTAATACATATAACGAGCTTGGGCTTAGGCCGATGAAAATTGTTAATTGTAATAATGATAGCAATGCAAATGTTCTTCTGATTGATGATTTAGACGTGGTATTTACCGTGCCCAAACTAGCAACAGCATTTATAGATAGAGTTATTAGATTTAACGGTACCGTGATTGCCTCATTAACGGTACCACTGCTTATAAGTAATGAGTTAGAGCCTTTAGAACCGTTAGTAAAATTCTTGCACTCATCCTTAAGGGCAAGTATTGAGTACCACTATGATGACCTCAGGGTATTTGCACAACGGTTAGGGGTTAGCTATGTTAAGCAGGATATGAGGACCCCTGGCATGATCCTAAGAAATTTCAGGAAGTGGGGTAATAACAAGCGGGGCGCCTTAAATAATGTGCTTAGTGATAGTAACGTTACATTGTGATTGCGAAATCACAATAATATTCCATGAAATTCCTCCCTCATTCTTCCAATGAGTAGGTCTGCACAATCTAAAATGTTGGTACTGCCTAGGTCTATCAGGTTTATGCCAATGCCATTGATCTTAAGTGATTCGAGGTCGACCCAATTAACCTTGAGGAAATCTGGTGTTATACTACCCTGTACTATCGACGCCGTAAGTACGTGGCTCTCATTAACTATGTATTCAATTATGTGGTCCTTCTCATCAATTCTAACATCAAAATAATCCTTAAGCATCTCGAGGTCTTTCCTAAGTACGTATACCTTTATGTAATTATCATTGAGCTTATTCCTACTTATCAAGTATTCAGCAGCATCGGTGTTCGTGGGCACCCTATTTAATCCCTTAGTTAATAAATGAATGTAACTATCTGCCAATAAGTCAAGACCTAGGTGTGTTGGGTTAATTACGAAATAAAGCGGTAGGGTTATTAGGCTCTCTACGACTATATTCGTTGGGTTTTCGAATATTTTCTCCAAAGGCATTAATGGTTCATTACCTATTACCTTCGTCTTTACATCAATCCCATACTTTCTCATTAACACCTTATCAATGTACGCAATCCTCTCACCATCACGTATACTCTTGTCCTTACATGTAACTGAGAGCACACCCTCGCTAACATTTATTGACAGACAATCATTAAGATCTGCGTACTTGATATTATCGATGGACCAATTATTTATCCTAGCTAAATCCGTCAGTAAGGCTACGGAATCCTCCGTGATTATGTAGTCCAGGTTCTTTCCATCAACTCTATAATCATAGGCGTTGTATGGGTATAGATTGACCACGTCCTCTGTACTTAATGACAGGATTGAATCCTCCTTGAGTGCCTTGACTATGAATGCCTCCTTGACCATATCCTCGGTTATCCTCTTAATCCTAACAAGCACATCTAGCGCATTCATTATATTAATGATTGAAATTATTAACTTAAAAACTTATCAAGTGAATTTTACCATACTTACGAAATGAACAAAACGCCTGGAATTAGGTATAACTTATTTAAATTAATGAATTATTAATAGTGCACCGTGGATATTCTAGAAATTAAGGACTTCCTTAGGGAGAATGTTGAGACGATTTACGAGATATTCAGCACATACGAGCCATTAATTAAGGTAACAACAAGTAAAGCCGTAATAATAGGGGATCTTCATGGAGATTCTGAAACCCTACTACGTATTATTGGTAAGTACTCACCGAGTGAGTGGACGTACATAATGCTTGGGGATTACGTAGATAGAGGTGAGCATCAGATAGAGACATTATACCTAGCCTTTAGATTACTCCTTGAACATAAAGCAGTATTGTTGAGGGGTAATCACGAGTCACCACTCACTAATTATGAATATGGTTTTTACATGGAATTATTAAGGAAGTTTGGTCCTTATGATGGCGATACCATATATGATAAACTAAAGGACATATTCTCACAAATGCCAGTGGCCGCAGTTCTTAATGATGATTACTTCCTTGTTCATGGTGGCTTACCCATAAATGGTAATATAAGTATAGATAATATTGCTAAATTACCCAAGCCTGACGAATTGCCTAATAATGAAGTAACATTTCAATTACTGTGGAATGACCCATCAGATAGCATCAAGAATTATGAACCAAACATATTAAGAGGTCCTGGAACCTATGTCTTTGGTCCTGCGATAACCGAGGGCTTCCTTAGCAAGAGTGGTTTAAAAATGGTAATTCGCGGCCATGAATACGTGCCACAGGGCTATAAATGGAATCATGGGAATAAAGTCCTAACTATCTTCTCGTCTAGGGCAGGTCCATATAATGGAACAAAAACCCACATAGCCGTTATCGATAATGGCTCCTTAAATCTCGTAGAGATCACCGAGTAGAGATCCAATTAAAATGTTCTCAGTCTGGGACGGCTCGGTCATTAACCTCCCTATCAGAAGTGGTCATCACTCATCATAAGATTTAACCCGGCTTAATAATTATTTAGGCTAAACCAAATGATTTATAAGGGGGTTATTTCTCAATTATGATTGTAAGGCGGTTACTACGTCCGAGTCCGAAAGACCTAGAAGGAGAGGTTTCCAAAGAGGTAAAGGTAGGGGTCCGCGGGGTCCTAAACCCGTAAATGTCGGCGATGTAATAGAGGTAAGCATAGTGGAGACGTCTAAGAGAGGTGACGGCATAGCTAGGGTTAAGGGCTTCGTAATCTTCGTACCGAATACAAAGCCAGGAGATAAGGTTAAGGTTAAGATAACTAGAATAGGTAGAACATATGCCGTGGCTGAGGTAACACAGGAGGGAGCTGCTACAACACAGCAGGGTACTGAGAGTGAGGTCGAAGAACCTGAGGAAACTGAAGGATACGAAGAGGAGTCCGAAGAATGAAGTAATTACGGTTAGGTCTTCCTATTAAAATCAACGTAGTGCTTTCTTAAGAATTGTTTGTGGGCCCTTAATCAGGGAATACTTAATTATTGATTTAATAGCCTGTTGATACCAAGTTCTTCCGCTCATAACATTCTTAATTAAACTACCTGTACTGGAGAAGGCACTTAAGCCAGCTCTTCCCATTACTAAATTATCGATTCCATAAACACTAAGCGATAGATAATAGGCTAACGACAAATTCCTAATTAAAGGCCTAGTCAATCTTAAGTACTTAGACACGAACTCAACAGAATTGATTGACCGCCTCAATGCTAGAGCCGCTAGGACGCCCGTATACATGGCATAGAAAATACCTTCACCGGTCGTTGGGTCAGCAAATCCACCAGCATCCCCAACAAGCACTACCCGCTTACTGGTTAGGATATCACGGGGCCTAATTGGTATGGGATGACCAAGTATTACGCCCTCCCTCATTCCCAGCTCATTGATATACCTAGTTAATTGAGTCCTATAGTTACCCCAATGTATTGATCCTATACCAACATCATACTCGTTATTACTCCTCGGAAACACCCATGAATACCCCCACCTAATTCTTGTCATATCAATTATGCATAAATCATTAAGGAAATCTCCACGGGCTATGGACATGAATGCTATGGCCGTGTCCTTCCTTATGTCATTGCCAATCTGTCTTGCAATTATTGAATTGGCACCGTCAGCCGCGATCACGTAATTACCAACATATACGTCATTAAGACCTGTGACGACTGCTCTATCATTACTAACGTTAACCTTGATAACCCTATCGACTAAATAATCGACACCTTCATTTAAGGCATTTGTTAGTAGGTAATTATCGAACTCATCCCTAGAAACCACACTTATTATTGGCTCCTTATCCGTAAGTAGAAAGGAACCGGCATAATTCGTAATAATCACCTTATTACAGGAGTCCCTAATGGCAGGTTCAGGATTAATACCCATGGCACGTAATAAGGTCACGGATTTCTGGGTCAATCCACCACCGCAGGGTTTAACCCTTGGAAAGCGGAATCTATCAATAACGAGGACCTTAAGGCCTAATTTCGCGGCTACGTAGGCAGCCATAGAACCAGCAGGTCCTGCGCCAACTACTATGGCGTCGTAAACATTATTCATAATCAATCTACTGATGACCTAGCCCCATTTAAATCAGTAATCCAGGGTGCTTCAGCGCGTACGTGGTATTACTAACCTAAGTCCGTATGCGAAGATCATAGTAATACCAATTATATAGAATGCCAATAGCACTTGGTTGTTGAGTAATAATGTTATCATTACTGCTATGAGTGCTATGATCAATGATAATTCATGAATTAGATCCATCAATGATAAATTCTTATTAATGAAAGGTCCCTTAGGTGTTGGCGTCCAATCCCATTCATCAGTTAGTAAGGACTCTAATGAATAAATAAGCATTGGAAACGACATAACAATCATTAATAGGGCGCTCCTAACCATATTTGTAATAGAACTCCAGACATCATAACCAACACGCTTACTAATCATTAACAGTAATACGAATAACGGTAAAACAACCATAGTATTTATGATTTCAAGAAACAGTATTGGTATTGGCGGTATTACAACACCCATTAATGACAATACTATCGTTATTAGTATCGATAGAGCCGCAAATGAGATACCTGGAAATTGAAGCATCCAAAGCACACCATCAATCTTCTCCCAAAGGGTAATCTCCCTAGAAGTAAGTAATAAACGTAGATTATACTTCATATTCCATATACCATTAAATAACCACCTACTAAACTGCCTCTTCAATGATGGGTATGTATACGGTACTTCGCAAAAGACTTCCGAATCAATCAGCCCCACCCTATATCCCATAGCCCTTAACCTTATACTGAGGTCGAGATCCTCGCCTGTACATCTACAAAAGCCGTTAATGGATTCAAGAACGTGTTTCCAGATCACAATATTATTGCCACTAATCGCAGGAAAGCCCTTACTGAGGAATCTACCTCTAATGAAAACCTCGTTATAAACATCGTACATGAACTTCACTAACCTTGAAATAACATTATCGACGGTATAATAACCCTTCCAAACAGCTGTAACAGCATCATAACCATTCATCAAAGCGCTAACAGCCTTTAGTAAATATGTATCTGGTATTATTGTATCAACATCAAATATTGCTATTAGATCACCCTTGGCATACTTAAGCCCGTAGTTCAAAGCCCCACCCTTATAGCCTGTGTTATCGTTTCTATGCAAGACCTTGACCGTTATACCGAGTTTTCGCGAAATGTCATCTATGGCCCTTGTAATATTACTTACGTAATATTCTGGATCGTCACTTATATAGATCACCTCAAGTAATTCCTTAGGATACATCAGCTTGGCAATGTTTCGTATATTTCTTTCTATCGTTAATAAACTTTCGCCCTTTATTGGTATTAAAATAGACACTAAGGGTAGCTTGTCTAACATACTTGTGCCAGTATTGTATTCGTAATAATTAACGGATGCTTTGACTCTAAATGACCTAGTATACCTCAAGCTCTTTAAGCCATACATAACGAGTACGAGTATTTGTATGAAGCTTAGGGTGAGCATAGTAATGGCTATGACGTAAATTATGGCAAGTATTGCCAACGCTATGGGTGTTAATGGCCTGGTTATTATTCCCCAGGGATACTGGTTCATTATATACTGCTGAATTATTTGCTTGGTCAATTCCTTAATTACAATATACTCATTATTATTCATTTAATGCTCCTGATAATAAATTAATTCTTTATTTGTGTTTCTCTCTTTTTTCTATCAATTCCTGAAGCCTCAGTAATGCATGGTCATAATCCATTGACAGAACGAGTAATTCTGTATCCCCATATTTCGCCAATATCCTATGCTCAAGCAGATCTTCAATGCCATCCCTAATGCCCTTTTTCGTTAATAGTGAGTAGATGGCGATGATCCTCTTAGCCTGTGCTGAGATGCTCATATCAGCCATCTCACTGTACAATTTAGACACCTCTTCAGCCATATTCACCAAATCCTCGAGTTTAACGCCATTCTTCACCCTAATCTTAGAACCGTTCAATTCAACGTCAATACCCATAAGCTGCAATGCGTCTATTACTATGTCTATTGGAATGGCAGCCTCAAGTTTGGCTTTATTGAGTATTAAGGATATATCGTAAACGCGAACGCCGTGCTTATCTCTCATCATCTTAATATCGCTGTATATCCTTCTCAATTCCATGGAGTAAAGCTCTATTTCATGCGGCTCATCCTGCAACGCCACATAAACCCTAACTCCATTACCCACATCGTACCGAATAAGCAACTCCTTACTCTTGATTCTACGTGTAACTAGTCCTACAAATGTTAATGCTTCATCCATATTATTGAACGTAAACACGAATTCCCTACGCACCCCCTAATCATTAATGATTATCTACTAAGCTATAAAAGGATTTAATTGTCGTTAAAGGAACTACAGGGACTAAAGCCTGGAGGGTCTCATTTGGATGCAGGTAATACAGATACAATAATATGATGAGGCATACTATATACCTTGGCTATCTCGTTCTCGATCTCCGTGGCTATATTATGTGCAGTAATCACGTCAATATTGGGTGGTAGGTATACCAAGACTCTCATAATACTTATATTATTAGTCGTCACCAGGTACACATCGCCTATGTAACCACCATACTTAGAGACGATTTCACGGGTTACCCTCTTAACCGCATCAACATCTATGTGCCTCTTATCAGGCTCTATATGAATCCAGACCTTAGCGTTAGGTACGGCGTTCTTTATGCTTCTCTCTATTTTATTTACAACATCCCTAATACTATCTAACTGAACATCACTTCTAACAACAGCATGGAGACTAACAATAATACCACTCTCGGGAGTATTTATTATATCAAGTTCATGAATATTGATAAGTATTGGGTCATTCACCATAGCAAGGGCCTTTTCCACCTTCTCACGAAGCTCGGGCTCCACATGCACCATAATCAATGACGGCCCAATCTCACGTTTGATGGCAGACTCTACCTTATCGGCAATACCGTGAGCCTCGGATATACTTAAATGATCAGAGACGCCTATAGTCACCTCAATATGAGCCAAATAGCCGGCTCTCCTGGCCCTAATATTCCTAACTGAGGTAACTCCAGGTACGGACATGACAGCACTAGAGACCCTCCTAATTAAATCCTCGGATGCCCTGTCCATCAATTCATCGATTGCTGTTCTAAGAAGTCTGATTCCAATTATTGAGAAGTAGATAACTAGGCCAAAGGATACTAAGGCATCAAGAATGGTACCCCACGTATCAAACAAAGCAATACTTAGTCTCTCCATAATAATACCAACGATCATCAGCACTATGACTGAGGCAGAGATTGCCATATCACTCATGAAGTGATAGGCATCAGCCTCAAGGGCCCTACTATTCCATTTAACCGCCGCATTCCTAAGCGCCCTAGACCTATTGAAATCTATCGCTATGGCTATGGCCATGATTATGGCAGCAATAATGTCAGGGCTGAAGGGCGTCCTCGTTATAACACGCTCGGCGCTCTCATAACCAACCAGTATACCGGCAATTATTATGAATAATGAACCAAGAAGACCACCTAGACTTTCGGCCTTACCATGGCCAAAGGGATGCTCCTTATCAGGTGGCTTTGAACCTACACTAACTGCTATCAACGTTATTGTTGTAATTAAGATATCCAGGAACGTATGCATAGTCTCAGCTAATACTGCCAGGGAGCCTGTGAGAAGCCAGGCCGTAAAATTCATAAGAGTTATTGTGATAGATGCAAGTAATGACAAAAAAGCAACACGAGTCTTATCATTCCTCATATACGCCAATACATTCTCCATCCTTAATCTATCATCACGTAAATCATTAATTAACCTATCTTTAGGCATGCTCTAAATCGATAACTAATTCGATATCAACTTATAAAACTAACCACTAAAGAAGGGTTTATTAACCCCAACTTTAGGGTAACCCTAATGAAAATAAACACACGATTAGGTATAATATCAATAATGAGCATAATGGCAATAGGTATTCCAATGATTACACTGGGGATTATACTAGGTATCAACATATTTAACATAAACTTTTTGCTAAATCCACCGAGCCACTTACCGGTGATCCTTATATTAATAGTGTCGTTATTCCTGGGAATGCTACATGGTATAACACCCGATGAACATACATGGCCCATAACCTTCAGCTACGCAGTTGGCGAGTATAGTACTAAGGGTGGTATGAAGGCAGGTTTCCTATTCTCACTGGGATTTACAATACAAAGAGCTATCTTAACGACATTAGGTTATATAGGGTTGGCGTATTTTTACATGAAGTATAATCTAGATGGTCCTGTATACTTCGTTGTTGGTCTTGTGATGGCAATAGCAGGTTCGTACATACTTAGGGGTAAATACATACATTTACCAATAGATGTTTTGCTGGGCGGCCATCAGCATCATACTGCTGAGGCAAGGAGAGTACCACATCATGAGGCGCATCCTAGGGAGGTGCCTATAAAGATGACGATAGTGCACGGATTAATAGCTGGCTTTGGGTTCGGAGCTTATGCATCGATAATAACGTTCGTGCTTGCACCGCAAATGCCGAATATACTATATGCACCATTACCTGGCATCATGTTTGGTATAGGCACTATGATAATGCAGGTAATATTGGGTGCACTATTTGGTGGCTTGCTAAGGGCTAAGAAATTCACGGAGGAGGAGGTAAAATATGTGGGTAGAAAGACGGCAGGTATTACGCTATACTATGGAGGACTGGTTTTTGCCCTCGTTGGTCTATTAATAATATTCTTACCGCAGATAGATGCCTGGGCAATAAGTACCGGAATACCAATACCTAATCTAGATGCTATTGATATTGGTTTCCTACTTGTAATATCGGTTGTAGGTATTATAGGCCTATACGGTATCATAAAGTCGTATAGAGAGGCTGTTAAAATTCATAATGCTAATTCCTCATTAAAAACACAGTGATTTTAAGAATAAGGCGAAATATTATGCCTTAGACTCAGCCTTAATCAAGGCTAAAGCCTGAACGACTCTCTTGATCAATTCTAAATCAGCTCTAATCCTAACATATATATCGTCCGGAATCTCTCCCTTAGCCCTATTATCCTCGAGTTCCCTTATCATGCCATCAACCTGGTCTGTAGTTAAGGTCGTGACGTCCATAGACCTAAACCAATGCTCCTTAATACCTCTATCCACCTCATCTAATTTCGATTTAGCATCATCATACATACTCGTTAATTTTGTTAGTGTATCTGTAAGTTCGGCAGAGCTTTTTGAGTACTCATCATCATCTATGAGACCTAACTCCTTCTTAACCTTAAGCATATCCAGCTCTTCACGTATTGAATCAATGCTTGCCTTAAGCTCATTGATTCTAAGCATTAATAGTACATTATCCACATCCCAATTCCTCTTAACATTACTTACTGCGGTTTTATAGTCAGACCACATACTGTTTAGTCGTTTAACCTGTTCCGTATAACTCTCATAAACCTTATTTATTTGCCTCAATAATTCTCCGTATATCTTCAGCATCTCCTCGCTCATGAAATCACCCCCTCAATCTCGGCCCTGAGCTTTTCATAAACCTCCTTACTAATTTTACCCTCCCTATACATCTCCTCGAGTTTCGCTAAGGAAAGTTTTAGCTTGCTGACCTCAGGAGTTACCGTGGTTAATAGTAACCTCTTGTAGTGTTGATTAATTGTGGTATCGATTTCTTGGTATTTCGCATTTAACTCCTTAAGCTTATCACCGATCTTATCAAGCTTCTTTTGAATACTCTCCTTAAGCTTATTATAAGCATCGTCACTAATTAACCCCATACTCCTTCTAAGTTCAACCTCCTTAAGATCCTCACTATACTTATTGCGAATCCTCTCAAGAATCATCATGTACCTCCTTAACTTAGCCTTTTCAGCCTCCCAGTTCTGCCTCACGGATTGTACGGATCCCTCATAATCCCTCCATTTATCATTAAGCGACTTAGCATTGCTTTCAAACTTCGTTATTATTGATTCACCACTTCTTATCAGCTCATCCTCAGCATCTGCCGTAGCTTCTACACGTGCCGTTGTAGTTACTGCGGTTGCTGTTACAGCAGTGGTTTGCTGTCTCTGTGTCTGCT
>ERZ1669250.874-NODE-874-length-11390-cov-2.570534_pt1 | contig 11390 bp, 9 predicted proteins | sample MGYA00579295_ERZ1669250 | MGnify/ENA primary metagenome ERZ1669250 (study PRJEB41166, sample SAMN08046056) | hot springs metagenome | biome: hot spring; feature: acid hot spring; material: thermophilic sediment; isolation source: thermophilic sediment from acid hot...
TCTTGGTGGGCATGCTATCTATGTAGACATGTCGACAACCCACCTGAAGAGGGGTTAAACATTAGCAGATACCGCAAAGGTGATAAGTGGTTATTGCGACTTTATCGCCATGCGCACAGACAACCATGATGATCTGCTTGTAGTAGCGAATAATTCAAGCGTGCCTGTCATAAATGCGCTTACTAGGCTTGAGCACCCAACACAGGGGCTTGCCGATGTATATACAATACAGAAGCACTTCAGCCGTACAAAAGGCATTAAAATTGCATTCATGGGAGATATAGCGCAGAATACCGCCAATTCGCTCATGATCACCGCTGCAAAGCTCGGCGCAGAGATCACGCTTGTCGGCCCGAAGGGCGTGCTTCCCAACGAGTTCTACTTCAACAAAGCGAGGGAATTCAGCAAGGTTGACGTTTTCAACAGCATAGAAGAGGGAATAGACAGCGCTGATGTCATATATACAGACACTTTTGTGAGCATGGGCGTTGAGAGTGAAGCGGAGGAAAGGCGCAAGCTTTTTGCGCCGTACCAAGTGAACAGAAAGGTGCTTGAGTATGCGAAGGAGGGCGCCATAGTCATGCATCCTTTACCTGCTCATAGAGGTGAAGAGATAGCTGCTGACGTGCTGGAGGGCGCGCAGAGCGTGGTGTGGGAGCAGGCGAGAAACAAGCTCCTTCTTGAAAAGGCAGTGCTTATATACCTATCAAATTTTTGATTTTTCAGCTTTAATTTCTAAAATTCCTAAATAATACACCTAAATGATACATTTTTAATTTTATTGTGATAAGTATTCTTGATTATATGAAGTATGCAAGGGAGCATATAAAGCGCTACTGGGTGTTTGAGTACAGGAGGGCTTTAGGAGTTTCAATGGTAACCTTTGCAATCGCCCTTTCAATAGGAATAGTTTTCACCACTCTTATGGGGAATCTTGCACTCCCAAATCCTGTATATAACCTAGTTTTCTGGGCTTTGCTGACAATTTTCACATCTCTTGTGCTTATAAGCAGCTTTGTCAATGCGCATCTGCTCTCAATAAAATACATGAGCGAAGAAGAATTCAGGGCGCATTCAAAATACATGGGCAGCTCGCTTGCTATTCTTGTCTTGGGGGCAATCGCATTCATGCTGCCAATATTGTTCTTTACTAACATATATGAGCCTATAGCAATACTCTTTGGCTTTGGAGGCATATTTTGGGTGCTGTTTCTCTCAGTGAGGGCGCTCTTCAAGTACTCCTATTACGAGGTTGCAATAGGTGCTTCAGCGCTCTGGGTCATCGCCGCCATTGCCATATTTGGGGTGTTTTCTTCCAATGTTGCAAATATAACCGCAATAGACGCCTTCTCTCTTTTTATATCTATAATATCCCTTATCATTATCACCGGCTTTATAGGGCTCTCGCTTCTTATCAACGCCTCAAACGAATTCTCCCACGAATTCAAGAGCATTGTAGAGAAGTTTGAGTCAGAGGATTCTAAAAGGCAGCGCAATAAAACAAGGGCATTACACCGCTCTTCGTGACAAGCTACCCCAAAAGATATATTAGATTTGCTCTGCAAAATATGAATTGAAGGCAAGCAAAAAGGGCTCGTAGTCCAACGGTTAAGATGCCAAGCGTTAGCGCATAAGCCTTACACGCTGGAGATCGGAGTTCGACCCTCCGCGGGCCCAAGTGGGTTTATGCAATATGGTGTTACGGACGTGCTTGACTCATATGGAGGCATGATCAGCAGAAAGCAGGCCCAGGAGCTGAGCGCAGGCGCAGGTGCACGCAGCGAGCGCGATGTGACAAATGTTTCCGCATTTCTCGAATATGTAAATGCAAAGAGCGATAATAGACTTGTGCGTGAGAACGCGGAAAGTGCCTATACTGTAAATATACAAGATAGAATATACAGGATATTCAATCCAATGGAATATGGAAAGCAGAAGAGGCGCACGATTGTGCTTGGAAGCGAGGGTGCCACTATAAGGATGGTGCTGAGAGGCAAGCTGGTCGATTTTATAGACAGCAATGTATTTGAGCGTGGGGATATTGTGCTTATAAGGAACGCTGCCTATGATCCGCAGAGGAATTGGCTCACCGGCATTTATAACACAATGATCAACAAGATCATGCCTTCGCCACTGCAGCCTATTACTGATTTTTCACAGCTACACGAAGGTATGAAAAACATAGATATATTGGGCAAGATAACAGAGATAGGCCCGATAAGATATGTGAACAGGCTTACTGGCGAAGGGCGGATAGCAGTTTCTGATTGCATGCTCTCCGATCTTGAAAAAAGCATAAGTGCATCATTGTGGGGATCATCCGCATTGATGACGAGCAAACTCACAGTTAACGACTATGTAAAAATAGAATTCTGCAACGTTGTCTCTAGAAATAGTAATATGGAGCTCTATGCCAATGATCTATCGCGCATAGTCTCTAGCAAAATTTTCGCTGGCAGATTGAGGCCAGCCCTTCATTGACTATCTTTTCCCATACTTCATCAAAAACGTCATGTAGGTGCTAAGGAGTGTATCTGGCGCCGAAGGCTTAGTGGTCTTTATTATAGACTCTACGCTCGAAACATCTATCTTTACCTCTTCGCCTGTCTTCATTGTCTGTTCGAGTGCTCTTGTCTTGACCTCCCTGCACACATTTGCTATATCTGCACCGGTGAATCCCTTACTTTCATTTGCAATTTTGTTGAAATCGAAGTTCTCTTCAAGCGGTGTCTTTTTTAGATAGTACCTGAACATCTGTGCCCTCTCTGCTGCATTCGGCGGATCTATGTAAAGGAGCTTGTCAAACCTCCCTGGTCTAAGCATTGCAGGGTCAAGTGAATCGGGCCTGTTTGTTGCCGCTATTATCACAATACCACTGAATTCCTTCAATCCGTCTATCTCCTGAAGCACAGCGCTTGTGAGCAAAGCGCCCTTCTCACTTGCGCCCTCCCTCTTTGGAAGTATTCCATCTATCTCATCTATGAATATTATTGAAGGTATATTCTCCCTTGCCCTGTTGAATATTTCCTTTATCTCTGTCATTGCCGCATCTGGACTTTCATTCACAATGTTCGTGCCGTTTAGCTCGAGAATGGTCACTCCTCTCATCTCGTTTGCAACGGCTTTCATAAGCATCGTCTTTCCAGTGCCTGGGGGCCCGAAGAGAAGCAGCCCATTGATAGGCTTTATATCATACCTCTTTATAAGGTCAGGGTGCATAAGCGGTATCTGCACAGCCTCGACTATTGCCTTCTTGGCCTCATCCAGTCCAACCACATCATCCAACCCAATTTCTTCCTTTGCCTCTTCTGTTGTTTCCTCATGCAGGCTTCTCTCGAAATCGATCTTGAACTTGTTGTATTCTTCAAGCTGTGAAAGCGTCGTTGAGGGCTTTGTTGCAGCTATAACATTCATTATATCTTGCTGTGTTATTTCAAGGATCTTGTGGTGGGCTATTGCATCTTGGCCGACAATCTGCGCAACGCTCTCGCACACCGCCTTGATGTCTGCGCCTGAGTACCTTTCTGTGTTCTCAGCAAGAGTATCCAAGTCTACATCTGCCGCGAGAGGGAGCTTGGACAGGTATATCTTGAATATCTTTTTTCTTCCATTGAAATCTGGAAGCTGCATGTATATGAGCCTGTCGAGCCTGCCAGGCCTTAGCAAAGCAGGATCAAGCAAATTGGGCACGTTTGTTGCGCCAACCACTATTACCCTGTCAAGCTTGACAAAACCGTCTATTTCTATAAGAAGCTGAGAGAGGGCCTGCCTGTGCGTCTCATCAACTTCAGGCAGCTCCCTACTTTTTGCGATGCTATCTATCTCATCGAAAAGGAGCACGCAAGGTGCATTCTTTCTTGCAGTGTCAAATATTCTAGATATTGTACGTTCAGTTTCTCCAGGATATGCAGATATTAGGTTTGGCGCTTTAACAAGGAAGAAACCACCATGGATTTCATTTGCAAGTGCACGCATCATCATCGTCTTTCCAGTGCCTGGAGGCCCAAAGAGAAGGATGCCCTTAGAGGGTTTCATATTATATGCTTTCGATATTCCCCTCTGCTCTATTGGCGTTATGATCGCTTCTCTTAATTCCTTTTTCGTTGCTTCATAGTTGCCTATGTCGTCAAATGTTTCATTCGATTCGCCAGATGAAAGGTCCTCAAACGCTTCGCCAAATTTCATCCTTATATCTTCTTTCCTAACTTCGAGGCTCTTGACAATGTTCACATTTAGAAACTCAAGAATGTAAAGAAGCGCTGGTGCTATCAAGAAGCTGATAAATGCATAAATTACACCTATGCCAATATTGTTTAATTGCAGTGCAGCATAAACCAATGGAATTGCAATGCCCACTATGCTTGCCTTCGTGCCTTTGAATCTCGACCTGCTTGAAATTGCTATGCTGTCTATGCCAAATACTATAATTACAATGAATATTATCTGCACGATATATAGGTAGCCGCAAAGAAGGGAATAAAGCAGTGCAACAAGCACGTTGCTCAAGTTCATTGTAATTATCCCGCTAGAGAACAAATGAAATGAGGCAGAGAATGCATCTGCAAATGTCCCTATGTTGGTGATCTTTTGCGAAGGCGTAGTATAATTTAACAAGGTTGATGACAGGATACCATGCTTAAGTATTTGATAATGCGCGTATGTCGCATTATACAATATGAAACTATTGTTGCTTATCCCAGATAAGCCAGAGAACATCACTATTGCAAGAATTGCAACTATTGAAAGTATAATACCCCTTTTATAGCCAACGATTAGCACGCTGATTATAATTGCAGTTATGGAAAAGAGGTACCCCAATTGTGAAAATGCGAGAGCGAAGAGCATGTAAATAAATATAATGGTGCGATGATGCATGTAACCATAGATTAGAGAAAGGCTTATTGCCAGCATGAAAATCCAAGCAAAGAGTGGCGCTTGGTATATGAGCATTGGAAATAGGAAGAATACCATCACCACCAAGCCCAAAAAAGCATTTTTTTGGGTGAGAAAGAACTCAAGTATCAGAATAAGTATTATCAAGAGATATGGATAAAAAGGAAAGGCAATTGCAAAAGCCAAGAAAGTAAGCAGTACAAGCACGGTGTCTATAAAATTTGGATTTGCTATGCTATCTGAAACAATCGAAGAGATGTGGTAAAAGGATATAGGTGTCCTATGTTTCCTCCTCCTTATTACCTGCTGGGCTATGCTGGATTTTATAGTCTTTGTTGGGTTTCTTGGCTGTAGCATTTTAACCATTCGAATGCTAAATATTAATCTTTAGAAATATATATATTTAGCATTGTGTGATTGGCAGGCTCATTTTGATAATTTTGAAAAAGAATCAGATGAGGCTTTCCTCGTCAATTTCTACCTCGCTGACACCATCTAGTGCCTTTATCCTCTCCTCTATCTGCGAGGAGCTTGCATTTGAATCGTCAAACTTAAAAAGAGCCCTGACAATTTTTATCCCAAAGGCGACATCTTCAGCCTGCGCGCCAACAGCGCCAAGATTCTTAACTCCTTCAAGCACCTTTTCAAGCGCCCCCTCTTTAGGGTAGATCTTGAACAATACAGCCACATTAGCCATTTACGGTCCCTCAAATCCGCACACATCGCATTTGTATGTGTTAGATATCTCCCTGCAATGCCTGCATCTTATTATATCTGTCTTGCCGCACTTTGGGCACTTGAACTCTGTGTACTCGTGCGTGAGCCTGCCGCATGATGAGCATACCTTGCCTGGCAATACCATAATATCACTTCTTCCTCTTTCTCTCTTTTTCTTTGTTTTCTTTGTTAAGTATCAAGAGTAGCAGTGCAATCGCAACTGTGAACAGTGCCATTGCTGCTATCTCTAGTATAGCGATAGCATATATTTCATACTGCAAGCTTTTTATATTGTTCGCAATATCTGTTATGCTTTTCTCCATTCCAGGTTGCTGTGTAGTAATAGGTGCTTGTTCAATCATATTATGGGAGATGAGCTTTGTGTCATTGCTCAGCTGCAGCGCCAAATTTGCAAGGGAATATGCTTGAAGCGCATAACCATGGGCTTGAGAGGCGTTCGTATCAATGCTTGCTTCATATGCGAAGAATCTTGATTCATCAGCGTATTGTGATGGCCAAACGCCAAAGGTCGCATTTGCTGAAGTTGTGTTTGCCGCGCTTATAAGCTGCGGAGTTCCCATATTTCCTGGCGGTTGCATGCCAAGCGCATATGCATAGTCTGCATCAAGTATTGCAAGCGCATAGTTGTGCTGCTCGTATGCTATTGTTGCAGTAGCAAGGTAAAGGCCTTCATATTTGGATGCACGCTCAAGCCTTGCCGCTGCAATGCTCTTTAGATTTTGTGAAAATGAAATTGGTGTCCCATTCATGTTTGCAGAATTGCTGTAAAGGAAGCTGGCTGCAGTGCACCATCCATTTGCTTCAGCGCCCTGATAGAGGTCATCGAGCACCCCATCAGTATCCTGAGCAGTGAGATTGTACATTCCTATTGTAGAATTTATTGTGTATTCAGCCCAGGCTTGCCTGAGCTCTCCAGACAGCACATATTCATAATTTGCAGTGGTGAGCTGTGGAGGTGTAAGAGAGTAGCAGTAGTTGCTTACATTATCTATGTCATTCAGCCCAGAGGTTATGTTTGCATTATGGTGTACAAAAAAGTACGCATTTATATAGTCGAGGAATGAAAAATCTGCCCCTGTATAAAGGTAGCCCTTCCCAGCTATCGCCCTTGCTTGGTTTAGCACGGAGAGGAGCTGGTTGCTCACATTACTGAAATTGCCCTCTGAAGATAAGTTGTCTATCTCCCTATTGGTAAAGTTGAATGTATAGAGAGTTAGATTCTCGAAGATAGAATTGTTACAGGCATTTGTGCAGCTTAATGGTGCTAATGGCAAGCTGTTGACATAGTAATTAGTGTAAAAATTATAGTATGTTTCATGCGCATAAGGGTTGAATGAGCTGTTAAATGCGTAATCCATAGCCTCGCTTATGTTTGAAACCTGCACAAGCGGAATGCCGAATTCATCCTGGACCAGATAATAAAGCTCATTTTCACTGCTACTGCCACTAACCATTGGCACAAGAACGAAGTCCATATTGTATTTCTTGGCCGCACTTACTTTGTCATAAACTCCTCCAATCTCTCCAATTGTGCCATTTTGGTTTATGGTACCTGTTATTGTGAAATCCTGCCTCAAGGGCTTATGCGTGAATGCAGATATAGCTAAAAGTGTCATTGCAGCGCCCGCACTCGGCCCTGAGACACTTGTGGTTTCATTGAGTATTGTATAAGTAAAATTGTAGTTGTAGAAATCCTTGCCGAGCAGTGACGACGCATATTTTGAAGCCGTTATCGCAGATTCTATTGTAGAGCTTCCAATGCTTTGCGGCCCAAAAATAGAGACATTTCCATTACCCCTTGTTATATTCAAGTTTATGGTTGTAAGTGCTCCACGGTTGGTCTGGAGTATTACTGCTGGTGCGTGTATCTCGGCGCTACCTACGAGCATGCCTGCCCAAGAGAGCTGCAATATCATACCAGCAATAACAAATATTGAGAGTATATTGCGCAGCATTATTTTCACCAAAGCTATTCCATATATTTGTGAGCGCAAATTAATATAAATTTATATGGAAGTATTTATAGTTTTGCCAGGTTTTCGAATTTGGTAGAGCGCGCCCAAAGATATTCAAACCTCTTCACAGCTTCTTCACGTTTTATTGCTACGATGTGCTCGCTTTTCTTGTTTATGATATTGAGCGGCGGGATCTTGTAAGCGAAGCTGTCATCTATTATAAGCCTTTCATGCAAATCTGTTGTGAGGTCCAAAGGTAGAATCCTCAGCTCGAAGGCGATGCTTTTCCTTTCAAGTTCCGCAACGAAATCCCTATATGCCATAGAAAAATCCTTACCAAGTCTTTCGCCTTTTGAAAGCACCATTATGCTTTTATACTGCCCTTCGTGGCCCCGAATAAGCCTTGAGAGGTTCTCCAAAGCGCTTGCATCGAAATGCATGTCTAGTATCCTAATATTCCCACTGAGCTTTGACATGAGGCGGTTTGAGAGCATAAGTATGTTTGTGAAGGGAGTTTCTGGGTTTATTTCAATTGTCTTTGCAGGTATGTGCTTTGCCTCTCCTTTGATTGAAAGCATTATCACAGAAGGGATAAGAACTAGCATCAATCCAGCATAAAGTGCAATCGATAGAGCATTCATAAAACCTATGTTGAAGGTGTAGATGAGAATGATGCCTATCATTGAGAATAGCAGAGAATCAAAGGTCAGGGCGATCCACAAAAGCCTTCCACGAGGGTTTGAAAGCAACGATATCGTGCCAAGCGCGAATGCCACAAGCCCCAGCGATATCAGTATGTACACAATGTAAAGACCAAATGCAGTTGCTGCAGATTGCGAGGCAAGATTGGTTATACCCTCTTTCGCAACAATTGTTGAATTAAGGCGTGCAATTAGCAGCAAAGCGGAGTAAAAGCCGTTAGAATATGAGAGCTTTTCCAAATAGTATAGTGTATAGAGTAGCAGCAGTATGGAGCCTATGAAAACTGAAATTTGCGCCTCACTCTTCCTATACATATTTAAGAATAAAGATTTCAAACTTATATTACTTTTCTTTATGTGCTAGAAAGCTAACTAAAAAGGTAAATATGTGAAGTCCCCATATAATGCTATGGAGTTGTTCCGCTTTAACAAACCGAGGCCTTTTCAGGATCAAGCCATTGCAGACATAAAGGAGGCGCTCTCAAACGGCAGGAGCATTCTTATGAGCGCGCCTACTGGGCTTGGCAAGACAGATGCAGCAATCAGCGCAGCGCTGGCTGTCGCGCTTGAGAAAGATCTAGATATTTTTTTCCTCACTCCAAAGATCTCCCAGCACAGGATTGCGGTTGATGTGCTGCGCGGAATAAACCAGAAATTCAGCCTTGACATAAAGTTTTCTGACATGGTTGGAAAGAAAAACCTTTGTACAAATCCAGATGCAAACAGCATAGAGAGCGAGGGCTTTTACAAAGAGTGCGAGAAGCTCATAAAAAATGGCAAATGCCCTTACTACTCTGCCTTTAAAAACCTCTCTGATGAGCTGCCAGAAGAAGTCGTGGAGGCTTCCACCAGGGGGCACAATTCGCTTTTCGATAGTTGCTTCAAACATAGTATATGTGCGTATGAGGCAGCGGCACAGATCGCAAAATACTCCAAAGTTATAATAGCGGATTATGCGCATCTGCTCAACCCTTCGATACGCAATTCATTCATGAAGAAGATCGCCCACAAGCTAGGCGGAAGCATAGTGATATGGGACGAAGCCCACAATATAATTGATCTTGCTTCAAAATATTTGAGCTCTACAATAAGCATGGGTACATTGAGAAATGCCGAAAAGGAGCTCAATAAAATTGGCAGCAATGCAGATCTAGGCTATTTAAGGTTCGCTATCGAGAAGCTTGCAAAGAGCAAGCTGGCAAGCGTAAGCGAGGCATTTGTGGATAAGGAAGAAATGCCCATAGAGATAAGGGAGAACTTGGAAGGCATAGAAAGGGCCCTACTGGAGAAGGGGTTGGAGTATATAGAAAAAGCAAAGGCAAGGCGCTCCTCGCTGATGCACATTGCGAAATTCCTGGAGCTCTGGGATCAGTCAGGGGAATCATTCGTAAGGATAATAGCGAAAGGCAATAAGAGGATTGCGCTATCTATAGTTTCACTTTATCCTGAAAGCGCAGTAAATATATTCAGCGAAGCCTATGCAAACGTTTTCATGAGTGCCACTCTCAATCCGCTGAGCATGTACAAGGAGCTTTTCAACATCGGCGATGCAGATGCAAAGCAGTATGGTGCAGCTTTTCCAGAGTCCAACAAGGCCATATTCATAGACGACACTATAACCACCAAATATGAATATAGATCCATAGAGGAATACAGGAGGATAGCGCAGAAAATAATCGAGATAAAGCGTGCAATAGATGGGAACATTGCGGTTTTCTTCCCAAGCTTTGATGTATTGGAAAATACATTCAGGTATATAACAAAAGAGCAGGTGTTCAGGCAGAGAAGATCGATGAGCAACATAGAGTTGGAGAACATGCTTGAGGGCTTTAGAAAAAGCACTAATTCTATACTTATGGGTGTGATGGGAGGAAGCCTCAGCGAGGGCGTGGATTATCCTGGCAATGTGATAAAAGGGGTAGTGATAGTGGGAGTGCCTCTTGCAAGGCCCACACTAGAAACAAAGGCAAGGATAAGCTACTATGAAAAGAAGTTCGAAGGGAAGGGCATTGATTATGCTTATATAATGCCAGCTGTGATCAAGGGCATACAGGCTGCAGGCAGGGCGATAAGAAGCGAGTCAGACAGGGCGGTGGTGGTATTCATGGACAGGCGCTACAGATGGCGCATCTACTATCCAATAATGAGTGGCAAAATCGTCAAAATAGGTGGAGACTACATCAGCGACATAAAAAGGTTTTGGGAGCTCTCAAAGAGTCAAATAAGCGTTGCCCCAAAGTAGATTGCAAGGGCGATGCATATCCCAAGCAGTATTGGGGGTATTGCCGGAAGGGGCCTTTTGAGCCTGGAGAGAATGAAGAGAGTAATAATAATGCCAAGTATCGCGCCAAGTGCAACAACAAAGCTTAATACAAAATTCAGGTAGACCTTGTAGGCAGACACAGCAACCATCAGCGGTATCGCAAGGTCGCCAGTGCCGAGTGCGGTTCTCGCCGCAATTGGCACCATATCGTTTTTTGCAAGCTCTTTGAGCATGCCCCCCTTCTTTACTAGCTCTGGCTTTGCCTTTTCATATTCCTTCTGCTCGTTTCTGCTCAGGCTCTTTTCAGGTACCGCCTTGTACTCATTAACCATAACTAGAAAAGAGAGATTCTTCTCTATTGCAGCATTGCCCAGGGCGACCATGTGCTTAGTTATGAAAACTGCGATGAAATCATATATGGCAAGGGCAACCATGAATATGAATGCAGCAAGAAATGAGAAGCTTATGCCAAGTATGATGCCAACTCCGATGCTTGCAATTATTGCCGTTACATTCCTTAACTGAGGCCTCTTTAGCTTTGCTACTACCAATACCACGGAAAGTGCCAGAGCGGTCGCAAATATATAGGCATTGCCTACTCCGTAGAGGTTGTATGCAACAGAATTGAATAAAGCAGCTATACCTATAAGGAAAACAAAAAATGAGGCTATGAGCACCACACCAGCTTCAAGCAGAAGGTAGAGCTTGTTTCCCTTGTAGATCCTGAAGATGATGAGCAGTATGGCTGTAACGATCACTATGTAGACAATGTATATCAGCGCATTGGCGCTTGTAGATATGACCTGCGCGCTCTTTATCTGCTCGTATGTAAGGCCGGAA
>ERZ1669250.876-NODE-876-length-11358-cov-3.312483_pt1 | contig 11358 bp, 10 predicted proteins | sample MGYA00579295_ERZ1669250 | MGnify/ENA primary metagenome ERZ1669250 (study PRJEB41166, sample SAMN08046056) | hot springs metagenome | biome: hot spring; feature: acid hot spring; material: thermophilic sediment; isolation source: thermophilic sediment from acid...
TCATTGTATGAATGAATATTAAGCAATCTGTATACAATAGAAGCAAATGGTTCATATGGATTTATCTGATTAGTCTTAGCCATCTCAAGCGCTGCCATATAAAGTAATGTAAGCATTAATATAGTAATAAAAATAAGTATCAAATATGCACTAAAATGATAATTGAGCTTTTTGGGGTGCCATACAAATCGCCTTATTAAAGACATAACAATAGCCACAAGCACCAAAAATGCAAATAAATCTTCTAAAAATAGATAGATAGGGTACAAAACTCCTAAAAAGCTAAAACTGAAAGATGGTATAAAACCTTTTATAATTAGCTCTATTTCACCAAAAAGCAAAACTACAAACCCAAAGAAAATAAGAGCATGCATTATGCCAGCGTAGTTTATATCCTTATCGTTTACTTTAAAATGACACATTTGCAACAGACCATTTTTTACAGCACTGTTTAGGCGCTCAAAAGGGTTATCAAAACGGTTTTCTTTTTGACCAAACTTAAGTAGTGAGTATAAATAATTTACACGGTAGAAAAAATAACCTATACTTGCTAAAAGCACAATCCCAAAAATTAAACTTTCCATTTCAACTCCTTATAAAATTTACATATTTCTTCTGTATTTGCCACCTACCTCAAATAAGGCATTTGTAATCTGACCCAGTGATGCGTACTTTACAGTTTCCATGAGTTCTTCGAATATATTACCACTACTTTGAGCTATATATTTTAATTTATCCAGATACTGCTTTGAGAATGCTTCATTGCGCTTTTGAAATGCAATTAAGTTGTCCAGTTGCCACTTCTTTTCTTCTTCTGTTGACCTTGATAGTTCAATTTTATCTTCTTGTATATATTTGTCATTTACAAATGTATTTACACCTATAATTGGCAATTCTCCAGTATTTTTAAGTCTCTCATAGTATAGAGATTCCTCCTGGATCTTGTTTCTTTGATACCTTGATTCCATTGCTCCAAGCACGCCGCCTCTTTTTGAAAGTCTTTCAAACTCATTTAACACTTCTTCTTCTACCAAGTCAGTTAATTCTTCTATAATATAACAACCTTGAAGAGGGTTTTCATTTTTTGCCATTCCAAACTCGTAATTTATTATCATTTGAATAGCCAACGCCCTTCTAACAGATTCTTCTGTAGGAGTCGTAATTGCTTCATCATAAGCATTTGTATGAAGAGAGTTACAATTATCGTAAATGGCAGTTAAAGCTTGGAGTGTTGTTCTTATGTCATTGAAAGCTATTTCCATTGCATGCAGAGATCTACCGGATGTTTGTATGTGGTATTTTAGTTTCTGGCTGCGTTCATTTGCAGAATACTTGTTTTTCATAGCAATAGCCCAAATACGGCGAGCCACTCGACCGATAACAGAATACTCTATATCAAGACCATTTGAAAAGAAAAACGATAAATTAGGCGCAAAATCATCAACCTTCATACCACGTGCCAGGTAATACTCAACATAGGTAAAACCGTTTGCCAAAGTAAAAGCAAGTTGAGTTATAGGGTTTGCTCCTGCTTCTGCAATATGGTATCCAGATATCGATACAGAGTAGTAATTCTTGACAGCATTATCTATAAAGTATTGCTGTATATCGCCCATAAGTTTTAATGAAAAATCTGTTGAAAACAAACATGTGTTTTGAGCTTGATCTTCTTTTAAAATATCTGCCTGGACTGTACCACGCACCACATTTAGAGTATATTTTTTTATTTCTTCATATGTAGCTTTATCTACAACCAAATCTCCACTTATGCCAAGTAAACCCAAACCCAGATGATTTTCATCAGCATCTTTAACACCAAAAGCCTTATTATATATAGGACGTTCAACATTTAATTTTTTATAATAGCTATCTATCCTATCCTGGGCTTGACCCCACTTACCTGATTCTTTTAAGTATTTTTCTACCTGTTGATCAATTGCAGCATTAAAAAACATTGCAAGCATCATAGGTGCTGGCCCATTTATTGTCATAGAAACCGATGTGTTAGGATCGCATAAATTAAAACCACTGTAGAGTTTTTTTGCATCGTCAACCGTTGCAATAGATACTCCCGCATTACCAATTTTACCGTAAATATCGGGCCTTAAATCCGGGTCCTGACCATATAAGGTTATTGAATCAAAAGCAGTTGAAAGTCTGCTGAAAGGCTGACCTTCAGAAAGATAGTGAAATCGCTTATTTGTGCGCTCTGGCGTACCTTCACCTGCAAACATTCTTGTTGGTTTTTCATCTTGCCTTTTGAGAGGAAATGTGCCTGCTGTATAGGGAAATTTACCAGGTACATTTTCTAACAATTGAAATTTTACAATCTCTCCATAATCGTTTGATTTTGGTAAAGATATCTTGGGTATTTTGTTACCAGATAAAGTTTTGCTTGTCAATTCATACTTTATTTCTTTATCTCGTATTTTGGATACAAGAAAATCCTGTGAATACATGTCTTTTAGGTTATTCCAGTTCTCAATCATTCTTATTGTTTGCGTATCAAGCTGTGAGCTTATTTTTTGTATTTCTTGAGTTACTACATTTAGCGCTTTTTCTAAATTTTCTCTTTTTAAGCTTTCATCAATATTTGAATCTGCAAAATCAGAATCTTCGTTTGGTTCAATAGAAGTATTAAGTTGCTTTTGCAGTATTTTTTTTGTTCCTTCAAGTGCATATAAACTGCTTGCAAGTTCTATTTGTTTATTTGCCATTTTTTTGTAATCTCTAATGCTTGCAACAATTTCACTTAAATATCTACTTCTGTGAGGTGGTATTAAAAAGTTTACAGATACATCACTAATTGGTTCAAAAATCTTTTGACTCTCCAAACCAACAAGTTGCATTAATTTATAAAACAAGTAATTTGTACCAGCATCATTGAAATTTGAAGCTACCGTATGATAAACTGGCATTTCTTCTAATTTTTTATCAAAGAGCTTGTGGTTTCGCATATACTGTTTTCTTACTTCGTAGAGGGCATCTTCAGCGCTTTCCTTGTCATATTTGTTTAATACTACTACATCAGCATAATCAAGCATATTAATTTTTTCTAACTGCAATGCGGCACCGTATTCTGGTGTCATCACATAAATATTGTAATCTGCTATATCAATCACTGCTATATCGCTTTGACCAATACCGGCGGTTTCTAGAATTATCAAATCAAAACCAGACATTTTATACAGATCAATGACTTTTTGCGTAGCTTTTGATATTGACATATTTGAGCTTCTTGTCGCCATAGAACGCATATAAGCGTTTTTGTGCGGCAGAGAATTCATCCTTATTCTATCACCAAGTAAAGCACCCTTACTTCTCTTTGTGGGATCAACCGCTAATATACCAATTTTTTTATCTTGATAATTATTTAAAAATCGCCTGAGCAATTCATCAATAAGAGATGATTTTCCAGCACCACCAGAACCACTAAAACCAAGCACTTTAGTATCTTTTGAAAGCTCTTTAAAATACTTTTGAAACAATTCTTCGTGATAATTAGTCCAAGCGTCTTGATTAATAAGTTTTTCAACTAAGCTTATTGCTTTTGGTAGAGTTTTGGGTAAATTCTGCAAATATTCTTCAAATTTTTCTTCCTCAAATGTTAAAAAATCACTTTCCTTTAGCATATAATCAACCATTCCTTCCAGTCCCATCTGCATACCATCTTGAGGAGAAAATATCTTGCAAATACCATAATCTTGCAATTCTTTTATTTCAGAAGGGACAATAACGCCCCCTCCCCCACCAAATATTTTGATATATTCAGATTTATTTTCTTTTAACAAATCATACATATACTTAAAAAATTCAATGTGACCACCCTGATATGAAGTTACTGCAATAGCATTTACATCTTCTTCAATTGCAGTTTGCACTACTTCATAAGCGCTGCGATTATGACCTAAGTGTTTAACTTCCGCACCACTGTCTTGTATAATTCTTCTAAAAATATTTATAGAGGCATCATGACCATCAAATAGGCTTGTTGCTGTAACAAACCTAAGGTTGTTCTTAGATGAATACATACATCACCTCCTATTCTTCTAGCTTAAACTCCCATGCACAATGATAGCCAGCACCTGTAATATCATCTGGAGGACACTTAATAACTCTTGTTTTTATACGGCTATCAATTGTACTTGCAAAATAACCATACTCAATAATCCCAACGCTTTTACATGGGAAAAATGGCAAGTTTTTTCTCTGGCGCGCTGCTTGCACGCGACATGTAACCATTTTTAATATTAATGTATGTTCATCTGGTCTTTCTATAACCTGTTCATTTATGCGTCTATACATTCTAAAGTTAAGCGCCTTTTCTAAACCATCAAGACCACTATTTTCAGGCAAGTTAAGCCGTTCAATAATCCTTCTTGCTTCAATTTGCGTAAAATCCTTCCATGCTTCTTCATCGAGCTTTATTGCAGCATCCATTCCAAAATGCCTTTCAACAGCCTGAAACCATAACCCGTCATGTGCAAGCCAGTTTTTAGCTTCATCTTCTATTACTTTTATTAATTCCTCTTTATCTAAAGCATCAAGCTCCGGATATTTTGACATTAACCCCCCCCTATTTCAACAACTGTTTTGATATTACTATCCTTTGAACCTCATTTGTACCTTCGTATATTTCTGTTATCTTTGCATCTCTATACATACGCTCTATTTCGTATTCTGCAATATAGCCATAGCCACCATGAATCTGGAGCGCTTCTTTGGTTACATAGGTAGCGGTTTCTGATGCGTAAGCTTTTGCCATTGAAGATTTTATTATTAGATCATTGTAGCTTGCTCCGTTTTTTAAGTTATCCTTTATCCATGCAGACTCATATACAAGTAGTTTTGCTGCTTCAATGCGCATTGCCATATCGGCTAGCTTAAACTGAATTGCCTGAAACTCACTCAATGTTTTTCCAAACTGCTTGCGCTCTTTGGCATACTCCAGGGCTTTCTCATATGCGCCTTCTGCTATGCCAAGTGCCTGTGCAGCTATACCAATCCTGCCACCATCTAAGCAATCCATTGCTATCTTGAAGCCCTCTCCTTCTTTGCCAAGCAGGTTTTCTTTTGGTATCTTGACATTTTCTAAGGCAAAAACGGATGTATATGTACCCCTTATGCCCATTTTGTCTTCATTTCTTTGAAGCTCCACACCTTCGGACTTCAAATCCAAAATAAATGCATCTATACCTTTGTGGCGCAGTGATTTGTCATGTGTTGCAATTAATATACCAATATCCTTATAACCGCCATTTGTAACAAATATCTTATTGCCATTTGCTATGTAGTAGTCGCCTTCATTTTTGACCGTTGTGGATACATTTGCTGCATCTGAGCCTGCTTCAGGTTCGGTTAGCAAAATGCAGCCAATCTTTTCTCCACTTGCAAGAGGTATTAAGTATTTTTCTTTTTGCTCTTTAGTGCCAAACTCGTATATAGGGTTTGCACAAAGCGATGTGTGTGCGCTTATCAGCACACCGGTTGATGCGCACACTTTAGAGATTTCCTCTACAGTTATTGCGTATGATAGAAAAGATAAACCAGCGCCACCGTACTCTTGAGGTATATAAACACCAAAAAGACCAAGTTCTGCTAAACCCTTTATTATTGAATCTGGTATCTTGTGGTTTTTGTCAATGTCTGATGCTATGGGTTTTAGCTCTTTTTGAGCAAAGCTTCTTACGGTATCTTGAACCATTTTTTCTTCATCTGTTAATTGAAAGTTCATATTATCCTCCTGTATAATTTGGTTTTCTTTTTTCTACAAATGCACTTAAGCCTTCTTTGGCATCGTTACTTGAAAATACCACGCCAAATAAACTTGCTTCATATCTTAGACCATCTTCTTTTGTTAGATCGTAACCATCAACTATTGCCCTTTTTGCAAGAGCTATTGCCAAAGGTGCATTTTTTTGGATTTGCTCAGATAAGGCTTTTCCTGCCTGGAGCAGCTCTTCTTTGCTTTGATAAACTTCACTAACTATGCCAAGCTCTTTTGCTTTTGAAGCATCTATCATCTTTGCACTAAAAATTAACTCTTTTGCCAATGATTTTCCTATCAGACGGGATAGGTTTTGAGTACCGCCAAAGCCAGGTATTATACCAAGGCCTACTTCTGGAAAACCAAATTTGGCATTACTTTGAGCAAGTATAATATCGCATGATAGGGCAACTTCAAAACCACCGCCTAACGCATAACCGTTTACACATGCAATAAAAGGCTTACCTGAAGTTTCCATTAAATGAAGCGTTTCCTGGCCTAGCCTTGCAAACTCAAGTGCTTGATTTGGCGTTAGTTTTTGCATGTATTCTATATCTGCACCTGCTACAAATGCTTTTTCACCTGAGCCAGTGATAATTACGCATTTAATCGTTTTATCCTGATCTACTTTTAAGATTGTTTCTTTTAGCTCATTTATCGTATCTATGTTTAGAGCATTAAGCTTATCCGGTCTGTTTATTGTTATGTAACCTGTGCCGTTTTGTGATTCAAACAGTATATTCATAGATCCCCCTTATTTTTTTGTATAATCGTAGAAGCCTTTGCCGCTTTTTCTGCCTAAATAGCCTGCTTCTACCATTTTTACAAGCAAAGGACACGGTCTGTACTTTGAGTCTTTAAAGCCTTCGTACAGTACATTCTGTATGGCAAGTACTGTATCCAATCCGATAAAGTCTGCCAGTACAAATGGTCCCATCGGCTGGTTTGTGCCAAGCTTCATAGCCTTATCTATATCCTCAATAGAGGCTATACCTTCATAGTAAGCATATATTGCTTCATTAATCATGGGTATAAGCACGCGGTTTACGATAAAGCCCGGGTAATCCTTTGATAAAGCCGGGTTTTTATCAAGTGCCCTTGCCAGATCAAGTACAGTGTTATAGGTATCTTGGCTTGTTGCAATACCTCTTATTACCTCTACAAGTTCCATAACAGGCACAGGATTCATAAAATGCATCCCAATTACCTTATCTGGCCTTTTAGTTTGAAAACCAAGTTTTGTGATGGATATGGAAGAAGTATTTGAAGCAATTATTGAGCCTTCTTTTACAATTGAGTCTAACTTTGAGAAAAGCTCAAGCTTAAGAGCCTCGTTTTCCGGTGATGCTTCAATACAAAAATCCACATCTGAAACATCATTTAAGTTTGTTGTGGTTTTTATGTTTTTTAGAGTTGATTCTATCTGACTTTCCTGTATGGTATTTTTTTTAGCCTGCCTTTTTAAGTTTTCTTCTATTGTTTTTAGTGCTTTATCAAGCTGGGTTTGAGCTATATCATATAGTACGACAGAATAGTTATGCAAAGCAAATACATGGGCTATCCCATTTCCCATCTGACCTGCGCCTACAACGCCTACTTTATTAATCATTTTATCCTCCTTTAAACATTTTCAAATATCGCTGCCACTGCTTCACCACCACCTATGCAAAGAGTGGCAAGTCCGTATTTGGCATTTTGTCTTTTCATTTGCTTTACAAGCGTAGCAACGAGTCTGCCACCACTTGCACCAATTGGGTGACCTATAGAAACAGCACCGCCATTTACGTTTACTTTATTTATATCAAGACCAAGCTGTTTTATAGCAACTAACACTACAACAGCAAATGCCTCATTTATCTCAAATAAGTCTATGTCTTTAAGCGATAATCCTGCTTTTTTTATTACCTTTTCTATTGCGCCAACTGGAGCTTCAGGGAACTGCTGTGGGGGTAGTGAGTTTGTAGAATATGCGACAAGTTTAGCAAGTGGTTTTAGATTATATTTTTTTAGTGCATCTTGGCTGGCAAGAATACACAAAGCTGCACCATCTGATATTGTAGATGAGTTAGCCGCAGTAACTGTGCCGTCTTTTACAAATGCACCCTTAAGCGTAGGAATTTTATCGAATACTACTTTGTATGGATCTTCATCTTTATCAATAACTTTATCGCCTTTTTTATCCTTTATCACAAACGGAACTATCTCGTCTTTAAATACGCTATCTTGTGCCTTTTGGGCAAGCTCGTATGATCTAATTGCATAATCATCCTGTTCTTTTCTGCCTATTGAGTGTTTTTTTGCTATATTTTCTGCAATTGTGCCCATGTGAATATTATCATATGGATCCCATAAACCATCAAAAATCATACCGTCTATTAGATCTCCATTTCCCATGCGGTAACCATACCTTGCATTTTTTAGGTAGTATGGGGCTTTTGACATATTTTCTGCACCGCCAGCAATCACAATATCACTATCACCAAGCATAATAGATCCAGCACCAAGCATAATAGCCTTTAAACCAGAACCACATACTTTATTGATTGTCATTGCATGTACTTTATATGGAAGACCTGCATAAATCATAGCCTGCCTTGCTGGCGCCTGGCCAACTCCACCGCTTAAAACCTCGCCCATGATAATTTCATCAACATCATCGCCAGAAATATTTGTGCGTTTGAGCAACTCTTTAATTACCTCGCTCGCAAGAAGTGGTGCTTCAACACCTGATAAATTTCCACCAAATGATCCAGATGGCGTTCTTAGGGCTTCAATTACATACACCTCTCTCATAAAAAACCTCCTGATTTATTGATTTAACTTTATCATAACTTGAAAGTCATACAAAATTACATTACTTAAAAAAAGATAAATAAATTTTAATTTGATTTGAGCTATTTGAACTATTAATTTTATTTTTTGTTTACTTTCAATTATTTTTAAGAATTTATACATGACACCTCCCCTTTACGTTAGTTTTACATATAAACTAACACAAAGGGGAGATAAAGTCAAGTATAATTTAATTAAAACCTATTTAGTTAATTTACTTGTTAATACAGGCACAAACTCTAATAGGTCAGCTACTACAAATACATCTGCTACTTCGGCAATGGGTGCATCTTTATCTTTGTTTATTGCTACAATAAAGTTAGATTTTTTCATGCCAGCTAAATGCTGTATGGCACCAGATATACCACAGGCAATATAGAGTTTTGGCGCAACTGTTTGTCCTGTAGTTCCAACCTGGTAGCTTTCATCTAGCCAGCCTGCATCTACTACAGGTCTTGAAGCGCCAAGCTCACCTTTTAGAGCTTTTGCAAGGTTTCTTACAATTTCAATGTTTTCTTTCTTTCCTACACCCCTGCCTGCAGAAACAATCACTTCGGCTTTTGTTAAATCAACACCTGTTTTTTCTGTTATTTCAAATCCTTGAAACTCTAAGTTATCATCCTGCTCAATATAATCTAAAGGTTCAATTTGGGCAGTATTGGACTTAACAGGAGAAAATGCCCCAACCTGAAGTGTCAATACAGCTTTTTGAGTGTTTGGCTTTACTTTTCTTCTAAGTTTTGCATTGCAAAATGGCACAATGTATTCATCATTATCCACATCTATAATCTCAGATATTTGAGCTGCTTTTAGTGCTGCAGCTAGCCTTGGAGCTAAGTCCCAGCCATATGAAGAGTGACTGAATACAACAATATCAGGGTTTTCTTGTTCTATTAATTTTAATATAAGGTTTTTGTGTACCTTTGGGTTGTATTCTTTTGCTTTTGATACATCTGCTATATATACTTTTCCTGCATACTCTATATTTACATCAAGGGGTGCTACAGCAAAACCAACTGAATCTGCGCCAATTTTATTTGCAAAGCCTACAAGCTCATAAAAAGATTCATCTATATGTCCATTTTTGTATTCACCAATCAAAAGTGCTTTCATATTTTACCTCCTACCTTAAAACCTGTGTTTTTTCTTTGAGTATACTAATTAGCTTATCAGCTACTTCGTCTGATTTACCTTCAAGGATTATGCCACCTTTTTTCTTTTCTGGTATGTAAGCTTTCAGGTTTATAACCCTTGGTTGTTCATTTAAAAGCTCATTAACATTTATAGTAATCAATTCTTTCTTTTTTGCTTTCATAATGTTTGGCAATGTGGGGTATCTTACGGTATTTAAACCAAGCTGACAGGTTAACACAACAGGTAGTTTTGCAGATACTTTTGCTTTTATACCACCTTCTAATTCTCTTTTAACATTTACTTTACCGTCTTTGTATTCAAAGCTAACAATTGTAGTTACGCAATTATAGTTTAATAACTCAGATAATGTGGGTCCTACTACAGCAGAAGCCCTATCTTGAGACTGCATGCCTAAAAATATAATATCAAAGTTTTTATCTTTAGCATAATTTGCAATTATTGTAGCAATTTGAAACGGGTCTTTTTTGTGTGATTCATCATCAAGTACATGTACACCTTTGTCCGCACCAATAGCTAAAGCTTTTCTTATTGCTTCTTTTGTGCGTTCTGGACCAATAGAAAGTGCTACAACTTCAGCACTGCCTAACTTTTCTTTAAGCCTTACTGCTTCTTCAATGGCATACTCATCATATTCATTGATTTTAAAAGTCAAATCAGACTGTTCATACCATTGTCCATCACTTGAGATTTTAAATTTAGATTCCATATCAGGAACCTGTTTGATACACACCAGGATATTCATAATAACCTCCTTTTAAAATAAGCATACTTAATTAAAATATTAACTTTAAATATTCTATAATAATTTACGTAAATGTCAAGTAAAAATTTATTTATTTTTCTATTGACAAACTAAAATTAATATGATAAATGTAAATTATGATTTTTAACGTAAGAGTGAGTGTGTTATGAATAACATTAATAACGAAGAATATTTTCAAATTGGAGAGGTTTCAAAGAAATTGGGTATAACGCCAAGAACAATTAGATATTACGAAGAGTTTGGTTTGTTAGATCCTCCGCTTCGTATAGAAAATGGTATAAGACTGTACTCTAATGAAGATATAAGGCGTATAAAGTTTATTTTAAAGCTTAAAGAATTGGGTTTAACCTTAAAAGAAATGTTAGAACTAGCAGATATTTATAATCAGCATAAGCAATCAATTACTATTATGCCAAAATTGATTGAAATATTAGATGATCATATTGATAAGATTGATAGCAGGATTTCAAAATTAGCCTCTTTAAGAAACGATATAGTAGAATACAGAAAACGCATTTTATCTATAATTGAACAAAACAAAAATGAACAAAATAAATAAGGGGGCATCAAAAATGAAAAAACTCTTATTAATTGTATTTGGTATATTGTTTTTGGCAAAAGTATCATATGCAGTAAATGTAGACGGTGTTAATGTAAAAAATACATTAATGCTTAATTCAACACAATTGCAGTTGAATGGTTATGGGATTAGACATTATAGTTTTCTCGGTATAAAAATTTATGTAGGAGCTTTATATACCCAAGAAAGAGTTCATTCCACTGAACAACTTCTTTCATCTAAACAAAATAAAGTCATTGTTATGTATTTTGTGTATCCAAA
>ERZ1669250.877-NODE-877-length-11337-cov-5.732672_pt1 | contig 11337 bp, 12 predicted proteins | sample MGYA00579295_ERZ1669250 | MGnify/ENA primary metagenome ERZ1669250 (study PRJEB41166, sample SAMN08046056) | hot springs metagenome | biome: hot spring; feature: acid hot spring; material: thermophilic sediment; isolation source: thermophilic sediment from acid...
TGCTTGCGTGCCTCCTATGCCTCTGAAGGCATCGCTCGTTAAGGCATGGGCTACTTGCGGCGTTGAGGTCGCTATCGCGCGCTTGTGCTACGGGGGCGCCCTTGGGAAACATCCCAAAACATCTTTGTGCCAATTTATGCCCTTTTCTTTTTCTTGCCCTAACGGACAGGGATCTCCAGCGATGAAGTTCAAAGTATTAGGGTCTAGGTTCTTAAGTCACCTCTTTCGACCGCTGCACATGGTTGAAGCTCTTTAGGCCGTATGAGATGTAGATGTCTTCTATTACTTTATCGAAAAACTAAGTGCGCTTAGCTAATGCATATCCTCAAGTTCTGGCGCTTTGAAGAGCCTATCCCGTCTCCAGGTATTCCTTAAGTGCTTGGGCGCTGTTTCTCTCTCTATCTTTGGCCGAGAAAAGCAGCGTCAGAGTGCCCCGCCTAGCCCATTCCCTCAGCTCCTCGATTTTCGGGTTTCCTTTAAGCTCTTCCCAGTACTTCAGCTTGAACTCTTCCCATTTTGTCGGGTCGTGCGCGAACCACATGCGAAGCTCGCTGCTTGGTGCGACCTCTTTTTCCCAAGAGTCAATTTTCAGATCCTCCCTCTTCATGCCCCTGGGCCAAAGTCTTTCTACTAGAACCCTTTTACCGTCGCTGGGAGAAGCGGGTTCGTAGACGCGTTTTACTCTTATATCCATAATGTAATGACGTGAATTGCTTTTATGCGTTTTACCTTAGGAGAAGCTGCGAACTACCGAGACCTAAAGCATGGGATATTTTGCTAAAGGTATTTTTCGCTCGCCCAGCCCCGTTAGAGTTAAATGTCGTTTGGCAAACTTACGTATGATATATGACTTTGGTCACGCCGCAATAACGACGCCGAACCTTCACCAGATGAGGGATTTTTACGAAAAACTCGGGCTGAAGTACTCGTTTACGCTTAACGATGAAAAAGGCAACGAGTGGATCATCTATATGAGGCTCGGTAGCACCTTCCTAGAGCTCATAAGGGCAGGGGGAACCCACAAGGGTGAGGGTTATGGTTTTGCCCACTTGTGCTTTTTGGTAGATGACATGTACAAGACTGTTGAGGATCTGGAAAAAAAGGGAATTAAGACAACAGAGCCAAAGATGGGGTTAGACGGCAACATACAGTGCTGGGTTAAAGATCCTGAGGGGAACGACATAGAGCTGATGCAAATATTACCTGGTTCTCCTCAGGCCAAGGCCGTAAAGGGGGTTTCAGGCTATTAGCAAATATTACGGTGTTATCTCCAGAATATGAAAAAATTTTTCGGATAGGACGGAAATATTTATATACTCTTGGTTATTGATCTCGGTGACGGTTTTGGCTGGGAGATTCAAAAGAGAGCTGGGTCTATTCCAGCTCACCATGTTCGGTATAGGGGCCATCCTAGGAGCGGGATGGCTCTTCGCGCCAGCCAAAGCCGCGGCAATAGCGGGTCCATCCGAAGTTTATGCTTGGCTCATAGCGGGACTCATGCTCATGCTCGTTGCGCTAGTTTACGCCGAGCTGGGTTCGTCTTTCCCGACTGCGGGAGGAGTGGCGAAGTACTCGGATTACTCTCATGGACCGCTTCTTGGGTTTATAACCGGGTGGAGCATATTCCTTGCCGGAGTTAGCTATTCGGCGCTTGAAGCTGTGGCATCCGCACAAGCTCTCTCTTTCCTATACTCACCGCTGGCCTCCTCCAGCGGAAGTAGCCTGTCCCCGCTGGGAGTTGCGGTTGCCTTCGTCTTTTTGGTGCTGTTCTTCTCGCTCAATCTCGCAGGGGTGAGAAAGGTAGGGGGTTTTCTGTCAATTTTAACTCTGGTTAAGTTTCTAGTTCCCATTATGGTTTTGTCTTTTGTGTTCGCCTTTCGGTTTAGCCCGGCCCCAATAAGCTCTGCAACGCTAACGCCCTCCAGTTTCGGCGGGGTGTTAATGGCCATATCGGCTGGTGGCATCATATCTACGTACAGTGGCTTCAGGCAGCCGATCGACATGGCGGCTGAGGCGAAGAACCCCAAGAAAGACGTTCCCAGAGCCGTTATCCTCTCAACATCGATTTCCATAGCGCTTTACACGCTTCTTGGTGTTGCTTTTCTAATGGCCGTCAACTGGCACGCGCTTGGCATTCCTACCGGCAACTGGAAAGCGCTTCTGGCGCTTCATTCCTCGCCCTTTATAGATGCGGCGGCCTCGCTGGGTGCGATTTGGCTCGTTGTTTTCATGCTGCTTGACTCCGTTTACTCCCCCATGGGTGAGTCCGGAGTTTACTTCACGACATCATCAAGGATAAGCTTCGCCATGGCCGAGCAGGGATATTTCCCGAAGATATTTGCAGAACTTAACGACGAAGGAGTACCGGCAAAGGCTCTTTTGCTAGGTCTAGCCCTAAGTGCGCTTTTCATAATACCTTTTCCGAGCTGGTATCAGATGGTAGAGGTGGCGTCTGGCCTTACGGTGATAACGTATTCCATGGGTCCAGTGTCCTCAGCGATATTGGGGGCTTTCAGCAGCGATGGCTTCAGGTTGCCCGTTGGAAGGATCATTAGACCGGCGGCATTTATCGTTACCACTTTTCTCGTGTACTGGTTTGGGTGGCCATACACGCTTTACGTTATAGGGCTTGCCCTGCTTGGAATTCCCATTTACGCCATTTATGCGAGAAAGCTGGGGACGATATATGAAAGCGCGAAAGCCGCCCTTTGGTACTTCGGATACCTGGCGATGCTCTTGGTGTTTTCTTACTTAGGTAGCCATGCCTTTGGAGGTATTGGGTTTATCAGAGAGCCTTTCGACCTGGTCGGCGTTATGGCGGCAGCCCTAATGTTCTACTACGCTGGGGTCAAGAGCGCCTCTCCTCACATCCCTCCCTTGTTGCTTGCGTCCAGCGTTCAAAGTGACGAAAAAGAGCGCAACCGCTTGAAGTTGCTAGTTAGGGCAGTCGCAAGGCGAAGGTCGCGTTCCCCCTGCCCATAGGGACTTATGGTCTTCGGCTTTTTATCGCCTACTGCCCGCGACCAAGGTGAATACGCGGTACGGCTTTAAAGCCAATCGCGATAGGTCCTCAAGCTCGCGATACACTTGCCCAGAGGACCGCATAATCGCCGTACCATCATAAAGACATATTAACGGAGCCTATGTCATAGATGAACCGTATGCCAGATTACGCCGAGGGCGATTTAGTTATAACGCAGGAGGACGCCGTGCTCGAGGTCATAGATAGGGATGTGCATGGTTACGCGCTATCGTTGCTAATGTACACTCCCGCCAGGCATGGGGAGAGAGACGTCATCGTGGCCAAGGAAGGGCCTTTGGCGGGCATCTCCCTTTCCTCTCATGGTCATCGGTATCTCCCTTACAAGAGCCATTACGTACCGGGTGCCTTTTTACTTCCGCCAGAGGCCATAAAGTACCATCAGCTCCCGGAGCTGAAGGCAAGGCAAGCGTTCTTTGGAGACGGAGACGAGAACCTCAAGAGGGTGGTTATCGCGATTTCGGTGGGAAGCGCAGTGGCCCCCTTCTCAGTGGGCATTGGAGGCCCTGTACTACTCGGGCTTTCGTACGAGCCGCTGAAGCTGATGATATATGGGCTCAAGCAGGGATCTGAGGTGATATCTTTTATGAAGGAAGCGGGCCTTTCAACGAAAGAGGCCAAGAAGAGGGCCATAAGGAAGCGCCAATGGATGTCCGATGAGATTTACTCCCTTTTAACGGAAAGGAAATGGGATGTGGCGGAGGTCGAAGGACAGTTGGTGAGAGTTCGGGTCGTGCTACCGAGGCAACAGGATTATAGAGATTCTTATAGTCGCCTTCTCAGGGTTGAAGACGGCGTTCAAGGAGAGGCAAAGATAAGCGACGATCAGCTCGGGCATGCTTTCCCTGCCAGGTATCGCGTTAAGGGAGAAGTGCAAGAGATAATCGTTTATGACGAGGACTTCGTGGGGCTCGCGGGCATTGATGAAGCAGTGAAGTACAGGGGGAGGTTTGAGCTCGTTGAGGGAGAGCAGGGAAGGGTAAAGAGGGTCATTATAGGAGGAAGGGACGACTACGTTTTGCCCAAGGGCTGACCCAAGGCCTTGCCCGATGAGGGTTTTTATCAGGACGCGTCCCCCTCTCTTCGCAAGGGTTAAAGGCGCTTGCCTATCACAACCAAAATGGGACGCGTTTTAATGCTTACATGGGAATACCCTCCCCGTGTGGTCGGCGGCATTTCATCTCACGTTAGGGATATATCTAGGGCTTTAGCCATGAGGGGAAATGAGGTCGATGTGGTCACTCCAGAGTTTCCTGATGCACCAGCTGAAGAGGAGGTGAAGATTTCACGGGGAATCATACGGGTGCACCGCGTCCCTGCATACGAGAGACCGGCGCCAAACTTCAGCACGTGGATATCTTTTATGAATTACTCCATGGAGCAGCGGTCCATCCTGCTTTTGAAGGATGAAGATTTTGACCTGATACATGCTCACGACTGGGTGGTGGCGGAGTCGGCCATAGGGTTGAAGCATTTGGCAAGGCTTCCCCTCATGGCCACCATACATGCCACCGAAAAAGGAAGAAGGGGCGGGATATTTTCGCAGTTGAGCGCGCACATAGATCAGGAAGAAAGGTGGCTTGCCTCAGAGTCGTGGAAGGTCATAGTTTGCAGCCATGCAATGGCAGATCAGGCCCGCGAGCTCGGCGCCTTTCCCGATAAGATTCACGTGATACCTAATGGAGTGTGGCCATCGGAGTTCGGGGCCAAAGCTGACTCTCAGTTCAGAAGGAGGTTTGCTTCTGACGACGAAAAGGTTGTTCTCTTCGTGGGTAGGCTCGTTCACGAAAAGGGTGTTCTTGAGCTTATGACGGCATTTAGGTACGTCCTTAACAGCTTCAACGCGAAGCTTGTCATGGTTGGAGAGGGTTATCTGAAGGAGGACCTCTATAGGCTTGCAAGTCAGCTTGGCATATCTGAAAAAGTGTACCTGACGGGCTTTGTCGAGGAAGGCGTGAAGAAGGCGCTGTACTCGGTTGCTGATGTGTTGGTAGTGCCAAGCCTTTACGAGCCGTTTGGCATAGTTGCGCTGGAAGGAATGGCTTCAGGCGTGCCCGTGGTCGTGTCTGACGTGGGCGGGCTGGGCGAGATAGTGTCTCATGGGCGCAACGGGGTTAAGGTCTATCCGGGAGATCCATCCTCCATTGCGTGGGGTATCTCTTACGTGCTATCAGATCAGGTCAGGGCAAGGGCGATGGCGGAGCAGGCCAAGCTTGACGTTCTTCAGAAATACTCATGGGATACCATAGCGGCCAGCACCGTTGGCGTCTATAACCAAGTTTTGAACGAGTACAAAAAAAGCAGTTGGAGGGTTAAGGAAGGCGTTGGGCAGTTTTCCTGATCGTTGTTCCTCAAACCAGTCCTCGCTTTGTTCGTAAAGGTACACTATCCCGTCCTTTGCCCATGCAAGGGTTATGGATCCCACGTCGTTTGCGTGCTTCCCTTGCCCGTATTCTTTGCTAATCACCAGGGTCTTTGCTCCTTCCGCCTTTGCGGCGTCAACGAACTCCTTCCAGTTCTTATCGCCCTCGTCCCAGAGCATCACGTTGTTTGGCTGTTCGCCCAGAAGGGGTATGCCCTTAAACGCGATTAATCCCTGCGCTTTGACGTAGCTAACCACTTCATCATACGTTTTTTCTAATGCCAATCTCCTCTTTATCGATGGATGGATTAAAGCTTGCCTGAGCTGGGCGCGCGATAATTTGATAAGCTGTGCCCCTTTCTTGCGGTATTATAGATGAGCGCAAAGTCCGTCCTAATGGCTTTGAAGGGAAGCTGTGGACGGGGCTGGAGTCCTCCTGCACACGGTATTTGGAAGCCCTGAGATGGCCTCCTTTTGGTCCTTTTGACGAATTTGGGTCGGACAATCTGGGCGCTTAACCTATGGGATTCCCTTGCGTCCCCATCGGGGTATTGAGATAGTTACCTATTTGCCAAGGGGTATTGTGGAGCATGATGCCCTCACCGAATTAAGCGAGGGAACCTTCGTGAAGAAGGCCGCCTTTTGAAAGGGCCTAGCCTGACGACTTACGCACACTTATAAACCGTTGCGAACTAAATATGGGTTGTCTCAGAAGGTCCCCAACGAGGACAACGTCTTGATTAGAATGCATAATGCAGGATTTATCACGTCAGCAAAGGCAAGGTCGGTGGAGGAGCTGGCGGGTATTCTTTCAGTGGATGTCCGCACCATAAGGCAGGTGATCGAACGGGCGGTGGCGCAGGGCTATCTTGAATCCATAGCGGATGGGCGGACAAAGTACTTTTTGAGTAAGAAAGGGATAATGTTTGTATCCTCGCTCTTTACGTGACGTCTTTGTGCTTACGGCTCAATATCCACCAGTTGATTCACCATTATCTGAGTTCTCGTTCAGGATAGCTGACGCGCTATCGACGGTCGCGACGGTTTACGTGGTGGCTCCTGGACTTCAATGGCAGGACATCGGAAACGTGAGGCTCAGGGGCTTTGTAAATCCTGTTTACGACCATCAAAACGTGATCACGTGGGCGTTTTCAGCCTGCAGAGAGGCTGAGAGGATAGTTGCGACGAGCGCATACGAGCGCGGAGCACGGGGGCCAGTCATCGCGGTTAACTGGGAACTGTTTCCTGCCGCTCTCTCCGTTGGCCGCTTTTTCTCATTCCCGGTTTACTTCATCCCTCACAGCTTCGAGTTGCAGAGGGGTAATTCGTCGTCTCTTTTGAGCATGGCCATAAAGGAGTTGGAAAAGCTGGCGGTAAGCGCAGCCCAGGACACGCTTCTCTTTGGAAGGGAAATCGCTGAGTACTATTACAAGACGGGAGGAAACAGCGACACTGCGGTGGAGCTTCCTGTTGAACAGGTTCAGCCCTTCAGAAAAAAGGAACTCGCCGAATCCCTTATGAAGGTACTCGGGCAGTATTTAAGCGAGGGCGCACTTCATAGGTAAGGCCCTTCCGTACTTGTTAGCGTTTGCCCTTTCCAGCTCTTTCTTCGAGTCCTCGAAGAGCTTCATATGGAGAGAACTCACCTGTGATAACTAACTGCTTGTTGTAGGACCTTCAATAGCGTTTGGGCTGGGCTTATCTCGCTTACCACCGTCTGTATGCCAGTGGTTAGAGCCCTTGTTGATCGCGCGATTTAGCTCTAAGCGCGATTGTCTCATATGCCGAAAGCTCTATCAGAAATCATGTAATAACCCGGCAAATTGGAAAGAGTTAAAGGCAGCCCACGTAGGTACATATGAAGGTCAAGGGCATTGCGCTTATTTTCGGAGGCATTACCTTCTCGCAGCTTTTCGCGGTCATAATAGCCTATCTCACCAAGCCCATAACCATAGTGTCCATCAACCCAGACGGAAACGTCACAGCAATAGTCAACAGCACCACCGAGAGCCTTCCAGCGTCAAACATAACCTCGCACATGATAGTTCAATCAATTTCTCCATTCGGTTTAGGTGCCTTTGGCTCGCTCCTTGTTTCGGCGACCCTTGTGATTGGATCTCTGGTGGCCGCTTTTCTCTTGGTCCTGCTACTGAGAAGGGGTTACATAAATTACGTCATTTCGGGCATTCTTGGAGTGGCTACGTTTCTGCTGAGTTATTACGTGGCTTCTTTCTTCTTGGGTTATTATTCTGCAATATCCATAGGGGTGCCTCTCGTCTTTGCCAGCATAATAGCGGCCTATGGGCTTTATCCGAGGCGGTTTCGTGGATGGCTTCAGTTATTGGTCAATGTCCTTGTTCTTCTCAATGGCGCGGAGCTTGGCTTCTTTCTTGCGGTCTCGTTTCAAAAACTCACCATAATATTTCTGGCCTTTCTGTTTTCAGCCTATGACTTTTACTCCGTGTTTAGAGGGCCGATATCGAGGATGCTCGGGAAGCCCAGCGCCCGTGCGGAGGACCAAGAAGAAGTTGTGGAAAGGCCCGAGAGGGGCTTCCTTGGGCCAATGCTCGTGAACTTTGGGGAGATCGAGATGGGGCTTGGGGACATAACCTTTTATTCGATGATGCCGACCGCAATATTCGCTGAGGGCATGGGTATGGGATTAACCCTATTGGAAATGCTTCTCATAGACGTTGGGGTCGCGGCCACGCTCGTGTTGCTAAGGAAGGTCAGGCCCCTGCCCGGGCTTCCAATACCGCTTCTCCTTGGAGTCATCGCTTTTCTGGCGTGAGCTCGGCAAAAGCTTAACGGCATGTCTCATGAATAGATCATGGTAAAGATAGCGGCTGTGGGCACGGGTAGCATTTTTCAGAGAATGCACCTTCCATCTTATCCTTCAGTTGAAGGCGCAGAGCTTGTGGCGCTAGTGGACGTGTCTGATCAAAGCCTGAAGGCCACAAAAAAACTCATGCTTCAGCTTTACGAGGATAGGGCAAAGGAGCTGGAGACCGTTGATCCAGATAGAGCTGAGCTGCTAAGAGCGGCCGCAAGTTCAATTAAGACGTACTCGTCGCTTGAGGCAGCACTTGGCGCGGAACAGATAGACCTGCTTGACGTTTGCACTCCTCCAAAGTATCACGAACAGGTCGTGGACGCGATAAAGAGGGGAGTTGGGGTCATGGTCGAAAAACCCATGGCTTACTCATATATAGAGGCGAAACGCATATGGGATGCCGTGAAGGAAAACCACGGCTTCTATCAGCACAATGAGCAGGAAATCTTTGACCCGTTTTATTATACTTCAAGGAAGGTGGTACAGGGAGGAGGTGTTGGCGAGCCCTTGCTGGTATCTGTGAGCTTTGCTCACTACGGGCCCGAGAACAGGAAGTGGTTCTGGGACTGGACCGTTTCGGGAGGGGGTGCGTTGGTGGACATGGCCACCCACTCCATAACTGTGGGATGGTTCCTTGCCGGATTCGAGAAGAGGATAGCTCAGGTTAGGACTGTTGCCCCCCATGGTATATCTCAGAGGATGAGTGACCGTCTAATAGACGGCAGGTTTAGAAGCTTTGAAGTTGAGGATGACGCTCACTTGGAGTTGAGGCTCGAAGGGGAAAAAGGCGACTGGGTAACCTTGCTTGCGGAGGGATCTTGGTCAGGCAGGGATTCAATTCCCTTTATGGTCCAGGGAACGGCTGGCGTAATCAAGGGGGAACCCGAGAACAGGAAGCTTGAAGTGGTTGACGCTTTCGGGTACGAGAGGGAAGTGGCCGTGCCAAAGTGGAACAGCTTCGAGATGGAGTTATCAAATGCCGTTAGTTGCGTAAATGACGGAACGCGCTCCATTTCCGATGAGGACATAGGGCTTCAGACAACCGTTGCCATGGGCGCTGCATACCTGTCGGAGCTGAAGGGAAGGGTGGCCGTAACTCCGGAGGAGTTCAGAGACTTCGCCGAGACCTTTGATAGCGGAGAGGAGCTGGTCAAGGCCCTGATCAAGGGAGTTAAGAGGGGTGACAACAGTTGAGGATGGCGGCCCTGATAAGCGGAGGAAAGGATTCTTGGACGGCCTTTCAGATGGGAAGGGAGGCCGGACACGACGTCGTGGTTGCGGTCAACATGCGTTCCCCTAACAGCTGGAGCTACATGTACCACACGGTTAACTCGTGGGTAGTCGAGGTACAGGCCATGGCAGCAGGGGTCCCCCTTGAGGTTTTTTACACGAGAGGAGTTAAGGAAGAAGAGGTCGACGACCTGGCTTACTACTTATCTCAAGTTAAGAAAAGGTGGGGGATAGAGGGGCTTTCCATAGGTGGCATAAGAAGCAGGTACCAAGGAGACAGAATAGGTAGGGTATGCGAGCAGCTTGGGCTTGAACTGTACGCGCCGCTTTGGCATAAGGACAGCGAGTGGCTGTTGAGGGAATACCTAAGGAGAAAGATGAAGGTCATATTTGTGTTGGCCTCGGCGCTTGGGATCGGCCCCAACTGGCTCGGGAGACAGCTTGACGAGAAGGCCATCGAGGAACTCATGGTTCTCAACAAGAAATGGGGGGTCGACCCGACTGGAGAGGGAGGAGAATATGAGAGTTTAGTGCTTGACGCGCCGTTCTTCAGGAAGTCCATAAGAGTGGAAGAAGCCGAGAAGGTATGGAGGGTAGATACGGGAACCTATGTCATAAAGCGCGTGAGGCTTGTTCCGAAGTCGCCTATGGCCTGAGATATACAACGATGTCAGACACGTTAGTTCCCGTGGGACCCGTGACTATGAGGTCGCCGCTTTTTTTCAGGTATTCGTACGAGTCATGTCTCATTAGGTGCGCCTCAGGGTCCCCAAGGGACCGAGTGGTGGCGTCAACCAGAGCTCCGGCCGCGTCCGTGGGGCCATCGACACCATCTGTTGCCAGGGCCCCAAGCGTCTCTTTTCCATGGAGGCGGAGCGATGCCCATAGCGCCAGCTCTTGGTTTCTTCCGCCCTTTCCCACCGGACCTGCGAGCGTTACCGTGGTCTCTCCCCCAGCAATTATTACTCCTTTGAAGTTCTGCGATAAGATAAAAGACGCCGCGTCCTTTGCCTCCCCGGCAAGCGGTAGCGAAAGGGTCGGATACCCCTTTCTTTTCGCCTCGTTCATCGCTCCCTCGACGGCATTGGCGTTCCCTCCTATGAGCAATGTTGGGATAGACCTAGATGCGTGCTCTTTTCCTTTTTCCAGGAAGCCAAGCACCCTTTCCGGGGCATCATTTAGCGCGCCTCTTTCCTCTAGGACTTTCCTAACCCATTCGATCCCCGTTGTCGTTGCCAAGGTTGGGGCTGAGCCCACGGAGCATAGGTCATCACCGGGCACGTCGGATAGGACGAGCGAAACGGACTTTCCCCTAACGCGCGCCGCCAACTTTCCTCCTTTGATCGCGGATAGATGCTTCCTAACCTCGTTTATGTCGTGAATCGGCGTTGAAGCTCTGGTAAGCGAGTCGTAAACCCAAGCGAGGTCGCTGAGCTCGAGGCCATCCTCCGGCATCTCTATTAGTGAGGAGGCCCCGCCAGAGATCTCAAACAGCACGGAATCCTCGTGGTCTAAAGCGCTAATTATGGCCTGCGCTGCCTCAAGGGAATCCGCGTCGGGTTTTGGATGCCCTGCCCTTATGACTTGGAACGGGATATCGGGAACGGGATATCCCTTGGGCATCACGACTATGCCCCTGCGAAACCCAGAGCGCGCTGCAGCGAGCGCCATCCTTCCCGAAGCCTTTCCTACTGCCACTAGAAAGGGGTCTTTTCCCAGAGCGATACCGTCCACTGTTATGTCGGGCTTCCCGGATATGTGTGTTATCGAGAGGGAAAAAGGGTCCACGGAGGCGAGCGCTTTGGTTAGGATCCCTATCACGGTTTTCCTTTCCTGCGTGTCCTGTTTGGCGTTTAAAGGAGGCGGAAAGTC
>ERZ1669250.878-NODE-878-length-11334-cov-4.907173_pt1 | contig 11334 bp, 8 predicted proteins | sample MGYA00579295_ERZ1669250 | MGnify/ENA primary metagenome ERZ1669250 (study PRJEB41166, sample SAMN08046056) | hot springs metagenome | biome: hot spring; feature: acid hot spring; material: thermophilic sediment; isolation source: thermophilic sediment from acid hot...
CAACCACAACATCTGTTCCTCCAGTGACAACAACCACAACAACAACCACAACAACAACCACAACAACAACCACAACAACAACCACAACATCTGTTCCTCCAGTGACGACAACAACCACAACACCTTCGGTGACAACTTTCTCTTTCTTAAACTGGTGGGGACCTGAAGATCCGCCTGGTTTAAAATGGATAGCAGGTAACTTTTCATTACAATACCCACAATACCAGGTATCTTATACATCAATTCCAGGTGCAGGAGGTACTGTAGCACAATTCGTGATATTAGGTATGATAGAGGCACAAAAGCCTCCTAATTCATTCCAGGCACACTACTCGCCTGTAATGTGGTCATACGTAGAGGTTATGCCGCAATTAGGTAAGGACTTTGTTAATTTCACTCCAATAGCGCAACAAACAGGCTTATTCAACTTAGCTGTTAGAGAAGGACTTTTAGCAGGTATGTTCAATGGAACTATGTTCTCACTACCATTAGAGGCTCACAGAGGAGTCTTACTTTACTATAACCCACAACTACTAAGAAAGTACAATATATCGTATCCTATAATGACTGTAGAACAATTAATTAACGATACTGAATATTTAGCATCTAAAGGAGTCACAAATATTTGGGTAGTTCCTGGAGGAGATGGCGGATGGGATCAACTGAACTTATGGGAAGACATCTTCTTAGGTTTAGCGTCAGAAAAATATGGACCTGATGGTGGAGCTAAACTATATAATGAGATTCTATATGGAGTTATCAATTTAAGTGATCCAAGCGTGCAAGCTCTAGTTAATCAAACTGATTACGACTTCTTACTGCTAACAAAATACGATTATTCGGGATGGCAAACTGGAACATGGTCATCCGGGTTAGCTGATATAATTAATGGGCAAGCTTTCTTCCAGGCAAACGGTAATTGGGTTACAGAATATGCCTATATTTGGTACCATGTAGCAGCCTACGCTCCAGTAGCTCCATATACAAACTGGACAAACGTTACGTTAATGGAACAACCATTCCCAGGAACATGGGGGAACTATGCAGTTAACGAAGACTCTATAGCAGTTCCATCAGTATATAATCCAGGAATGCAAGCAGCAGTAGTTTTTGCAAAGTTCTGGGATTCATACAATGGAATGAAGATATGGACGTCTAGCGGAAAAGGTGTAGAAGTTTGGAGCAATGGTACAGACTTCTATCCAACAACAGCACAATGGTATGATTATGTTACATTCAAGAACATATCAGCAAATGATCCAGCGGCATTTACAATTGATCCGAGTGACGAGTCTTTGTTCACAGATACTTTCTCAGCAATGATTTCACAGGCATTAGCTTTACAAAATGGAGGAACTGCTTATATTACAACGTTTAATTCACAATTTGCATCAATAATGCATCAACAATGTTCAGAATGGCAAACTGCTGCACAAAATGGTTTTGGATTTTTAGGTATGAAGGGACAGCCTTTTGCAAACTATCTACCTCCATGGGTAAACCCAACGACCTATACGTATATGTCTAACTATACGTGCCCAACATATTAAACAAATTAATATTCATTACTATTTTTATTTTTTGTATTCATTTTTTTATGGATATATTTATAATCTTCTTAATGTAAAATTTAATTCAGAGGAGGAACAATTATGAAAAACCAAGGATATCTAATGGTAATTCCCACGCTATTTTTCGCAGGACTTTTGCTGGTAACTGTTATATGGAATGTCTGGCTATCTTTCTTAAACTCATCTATATTAGTTCATAAGCCTAAGTTCGTTGGGTTAGCAACATACCAATATCTTTTCTCGCAATATTTTTTCAAGATTTCTACCACTCATACAATAGTATTTACTATAGGCTTAGTCGCAATTGGAAATGTCTTGGGTTTACTCTTTGCGGGTCTTCTATATTTTATACCCAATAACGTGCAACGCTCTCTATATTTATCAGTATTCATTTATCCATTAGCAATAGCCTCTTCAACAAGTGCATTAATATGGGAATGGCTTTTGAATCCAACGATAGGTGTAGATTGGCTTTTAAAATTGCTCCATTTACCAGCTCCATATTGGCTAGGAACTTCTAACATGACCTTAGTATCTATGATTATGATAGAAGTATGGGCATATACTGGTTTAGCAACTTTGTTCTATTTAGCGTCTTTTATGAATGTTGATAAAACAGTAGTTGAAGCGGCTAGGTTAGATAAAGCAGGAGGGTTAAAAATCTTGTTTAGAATTTTAATACCTAACTCTATGAATGGTTTTATTATTTCAACTGCCCTTCTATTTCTGTTTTCATTTAGAATATTTACAATTCCTTTTGTTTTAGGAGGCTCTGCAACTTCACCTACATTGATGACATATGTTATGTATGTTTATAATCTTTTCATATCGGAGTACTTCTCAGCCTCAGCAGCTATGGCCGTTATAGTAACAATAATAGCTGCCGCAGTTATATTGCCATTTGCTATATTTGGTTTAATGAAATGGGTTTTTAAGAGGTGAGATAAAATGGGTAATAAAAACAATTTATATAAACCTGAAAATTACTATGTTAGAGTTATTAAATATGCCATATTGCAAATAATAGCGGCTATTCTTATAATTTTATGGTTAATGCCTTTATATGCATTATTCGTTGGAGCCCTTAAATCTAATATAGCTGCTGCATCTACACCTGCTTTGTTACCTCCTTCAAAACCAAGCGGAGAAGCTTATTATTTTGTATGGCATGGATTTGGAGGTATCTATGGCTTAATAGGATTAGAATATCCCTTAATTAGGGAAATCTTGATAGATGTACCAATAGCGGCTTTAGCTACATTATTAGGAGCTATGGGGGCTTATTTCTTTTATATGATTATGGATAGACATTATATATGGAGCACAATAGGCTTTGCTATCATATCTCTTGCTACATATTTGCCTGTAGAAACGACTACCGTTCCATTAATTCAAATAGTAACTTCTTTACATTTATACAACACATATTATGGTGTAATAATAGCATATCTGATGTTTTATATACCAATGGCAGCCTTACTTATGTCAATCTTCATGCCTTCCATTCCAAAATATTTGCTGGAAGCAGCAAAAATAGATGGAGCAAGTGATTGGAGAGTCTTTTGGAAAGTTATGATGCCTTTATTAGTTCCTGGATTCTTATCAACATTTATATTTACATTCTTACAAATTTGGGATAACTTTTTCATACCAATTTTGTTAATATCTAATCCACAAGAAATGCTTTTGTCAGTTGCTGTGAGGCAATATGCAGGAGGTTATGCTATAATATATAATAGATCTTTTGCTGCAGGTGTAGTAGGTTCTATTGTACCATTAGTAATATTCATATTCTTGGGAAGATATTTCATAAGAGGTTTAGCTGCTCTTGGTGGAGGAGCTAAAGGAGTTTAAACATAATGCACTTATTTACATTTTAGGTTTAAGCTACTTATTATTCCTGGGCCCATATACAATATTGCTGTATAGATTTCAACGGCATTTGCATATTTTAATATTTCTTTTAATTGCTTACAACTCATAATTCCTCCAACCCCGATAATAGGTATTTCATTTCCCCCTAATTCTCTTGCTTTTTTAATCATATAATTTGATAATCTATATAACAATAAGCCGCTTAAACCCCCTCTTTTAGCGCTAATTCTCTGATCTTCTATGGGCAAAGTGTTTGTTAAGACTAATCCAAAACCTTCTTTGCTGGCTAGTTTAACATAATCTTCAATTTTGAAGCCTGGACCTATTTTAATAAAAATTTGTTTTTTTGAAGAAGCTAATGTTGGTATTATATCTTTCCATTTACCTTTATAAGTAGGGCTTGATAGGTTAACTTCTATACCTTGTATGTTATTGGTAGAATATCTATTTAAGTAAATTATTTGTTCTTCAATTTCAAAAAGGTTAAATCCTGCTACACTAATAAAAATTGGGTAGTTTACCCTTGAAACTCTAGATAAAATTAATGGTAGGCCATCATTATTTAATCCCATAGCATTAACCATGGAATAAGGCTTGATTCTAGCTACTCTTGGCGGTTTATTTCCTATTCTTTTTTTGGGCGTAGTCGAACCTACAACAATAAAGCCTGGGCTAAAATGAGATAAGAATTTCGTATATTTTCCATTTTTATCTAATCCCGCAGCTATTCCGACTCTACCACAAACTTTTGCAGATCCAATTTTATATGGGTCTTCACAGTTGCTTTCTTTTAAGGGTATTGAAAAAATTATATGTCCTAATTTCATTGTTATTTCTGGATGAACATGCTTCACAGTTTTCATAATTATCTTCATCATTGGCTCAGATAAATTCATTTTCTAACACCAGAGACCTGTCCGTAAGGTCTACATAGTTTACTTTTTCGCTCAGTTGTTAACTGCTTCTTAGCCATTAAAATTTAATTCGGTTAATATAATGAATAGTTAAACAAAGAAAAGAATAAACTCAAAATCTCTTTAAATATTTTAAACATATTTTATTAAATTAAGGTTAAAACAATTTAAAAATCTATATTACTTCTTTATTAATTTCCATTTTATTTCATTATCATTAATAGCTTCAACCAAACCTTCTTCTCTTAAGCAAGCTAAATAACCTCTTATCGTATTTTCAGCTAACAAATAGACGCCGATATCAGGTTCTTCACTTTTGTATTTTGATGTAAGAGTTTTTGTAATTGAAGACAAGTTTTGGGGTTCATTTAATATGTTTTTTAGTTCTTCCTCCACCTCAGTTATTTTTTTGATGTTACTTTCAACTAATTGATATGCTTCAGAGCTTTTTATTACTGGTCCATGAGATGGAATAACCGTTTCAAGCTTTGGTAGCAAATTGAGAATAGTCTTGAGGCTTTCAATAGATTTGCAAGGATATTGGTGATAAGGAATTCCGTATTTTGATAAAACCTTATCCCCAAATAATGAGTCTCCTGCATATAAAATACCATCCGGTGTTATAACACCCAATTGTCCTTGTGTATGGCCTGGTAAGGGAACTAAACCTAAAGGCCCAAATTTTTCTTGATTAGTTATCAATATCGTTGGCTTAATAGATTTTGCTTTAAATGGAAGTATATTATCGTCTTGGTTTAAAAAGTATCCAAATGTAAGCAAAGCCCTAAGTTTGGGATCCTTTAGAGCTGGTGCATCAATTTCTGAAATGGCTATTTCAGTAGTTGAAAAACCCTCGCCTAAAACTGATATATGATCACTATGATAATGTGTTATAAATGCTATGGACTTTTTTGGATTTAGTCTATTAACTATAGATTTAAGCTCTTTTGGTCTTTTTGATCCTTGGCCAGGATCTACTATATATAATTCATCATCATTTTTGTAGAATAATGTTGAAGGACTACCTTTGTATATATATGTATTTCCTTTAATATTTTCTAATCCCACTTAATACACCCATTAATTTATAAATAGCTATGATTATTAAATGTTTGTTCAATCTGCTTTTGTAGAACACAATTTCTTTAGCATATTAAATTTAGATGGATCTCCCAATATAACTAAGCTATCTTCTGCCTCAAGAATGAAGTCTCTAGAAAAATATGGAGTAAAAGAATTGTTTTTCTCTATTAATATAGGCACTAAACCGCTAGGTATATCTGAAATTTTCATTCCTTCGCATTTAGATCCTTTTTCTACTTTAAAGAAACCTAAAGCATAACCATGTTTTTTAACAGCATTTGAGCTGCTTTCCGTTGATTCTATAAGGACACCTCCTATATTATTTGATAAAGCAATTCCGGCAAGGGCCCTTCCTATAAATCTTCTTATCCTTATTACTTGATAAGCTCCAGCGTCTTTAAATATGTCATGCAGGCCTTCATCATGAATAACAACAATAATTCTAGCTGAAGGATTTAGTTTTTTAGCCCTTAGAAGTGCCGTCATGTTATCTAAATCATTGTCTAATGCTATTAATATAACAGAGGCATCTTGGACACCAGCATTTTTCAAGTCAACCTCCGCTGAAGGGTTACCTATTATTACGTGCTTTGATGCTATACTCTTAGCTATCTCTTCGTTTTTTACAACGATTATATAATCTACGTTCATTCTGTCAAGTTCATCAGCAAGTTCTTTCATATTACCCAGGATAATTATATGGTCTTTCATATGCGCAGCTCTCCATCTAGCCCTCGCATCTATCCATATGGTCTTTCTAGATAATGTTATAATAATTCCAGTTATTAAAGTTGTATAAATTGCAACAGAAGATGCAACTAATATTGTTAATAAAATTTTTTCAAGAGGAGGCATTTCATTTAAGCCCGGAGTATATAAGCCAATAGTCGTTATCAAACCCACAGAAGCATAAATTGCAGAAATTATGTCTAAATGTTGATAATAAATAAATATTTCTGAGGTTGCTATAATTACAATTGCTATTGCAATGATCTGAGGAAATATCCTAGAAATTATACTATATGGCGCAAATATTATTTCTAGAAAGTTTAGTAGCCATTTTTGTTTTGTCTTCATTTTTCCACCGCTTTTTCGTTATAGTTATAAAAAATTTAAATGTAATAAGTAAGAACTAATTCTTAATTTAACATCAAGAAAAATTTAGTAAAGTTTATCTTAAGTTTATTAAAAAAATAAATAATTCTATATACATATATATAATGGGATAGAAGGGGAAGGTGATTATTATGGAAATTTTATTAAAAACTGGGCCTGTAAGGATGAGCGGCTATGCCCTTAAGTTGCGTAGAGTTACAAATGCTGCTTTTCGTAAATTTTATAAAGAGAAAAAGGTTGATCCTAAACTTGTAAATCAATTTTTAACTGATTTAAATAAAAATTTATATGGAATATTAGTAGAGAAATATAATATTCCTAAGGATGTTATAATTAATATACAGCTCGTGCTTGATTTAAATGATACCAGTATTTCTATCAAAGACTTTGATTTGGCTGTTTATAATAAAGATGAAATATTAAGCAATAATTTAACTAAAGAATTCAAGCAATTAATAAAGATCGAAATTTAGTCAAGTATTTTAGATAATTCAGAATAAGTAAAACAAAGTATTACGCCAAATACTATAAAATAAATCTAGTTTTAAAATTCTCTTATATTTTTTACAATAAAATGCTTTAAAAATGTTTTTAAACTAGCAGAAAATAAATTTATTGGGCGATGCATAAATAAGATGAACCAATATAATAGAATTCGGGGTGCAAAGTTAAATTATACTTACATTGCTACATTTGCTATTATTATAATTTTTTCCTTGCTTGCATTTTACCATTTTTATTTAATTTCTACACAAACTAATACCAAGATAAAAGTTATAGCATTAAAGCCTGCATCTCCAACATCTTTAACTTCAGTTGCAGGACAAAACTTAAGCGTATATATACCTAATTATAATATCAATGCAAAAGGTTTTGCCATATTATATGCAGGAAACGGATATGCAATAAACACATCTTATAATTATGTTAATTTATATTACAAATATCCTGGAGATTACCTAATATATTATAATGTTTATCAAGATGGTAAGCTTATTGGTTCCTCTTCTCAAAATTTAATGAGGATTATAATTACTCCAAACATATCATATAATATGTCTCAATATTTAACTGTCCCCACTATAACTTTTAACTCAACAGAAAATCCAACTGCTCCTCTATTTAATGTTTCACAAAAAATTTATTTGATTGGTAGCTTTTTACAGCCACCATCAGGTCAAAACATGACAATATATGAATATATATGGAATTTTGGTAACGGAACAACAGAAACAATAATGGCTAATCAAACAAGTCTATTACCACTATATAATCCAGTAGTTGTTTATAATAAACCCGGTTTATATGCAATATCATTAACAATTGTTACTAAAAACGTATCATCAGGAAAAACATATAATTATACGACATATCAAACAGTTGCAGTATCAGGAAATGGAGAAAAATTTGCATTGTTTACAACTTACTTTGATACACCAAATTCTAAATTAATTATATCTGCAGAAAACGTACCTGGAGGACCATATAGCTTCGATCCTCAAATAGATTACGATGCTGTTGGTTTTGAAGAGCTTTTGAACATATATTCTACATTAGTTATATATAATGGTTCTTCAACTTCATCATTTTTACCAATGGCAGCAGCATATTTACCAACGCAGCAAAATGGAGGCATAAACTCTAACTATACTGAATATACATTTAAGATAAGACCAGGTTTATACTTCTCAAACGGAGATCCGATAACTGCATACGATGTATGGTATTCATTAATAAGGGATGTTTTGTTTGCAGGAGGAACACCAGGCACACCAGGTTGGATATTAACCCAATATCTAATACCAAATTATACCCCATTTACTTCAGTTATAACATCACCAAACGATACGCAAGGATTTGAAGAAATAATGAATGCAATAACATATAACAATCAAACAGATACAGTAACTTTGCATTTATCAAGGCCTGCCTCCCCACAGTTCTTGTTTACAGCATTGGCAGACCCTGAAGGAACGGGTATATTAGATGCCAAATGGTTAAATCAAATAGGTGCAGGCATTAATTTCACTCCTTCAGGCTTTTACCAATATGAACAACAAGCAAACGAGGGTAATTACAACACAATAATACAATGGTCACCAATATCTTCTGGACCATACATGATATCATCTTATACCCCAGGTCAAAGCGTTGTATTAAAGCCAAACCCATATTGGCCTAATAATATAACATACATACCAAAACCAAATGATACTATAATAATATATTGGGTTAAGGATCCAAATACTGCATATGAAATGTTCTCATCTGGACAAGCAGATATAGTAACATTTTTACCATCAAACTACATGCCTTCAATAGAAAAGCTTGAATCCGAAGGGCAAGCATCCTTATACGAATTTCCAAGTCTAGCTGCATTTTTCTTTACATTTAATGCTAATATAAGTGAATCAATCTTGAGCAGTCTAAACCCATCTTATAGTATACCTTCATACTATTTTGCAAACCCATTAGTTAGAAAAGCATTTGCTTATGCATTTAATTATACGCAATTCTTTAACAACATTTTAGGTAATGCAAGGTATCATTTTAATTTTGGAGATCCTATTTGCGGTGCTATTATACCTGGTTTACCTTATTACATACCTCCATCAGAATTAACAGGCTGCCCAACATTTAATTTAACTTATGCAAAGCAATTAATGGAAGAATCAGGTTTTTACAACATAACAGTTAACTTCCCAATAATAGTATCAAGCGGTGATACTGTTGATTTCACAGCAGCAGAAATGTGGGCACAGGCATTACATGAAATGGATCCAAATATAAATGCACAACCATTATATATGACACAGACAACTATAATGTCATATCAAATACCTGGGCAAAATCCCATGCCTATATATAATTTAGAATGGGTTCCAGATTATCCATTAGCAAGCGATTTTACAAATGCTTTGTATTTACAAACTGGCGATTATCCAGCTCCTAATGGATGGAACGTTTCTTATTTTGAGAACCTAAGCAAATATTTTGCTTCACAGGGTAATACTTTTTTGGCAAACTTATTCCAGAATGAGTCTCTTGAATATGAGGAATTAAACAATTTATTGATTTTAGCCAATTCTGCGGCATTAAAAGGTAATAGCACTATGGCACAGTTATATTATAAAGAAGCAGAGCAAATAGCTATAAATCTTTATTTATATGTTTACGAATATCAGCCAAATTTGCAATGGGTTATAAAGCCATATATGTATGCATATAACAATCAAATATCTTATCAAGAAAATCCAATAAATGCAGAAGATTCGGTATTTTACTGGTGGTTTAAATAACTTTATTAGAACTCTCTATTAGCTTGATATCATGTGATGGATTTGGAAATATTCGAATTCGAGTCATTCAAAGGCATAGCATTAACACCTAACGAATCAAGCAATATAATTAATGAAAGTTTATCTACAATAAACTGTGGCAGAGATAAACCTGATTATATAAATAAATTCAATAATAAAATAGAGATAAAATTCAATAATAAAATATTTGAAATTGATTATGATATTTTAAAGGCTCATATTAATAGAAGATCAATAATTTTGATTGATCAAGGGTATCAAGAAGCTGAAATCAGAACACAAACAAACTATTATAAGCTAGTTCCTTTAGAAGGATCTAATTTTGTTACTTTGGAAATTAATGGAATACATATGCATAGAATTAAGGGTATTTCTCCAATAGATGATGCGAAAAGGAAGACTTCAGTAGCTGGGGTTAAAAAAGGTACCAGGGTTTTAGAAATTGGGACTGGATTAGGCTATACAGCTATAAGTTCTTTAAAGCTTGGCGCAAGGGAAGTTGTGACAATAGAAATGGATGAAAACGTTTTATGGCTTGCAGAGAGGAATCCATGGAGCAGGGAATTGAACTCAGAAAAGATAAAAATTGTTTTAGGAAATGCTATAGATGTTATAAAAAATTTTTATAATGAGTTTGATATAATTATACATGATCCTCCTAGGTTTACTTCTTCTACAAGTATGTTATATTCAAGTGAATTTTATAGAAATTTGTTATCAGCATTAAAACCGAATGGAATTTTGTTTCATTATACTGGAGAGCCTGGTAGAGTCAAAGGGAAAAGTTTTCCTTCTAGAATATCTAGCAGGCTGAAAAGCGTGGGATTTAGGATATTGAGATATGATGATATTGCCATGGGAATCAAGGCAAAAAAGGAATAAAAAGTTTATTTAATTATATTTGCATAATTTTAAACAATATCTTTTTAAAAATATAGTTGAAAAATATAGTTGATTGTTTTTCCTGTAAATATTATTATGGATCTTCGTGTAATGCATAGTGTTAAAATTATTTTAAGTATTAAGAAAGATATATAAATGATTTATTATAATATGGGATAGGGATTGAAATGAAAATGAATAAGAGCACTATACCATTAGCGTTAATAATAGTTCAGATATCTTTATTAGCAGTACAATTTATAACAGGAATGATAATAAATTTGTTTGCACCAATGAACATACAACCTTATTCAAGCTATCCTTTTATGATGGGTTATATGATGTACGTTTTTAGCACCATACCTCTCTTATCTTTTCATATGATGCTTGGAATAATAATAGGCATGGTTTCTATTGCTATGCTAGTTATATCAGCGATTAAAAAAGACAACAAAATTTTGATTTTATCTTCTGTAGAAGGGTTATTTGTTTTAATGGCAGGTATTTCAGGTATAAATTTTGTCTTATCAGGCTTATCAAACAATTGGTTATCATTAATCATGTCTATTGGAT
>ERZ1669250.879-NODE-879-length-11334-cov-3.186807_pt1 | contig 11334 bp, 11 predicted proteins | sample MGYA00579295_ERZ1669250 | MGnify/ENA primary metagenome ERZ1669250 (study PRJEB41166, sample SAMN08046056) | hot springs metagenome | biome: hot spring; feature: acid hot spring; material: thermophilic sediment; isolation source: thermophilic sediment from acid...
CGCTGCTGATATTCTTCCTAGTGGCCTATTTCCAAAGCAGCAAGATCGAACTTCCGATATCGCATGAGAGGGTCAGGGGAGCAAGAGGAAGATACCCACTTCAGCTTCTCTATGCGTCGAATATACCGGTGATACTTGCTACAGCACTCCTGGCCAACGTATCAATGTGGACCCTGCTGTTCTGGAGCAGTCCAGTACTGAGCAAAGTACCTATACTTGGTCACAATCCTCTGCTCGGTTCCTATCCGACAACTGCGCAGGCCACTGCGCTGAATATATCGGCAACAACCCCAACGGGTGGGCTTGCATACTATCTCTTCTCGCCTAACGGTCTCTCCGACTGGCTGTTTCCAATTCTTCAGCCATCGGGATATCAGAATATCCTGCTTGGGCACACCCCTCTGCAGGAGGCAATACACATAATAGTGTTCACGGCCTTCATGGTTGGCTTCAGCGTATTGTTTGCCATATTCTGGATTGAAACCACCAATATGGGTGCCTCTGCGGTAGCGAAGCAGATACAGGCCAGCGGTATGCAGATACCTGGGTTCAGAAGGGATCCAAGGGTTATGGAACGCGTCCTCAAGAAATACATACCAGCTATAACCATATTTAGTGGTGCGGTGGTTGGCCTGCTGGCAGCTGGAGCTAACTTGATAGGTACTGTGGGCGACACGAGCGGTACTGGCCTGCTTCTGGCAGTTGGTATAATCATACAGTTCTATGAGGCTATGGGCAGGGAGCAGCTCATGGAGATGCATCCTGTGATAAGGCAGTTCTTCGTTGGTGGTTAAATGCGATCTGTAATTACTGGTGTGGCAGGGGTTGGCAAGACCACTGTACTGGACATAGTGAGCAAGCAAACCGGGATAAGGATAGTGAACTACGGCACCCTCATGTTTGAGCTGGCAAAAAAGAGAGGCCTGGTCGAGAACAGGGATCAGATGCGCAAGCTATCGAGGGAAATCCAGATAGACCTGCAAAAGAATGCAGGTACTGAGATAGGGAAGATGGACAATGTAATAGTTGACACACATATGTCCATCAAAACGCCATTCGGATATCTACCAGGATTACCAGAATGGGTGCTTAGAGAGATAAATGCATCAGTGTACATCATAATTGAGGCACCTCCAGATCTGATCCTGAAGAGAAGACAGAACGATCCAACGAGATCTAGGGACGAAGACTCTCTGGAGAGCATAAGGGAGCATCAGGAGATCAACAGGGCATTTGCTGCAGCATACTCTATATTCAGTGGGGCTACCGTAAAGATAATCACTAACGAAGAAGGAAAACCAGATAAAGCAGCTCAGGATATAATAAAGGTGATAGCAGTTGACTGAACAGTATCCAAAGGAACAGCAGGAAGCGATGAAGAAGATGATGACCTTCCAGATGATTTACATGGTCGTCATGCTCAGCTCGCTGTTCCGGGTGATCACGCCTGCATCCAGGGATGCTGTTGGAAGGTTGCTCAATTTTGCACTCATTCCCTCAATCGGCTTCGGTTACAGGTATCCAGTTCTCACGATCATACTCACCGGCGTGATAATAGGTATAATTCTCTCCATACCCAGGTATTTCTTCACGGACTGGGTCAAGATGGGCAAGATGCAGAACACGATGAAGGCCTTCAACGATGCCATAAGGGAGGCTTACAGAGAGCGTGATATGAAGAAGATAAACAAGCTGAACAGCATGAGGATGCAGATGTCCATGGACCAGTATCAGCTCTCAATGAACACCATGAAGCCCCTCATGGTCATCAGCGTTGTGACGATCCTGTTCTATGCCTGGCTATTCGTTTTCGTAGGAAACCTTCCCTATAATTACGTTGCCTTTCCCTGGGACTTCAACATAAACATAACTACAGCGCATTTCTGGATAATGCCATACTGGATATTCATGTATTTCCTGACCGAGCTTGTCGTTTCATACTTTGTGACCATGGTCATGAAGTATGTGGACTTCAGCTTCAAGCTCAGAAAGTTAAGCAGAATGGCTCCATCAAAAACGGCAGATTGATCAGTGACGCAGATGAGGATAACAATTGCCGGAAAGATAGGCAGCGGAAAATCAACTGTGAGCAAGGAACTCTCAAAGATAACCGGTTATACTGTATACTCATCTGGAACATTTTTCAGAGAAACTGCAAGGAAGATGGGCATGAGCATAGAGGACTTCAATATTTATTCAGAAACGCATCCTGAGGCCGATTACTATACTGATGAGACTCAGAAGGCCTTCATGATGCAGAACGATAACATAATTGTGGAAGGGCGTCTTGCAGGCTGGATATCATATATGAACGGTATAACAGCGTTCAGGGTATTTCTCTATGCAACCTATTACACAAGGCTTGTACGCTTTGCTGGAAGAGAAAATATAGACATAGACAGCGCCAGAAGCCTCATGGATAAGCGGGAAAGATCTGAGAAAGAGAGATACAAGAAGCTATACGGTATAGACATAGACGATCTATCGATATACGATATAGTGGTGAACACCGAATTTATGAAGCCTGATGAAATAGCGGTTCATATAGCAAATAGGATAGATGAGATGTCAAGAAAGGAGATATTTACTCCAAGGTTAAGCTGATCATCATCCTAACTTAAATACATAGGTAAGATAAGCAGGCGATGTCTTTGGATTTTTCTAGGATCAATGGTTTCATAGTTATCGATAAGCCGCAGGGCCCAACTAGTCATCAGGTTGATTACTGGGTTAGGGATCTGATGGGAATAGAGAAGGTTGCTCATATAGGAACGCTGGATCCAAATGTCACCGGAGTATTAACCATGGCCATAGGAAAAGCAGTACGGCTTGTGGATGTGGTGCATGAAAGCCCAAAGGAGTATGTGGGCGTGATGCGTTTCTATGAGGACATAACCGAAGATGAGGTAAAATCCTATTTCAGAAAATTTACTGGTAAGATATACCAGCTTCCACCCGTCAGAAGCGCAGTTGCGAGAAATCTGAGGGTGAAGACGATATACTCCCTTGATCTGCTGGAAAAGAAGGATAAGATAGTACTCTTTCATGTCAAATGCGAGTCTGGAACCTATATACGTACTCTGTGCACCGACATAGGGTATGTTTCAGGCAAAGGAGGACAGATGGTCGATCTGCGCAGAATATCCACAGGGCCCTTTACAGAGGACAACTGCATAACTCTGCAGGATCTATCGGCCATGGTCGATCTCGCCAGGAACGGCGATGACGTGGCTCTACGCGATCATATTCTGGATATGACCTATGCCTTCAGGGATCATCCCAAGATAGTGGTAAAGAGGAGCGCGATGAAGAATATAGCACATGGTTCAGATCTATATGCTGGAGGCATAAAGATAATCAATGGAAAATTCAGGAAGGGAGATCGTGTGGCTGTCATCTCCGAGGACAATGAACTGGTTGGAACCGGCATAGCGATGTGTAGCTCTGACAACATCTTTATGAAAGTAGTGGATTTCGATCATATATTCCTGGAGGCTGACGATGGAAAGAATAATGTGGTACGGCAGCGGGAAGAGGCTGTTCAAAGATCTGGATCAGGATTACATAAGGATATTCAAAGAACTGAGAGAGGGAAAAATACCAGAACTGAACGGGACAGGGGAGAAGCCAGATCTGAGAAGGCTGCTGATAGAGTATGGAAAGGAAAGGATAAGGGAAGAGTTCACCCCAGACCAGGCACTGATAAAGGTAGCTTCTATAAGAAACGCTCTGGACGAGATAATAAATAAATATTATGAGAAGTGCCTTCCATTCTCCATACCATACCGGATAAACACATCGGGAGATCCCTGCCAATTCTTCAGGAACGGATCATCGATCGATGATATATCCACCATATTCAGGAAGGGATCGGATCTCTGCGATTTCAGATCCCAGATCGATGACAGCATCAGGTTGAGAATAAGGGAGATTATGCCTAATACGACGGATCTTGTGGGCCCCAAGTTGGCTATGGATCTTCTTGAGAGATCACGCGGTCTGAAGCGTCTTGCCTTCATGCCGAGCAGTTCAATACAGATGCTTGGAGCAGAGAAAGCACTGTTTCAGGCCCTCGGCCATGGAAGGAAGAATCCAAAGTATGGGGTTATATTCAAATTTCCAGGTCTGTCGGCCATAAACCCAAAGGCGAGGGGGAGAATAGCAAGGATCATAGCCAATAAGGTTGCTATAGCTGCCAGATCGGATCTGCTTGGAACACGGATAGACACAAAATCGATACGCGAGAAGATCGAGGATGAGATAAAAAAGGCGAAGAAATGAATCTAATATTGCGTGATCTTTTCTGCTATCTTCTTTGAGATATCTATTGGATATATGCCTGTTAAGCATCCAAGGCAGAGATGGTTTTCATCCAAACCTATGGCTTTTTTCAGTCCATCGATTGAGAGGAATGCCAGGGAATCTGCTCCTATCTCCCTGTTTATCTCCTCGTCAGTCTTTCCGCGAGCTATGAACTGATCCTTTGTCTTCATATCAACTCCGAAATAGCAAGGCGCAACGATGTGAGGTGAACCTATGCGAACATGAACCTCTCTGGCGCCATACTTCCTCATCAGGCTGACTATGAACCGCATGGTGTTGCCCCTCACTATGCTGTCATCAACCAGCACAACCTTCTTTCCGCTTATGACCTCTCTCACAGGATTCAGCTTCAACCTGACAGCGGACTTTCTGTCGCTTTGCGTCGGCATTATGAACGTCCTCTCGGAGTACCTGTTCTTCATAAGGCCCTCAGCATAAGGGATGCCTGACTGCATGGAATAGCCTATGGCCTGTGATCTTCCAGAATCTGGAACAGGAATTACGAGATCGGCCTGCACCGGGCTTTCCTCAGCAAGCATCATCCCCATCTTCACTCTGGCCATGTACACATTTATTCCGTCTATGGTACTGTCTGGCCTCGAGAAATAGACATATTCGAACATACAGTGCGCTCTTTTCTCTCCGCTATGCAGCGCTATTGTCTTCGGGCCATCTTCGGTGAGCTCTACAACCTCTCCAGGTTCAACATTTCTTATCAGCGTACCCTCAAGAGCGTCGATCGCGCAGCTCTCACTGGCAATTATGTAGCCGTCGGAGTTCTTTCCTATGACAAGGGGCCTTATTCCATTGGGATCTCGCATGGCAAAGAGTCTGTCGTTTATTCCAACTGCGCACGCGTAGGCGCCTCGCAGCGTGTTCATTGATACCTCGAAGCCCTGCTTCAGTCCGTATTTTGATATGTTTCTTGACAGTTCTGCTAGGAGAACTTCTGTATCAGAATCACTCTGGAAATTGACACCTTCCCTTTTCATCTCATCTTTGAGCTCTTCCGCATTGACTATCTCTCCATTGTGAGATAATGAGATGAACCCAACCTGGGAGTTTATCACAAATGGACCGGCGTCTGTCACATCCTTGGAACCTGCGGTCGAATATCTTGTGTGCCCAACACCCACCTTGCCCTGAATGTTATCCATTGAAGGATTGAAAACATCGGTTACTAAACCTCGACCTTTTTTAAGTACAGTTCTCTTTCCATCAAAAACGGCCATACCGGCGGATTCCTGACCTCTATGCTGCAATGTACGAAGCGCAGTTATTATGGGATCATAGGCATTTATCCTGCCCTTGAACCCAACAACTGCACAGTCTTCACTTGGCTTTTGCCCATCTATAGGATCTGATCCTTGGGGCAGGGAATCCACAGTGAGAGCACCTCTTGGTTCTTACATTATACGTGTGGTGACCACACCTTCTGCATCTTATGTGCGTTTTCTTATTATTTATCTTACCCATTACGGCTGTTCCATTGCTCATGAACCATCACCTTTTGAAGGAGAGACGAATATTACGTTGTCGCCTCTGACCAGAACACGATCGTACACACCCTTGTTTTCGCCATTTATGATCTCACTGGCATTGAGAAGAACGATGTTCATATAGACATCGTATCCATCAAGTATCCCTGAGTATTCTCTATTTCCTTTAACATCTATTAATACGTTCCTGGAAAGCGCTGATTTCAATACATCCATTGGTTTAACATTCGTTGGTGTCTTAGGCATTGCAATTCGGCATTGAATTGTTAGTTTATATATAACGTTATTCGTTTCTGGCTTCACCAATCGCCATATATTCTCATGCATTGTGCAAAAGTGCAAGCGCTTTAACCTAAGATGGCTACGTCAGTTTTTAATAGGTTAAAAAAATACAAGAATGTGAAGATAATAGTATTCGGTGGTTCTGGATTTCTTGGTAGTCATCTGGTTAATAAACTGGATGCCGATGAGATAGCATACTTCTCGCTTGATAAGGGCAATTCCATCACCAGGGAGAATGCGGTATGGATCAAGGGCGACGTCACGGATTATGCCAAGGTCGCCGAGGCTGTGAAAGATGCTGACATAGCAATGTTTGCCGTGGAAGACTGGAATGCAGATGAGAAGAGAAATCGCGAAGTCCTGCTTGGAGGAATTAAGAATGTCGTCAACGCTGTTAAGGCGAACAATACTGATCAGAAGGTTGTTTCATTTTCAATAATAAACCAGCCATCGTATCCTCTTGAATTCTTCAGAACGAAGAGGCTTGTCGAAGATAATACGCGCGTTTTGAAGAACGGTCTTGTGATAAGGCTGTCATTTCTCTTTGGCGAAGGGGATCATTTCACCGACAGATTCAGGAAATTATCGGATAAGGTCAGTCATCTTTCACCGGAAGGCAACTTAGCACCAGTGTATGTTGACGACGTGGTTACGGTTGTAAATTCCATCCTGAAGCGTGAAGGTGTTTACGATATATGCAGTAACGATAATCTGCCGCTATTGAAGATACTAAACTACATCAGAAAGATGAATGGAAAGAAGGAGATAGGAGAGACCAAGTTGGAAAAATCTATATCGTCTGTAATTGAAACAGGCCTGTTCTCAGAGTATGAAGCGCACCTGCTCTTTCAGGACTATTACAGGGAAACGAACATACTCGATAGGTACGTCAAGGATCCGTTGTCCTACCTTGATTTCCTGCGCGGGATATCAGTAGCACATACCACATGATCGATCATTGGCCGCATAATTTGATGGATAATCAGATCCATTTTTGAGACCATTGAGAATATACGTGTATTTTCACTTCATTTTTGTTTCTTAGAATCTAATTTAAGTTCTGAACATGGAATTGAATCAAAGCCTTACGTCCCCAAGCGATTCTCTCAGAATGACGAAGCCAGCCTTCATTAGTTTTGATATGACATCGTCTTTTACGATGTCTCTGAATTCATTTGATTCTTTTAGTTTGCAGAGCCAGTATACAGCACTGTCTATGGATCTTCTGGCTAGGAACATGTACATTGACCACTTGTTTCCATTGTTTGCCTTTTCCTTGAGATCATACCAGTCCTCATCGGTGAAATTCAGCCTCTTCTCCTGGAAGTCATTGAGCCTTGATTCCGGATCTGCAAGCGAATTGTATATGGTATCCACCATATCCAGTATTTCTCTGGTCTCCGTTACCTTGATCCCCTCAGATATGGCTAGACCAAGGAATGCTTCAGCAGCCTCTATTTCGCTTCTGAATTTGAAGTAAACGTGATCTACAGGCAATTCAGAATCTGTGACAGGGCAATATCTCTTGATCTCCATATTTTCGCAGTTTGATTTCCAATATAAATTAAAATATTTCTTAGCTTCTGAAGTAAATGGATATTTTAATCTAAACATATGGCATAGGGGTTATATGTATCATTTCAACGTATTTGCCTATGGTGTTGAGGATATACTCCGTGAGATCTCAAAGAAGGGGACGGAGAGCGATATAAGACTTTACAATCGAAAGGAAGAGGACGGAGTCATGACGTTCATAGAACCGATAAAATATCCAGATAAGATCTCCTCACTAACCGATTCCATATACCCAACGGACATCTTTATCATCAACGGGGACAATCTGGACAAGTACTTTGCGGAGACGGTCATCGCTCTTGATCTGTTCGGCAAGAGAAGAGGTATAATAGTTGCACAGGAGGATAAGCAGAACACCATAAGGAAGCTCCTGAAGGATACTCAGCTTCAGCCCGAGTTCTTTTCTGGCAGGCCCATGGAGATAATAGATAAGATAAAGGCCATAAACATAGAAAGAAGTGATCAGGGATCCCTGGTGGTCATCGATCACTACTTCAAGGTTAAGAGCGTTGGCACTGTTGTTCTTGGCTTTGTTCTATCCGGAAAGATAAAAAAGCATCAGGATCTCTATCTCTCGGAGATAAACAGGCAAGTTCAGATAAGATCAATACAGGTCAACGATGTTGATTTCGAAGAAGCCGAGGCAGGCACCAGGGTAGGCCTTGCCTTGAAGAACGTTGAGGTCGAGGAACTGTCAAGGGGGATGTTCCTCTCAGATAAGCCCTTTGAATACACCAATCAGGTTGAAGACAATGTTGTATTTCACAAATCACTAAAGGGGAAGGATACGCTCTCTGATCCTTACATATCGGATCTGATGAATTTTGTCAAATGCAATGCGGAAGGAGATTCGTACACCACAAGGTTGAAGATACCGATCATAAAGGATTCGCTTATACTTGCCGATCAGAACGGCTTTCCGCGTGTCGTGGGATACAGCAAGATCAGAAGATAATCCATGATCTATGATCTTCTACTTTTACCTATGTGGTGGGCATAATGCCCGTTATTCTGACTTTTTCTTAATTCTCTCATAGATGGTCTCTTAACAGCATTAACCTAAAATGTTAGCTTTCACGGTTAAATAGCGAATCATAATTTTAATAACGATAACAGATGGATGATAAGGTATTCTATGCATTGGTAACAGCGGTAGTCGTGATAGGTGGTATAGGCATAGGCGTTGCCTATTCCTACACAACAAGCCATCCAGTTTCGGTTCCATCAACAGGCCCGTACTATCTTACGATGGTGATAACGCCATCCAATCCCTATGTCTATAACAAAACCTATGAACACAATCAACCCTCCTACTTCATACTGGCAGCCAACAATTCGCTTGAATCTGCTGCAAACATAGTGTTGCCGGCTCACAGGGAGATAGTACTCACAATAATAGATTACGATTCTGGTCCTACCCCGAATATCGGAAACACTAGCACCTCAAACACAACGATCTTCACCAAAGTTATAGGTACGGTGGGCGGAGTTGAATATCAGTACAATACCACGACTTCACTTGCGAGCTACAAAGACAACAACACCAGCCTGCTTAAGCCAGTTGTGATAAGTCAGGTAAACTGGTATGGAAATGCATCAGGAGGATACAATATAACGCACACATTCACCATACTCAACAGTGGTCAAGTCATCGTTAACATACCAACATTTGGTGGTACCACAACACTGGCATACCTCTACCTCAACAACACCGGCACATACACGTGGCAGTGTTATGTCCCGTGCGGCCTCTCAGCTGTTAACGGAGGCTGGAGCGGGGCCATGACCACAGTTGGCTGGATGACCGGTACCGTGGTAGTCGATTAAGCATGCAAAATAGATCAATTTTTATATTTCAATTATCCTCTATATTATTATTTTTTCTGGCATTCGCCATATTCTACAACAGGTATATTTTCATAACGAGCGATTCGCTTTATCTTTCATTTCTGATCCTCTTGATACCGGCGATCCTTTTTCTATCCACAGAGGCTCTATCAAAATTCTTCAATTCAATAGCCATATACACAGAAACTTTTTACATGTTCTTTCTGGTTGCAATCCTGTTCTCTTTTTACAGATATCCTATGTTCTGGATTCTGCTGCTTTCTGCCGTGCCTGCAGCCGTCTCATACTGGAAGATGCTCGATGGATCTGAGGGCATTCTGATCAGGCTACCGGCATTCATAGGCACAATGATATTCATGATATACCTTGGTGGCCTGATCTCTATACCGTTGCCGACTCAGGCTCCGGTGATAATTGAATCGGATGTCAGCGTTTTTAAGGGTCTAGGTATGATACCACTTGGTCTTGATATAGACGGAGTGTTCATACTATCCCAGAATCTGGACATACTCATAAGTCCATTCATAGAGATCGTTTTCTTTGCGGTGGCCTCGCTCGTATCCGAAAACTATTACCAGATAATATCGTACTCCTCCCGCCACGGTAACACCATTGGATCGGCACTGTCTGGTCTGACAAGTGCCTTCAGCTGCCAGTGTGAGAGCTTTATATCGCTTCTACCGGCTGTTGCCGCGCTGATAATAGATGTGATACTTATCCCCGTTCTGTTTCTGAGTCTTACCCTTCTCATTCTCACCTACATCTTTGTGTCCAGATACTACAAATCAGGAAGACGCATAAGGAAATTTTTTGTGATTCCAAACAGAGGATCATATATTCACACGCTGATGCTGGTTGCTGGATCAGTGTTGCTTCCAGTCATTCTTGAATACTTAGTTTCACTTGGGCTGGAGAAGAATTTCATATTTTTCTTTATGGGTGGCATGGCCATGGTTCTCTCAGGCTTCATCTTCATTCTTATGGTTCTGTACTTTATTGATTTCAGTTTCCGCTCCCTGCTGGTTGGTTCGATGCTGTCTCTATCAGGGCTCGCCCTTTCATATGTATGGTTTCTACCTTCATTAACATACAAAGCGTACTCTGTTCCGGCTTATTATGCACTCATGATGATCACTGGATATCTGTCCGGTATCGCAATAGGATCAGGCTATCATGTTATGCCGGATAGAATGAAGTACACATATTTGGAATATGTCACCGTAATTTTCAACGTTATACCTCTGATTATCTTCTATATGTCAGCGATCCTTGAGATACACGTATGGAAATTCATGCCCATACTTGATCAGGTATGGTTCAGTCTTGCGCTATGGATCTCCATGCTTCCGCTGATGTGGTATACAACGCATCTTTCACTCAACAGCTTCGCTGGATCCGATGCTTTTATTGCAAAACAGGTGATCGCCCATGAACATCCTGATTGATCTGGGCATAGAGCTTTCGATGTCTCTCTTCTTCTTCTATCTATTTTACAGGATGGCGAAGAAGACCACAAGCGGTGTCCTCGAAATATTCCTGGAAGCAATGATGCTGTCCATGTTCGCCGGCCTCACAATATATTATCAGTGGCCGATAACATTCTTAACAGCCTCCGCAGCTGTTGATTCACCCATGGTCATCATGGGGGTCGCAGCCGTATGGGCCTATTCTAAAAGATATTCCACCATAACCCTCACAAGATACCCCGCATTCATAACTCTTCTGATCGCTAACGAGGTTCTTATGGCGTACTTTCTTATGATCGTAACGTACCCGAATCTCTCCGGATACGGATCCTTCTATGTTC
>ERZ1669250.880-NODE-880-length-11332-cov-2.404895_pt1 | contig 11332 bp, 10 predicted proteins | sample MGYA00579295_ERZ1669250 | MGnify/ENA primary metagenome ERZ1669250 (study PRJEB41166, sample SAMN08046056) | hot springs metagenome | biome: hot spring; feature: acid hot spring; material: thermophilic sediment; isolation source: thermophilic sediment from acid...
ACTGTGATATCCTCTCAACATCCAGTTTGTTCTCGTATAATGCTATGACTGCATCCCTGGCCTTAAGATCCGTATCGTAATACACCTTCTCTATGTGCTGATCCGTCTTTGTGGAATCAAGCGTGAACGATTTCATTGGAGAGGCCGGGCCCATTGGCGTCACATGGTCATCTATCTCGATCCTGGAAGTATCGATTGGCTTCTCCAGCAGTATGTCGACGTCAACCGATCCCTTCGATAACGATATCTCCTGTATCCTCTGGAGCAATTTATCAGGATCCACGGCCGCATTCACGCTGAACTCGGTGGATCCCCTCAGCATCGACAGCCTCTGCGATATGAACTCCTCCAGCGGCATGTCGATCCATGCAGCGCTCACGGCTAAACTGCTTGTATCGCCCTTAATCGGCGGTGCGGACGGGTAAACGGATACCTTCGGGTATCCATAGCGGCCCACGAACACGGATGGCGGCGAAGATCCCTCGATCTCCCTCACGCTGCCCTGGACCCCGACCTTCGATCTCGTGATCAGCTCGATCTCTATGGGGCAGTATGAGAGGCCGCAGAGCCTCTTTGCGCCCCTGCACCTCATGCAGAGGGATGCAGGTATCTTCATCTTCGCCCTGAAAGGCATACTTTTAACAAATGCCTGAGCGTATTTAAGGTTAAAGATCTGATTTTTTATATAGAATATATAGATATATGTATTACAAATATATTATATAGAAAAACGTAAAATAACCGCGGCCTATAAATAGATGATGACAGAGAACAATGGTGGTTTGGATGCCATAAACGAAGCCCTGAACAGATCTCAGGGAAGTTTCCACATCAAAACCCTTCTGATATCTGGCCTCGGTTTCTTCACCGATGCCTACGACCTGTTCATAATAGGTGTTGTTGTATCGCTACTTTCCCTCTCGGGATGGACCACTATAGATACGTTTTACAAGGGTCTGATAAGCTCCACATCGCTCATATCTGCGGTGATCGGCGCGATCCTGTTCGGAAGGCTGCTCGATTATCTGGGAAGGAAGAGGATATACGGCCTCGAACTGGCCATACTGATAATCGGAGCTTTGGGCAGCGCATTTCTGACGCCCTACAACAACGCCATCGCTCTTATAGGATGGAGGTTTCTGCTTGGTATAGGTATAGGCGGGGACTACGGCACCACCTCCACAATAATGGCAGAATATTCCAACACGAAGAGCCGCGGCAAATTCATAGGAAGCATACTCTCCATGCAGAGCTTCGGCCTCATAGCCGGGCCTCTCATAGCGCTTGCATTCATGCTGCACGGCGTATCGCCGGCCATAACATGGAAAGCGCTGCTTGCCATAGGAGCGATACCTGCGGCAATAGTCATATACTTCAGGCTGAAGATGCCCGAGCCTCCCAGATACACCGCAGCTGCCAGGGGCGATGTGAATAAAGCTGCCAGAGATCTTAAGGAATACACCGGCATAAATGTGAGCGTTTCAGATGACGAGAAGTACGTTGTTAAGGCCAAGTGGTCAACGCTCTTCAGGGACAGGACGTTCCTTCTGACGCTGATAGGAACAATGGGAGCATGGTTCCTTATGGACTGGGCACTGTACGGAAACTCGATAATGTCCACAACGATACTCTCAGCGCTTGTACCATCAACAATAAAGGGCATGCCTGCACTTATAAAATCCACTGAGTACACACTTTTGATATTTGCGGTTGCAGCGTTTCCAGGCTACTGGATAGCCACGTTCACAATCGACAGGATAGGCAGGAAAACGATACAGCTAACGGGCTTCGCCGTGATGGCGGCGACGTATGCGATAATAGCGATAGGCTACCACTCCATCATAGGGAACCTCAGCCTATTCCTGGGGCTTTACGGTGTTAGCTACTTCTTCATAATGTTCGGGCCAAACGTCACAACGTTTGTATATCCGCCTGAGGTTTTCCCTGTCACCACGAGGGGTCTCGGAACCGGGATGTCAGCGGCGGGCGGTAAGACAGGAGCATTCATAGGTACGTTCGTCGACGCGATAATACTTGGGACAGACGCATCAGCACACCTTCCACTGCTTTTCACAATCCTAGCTATATTCGCAATCGTAGCCTTCATACTGACGCTGGTGTTGCTTCCTGAGACAAAGGGAAGAAACCTCGAGGAAACGTCTGGAGAGAAGAGGTATACAGTTAAAGCATGAATAAAATTAAAAATTTTTAATATTCAGTCATATATCGTGTTTTTCCATCGATCATCATGATTCGACTGATGCTTCTATACCAGATCCACCAGCAGGATTCCTGATGGAGTGGATCAATACTGCGGCAGAGAAGATCGCGAATGCTGCCGATCCAACGATGACCGGTGTGCTTATGGACATGAACGTGCTGTAAAATATGAAGCCTAGCACAGCTATTGACACAACCGAGATCGTTATGCTGCCGTAGGGGTATCGGTGAAGTCGTATGTCAGAAGCCGGCAGTGAGACATTTATCAGCGCATGAACCAGCAGGACTCCTAGCGTTGCTGCCGTTGCAGTCATTATGAATGCCCCGAACCCGCCCATCACAGCGGCAGATATTATGGCTATGGCTGCTGCCATGGCTGATATGAATGCTGCGGATATATGCGGTGTCTTTCTGTGGCTCACACCGCTGAAGGCACCGTGTATTATCCCGTCCCTGGACATGGCCATCATGACTCGCGACGTGCTGTTGGTCACGACAACGGTACCGGTGAGAAGGCTGTTTATGAACAGCACCGTTATTAGTATTGCCGCTCCGGTACCGAGATAGCTCCTGATCATGGTGATGCCTGGAGCTAGGTTGTGCGGGCTGGCGTAGCTAGCCATGTTTGCCGGGCCCCATGCAACCGTGAAGTAGTAGGAGGTGAAGACGAAGAATGCTCCTAATACTATAACGGTGAAGAGCACAGACTTCGATATTGTTCTCTCAGCCTCCCTGGACTCCTCCCCCAGCGGGGTTGATGCACCGAAGCCGGAGAAGGCGGTGTACATCAGCAGAACGCCTATTCCAACACCCGAGAGTCCGCCGTAGGCGAACTTTGGGGTGAAAACGGATGCTGTGTTTATGGACGGCCTCATGGCCAGGATGACGATGCCCATGCCGGCCACTATCGCCATCTCTGCTATGGCCATGTACATCGTGTATCTTGTAGATTCCTTCACACCGCTGTATGATATAAGGAAACCGGAGGCGAGCACAGCGATAATCAGGACATACATCAGATATCCAGGTATCGCTATGCCGAATACAGATCCGAGGACTGCTGGAACGAAGACTCCAACGCTGAGCGATATGAAGGCCAGCGCCATCACCTGATAGAACATGTATAGAAAGCCGGTGAACCTTGCGGGGCGGCTTCCAAGGCCGCTTCTGACGTAGTAATAGTAGCCCCCAGCACCGGCTATCCTGGTTGAAAGACGGCTTATTATGAAGGCATTCAGGAACACAACCAGGAAGGCGATGAATGCGGCCAGAGGAAGCGATCCAAGCGCATAGGCCGCGGCCCCCGTCAGCGTTGCAACGGCAGCACCAGCGGGTGCAGAACCGGCAACGCCCTGAAACATGTTTTCCTTAAGTCCTATCGCATTTTTTCTTAGAGATGAATATCCTTGATTATTCACAAAATATGTGATATGTACATATTATATAAGCATTTATGTCTAAAAAATATCATACAATATAAATATTGTAAATCGATCGCTCGGATCGAAAAGGGCATGCATGCTTTGAATCATACGAAGAAACTATAATGTGCTATGGAACGATGAGTTGAGTATCTATTTTTTAAACGAAAATTTTAATAAAAGTTTCATGATGTTTGATCACAATAATGCCACATCCGTGCCATCCCCGTCTGTGGCCCTCAGCGCGCCGTCATTTGCCTATGGCACATTCAACGTTGCATATTCATCCGGCGTGAACCTGAACCTGACGTCTGCATATTCGATCACGGTTTATTACAATGGTAATGCGGTGACGACAATACAGCCGACGGCTCAGTCTGGAACCATAACAGTCAATGGATCGATGCTTCCATACGGCACTCTGACGTTCAATCTTACGGAGGTGACGGCAACCGGATCATACAATTACACGTCCATAAATGTGGTCAACGTTCCGGCATCGCAGTTCTATCCAACGGCGACAATATACACACCTGCTTCAAACACCACGATCTACGGAAGTGTCAACGTTTCCTTCTCTTACACGGGCTATGACGCAGACGCTGTGCTTTTCGTCAACAGCTCATCAGGCAACGTGATCACAAAGAACGTCACCGGCACAAACTATGCGTCATTCCAGGCCACGTCTCCCGGCAGCTATACAGTGACGCTGCTTGTAACAAGCCCTGATGGACAGCATGCGAAAACTACGGTGACCTTCGAAGTCTCGAAACCAGTCAAAGCTGTACCTTCCGGCGTTGTGTTTGAATACCTGGTGATAGGTGCCGTTGCAGGGCTAATCGTTGGATCGGTCGTTGTAGTGGCCCTGCTCAGGAGGCACTGAACATTCGAAAGCACAATTTTTTATCATTTTTTATCATACATTTTCATGCATGCCTACACCCTCCTTCTGACGGTAGCAAAGGCCTTTCGTTCCTTCATATTTGCGGCCATGGCCATCATAGTCCCCTATTACCTGTCGTCGCTGGGCATCAACGCAGTCTACACATCGATCGTGATATTTATAAGTCTGGTCTCCGGCGCGGTATTCATCCTTCTCTATCCAAGGGTGAAAATGAAGCTGAAGCCGAAGATGATACTGTTATCCGGACTCATGGTGCTGGCATTCCTCATACTCATATTCACGCGGAACGTATACGTCTTCATATTAGCGATATTCATAGGCGGCATCTCGCTTACGGGCCGCGATTTCTCAGCCTATCAGCCCGTTGAACAGTACACAATAAGCAGGTATGAGCAGAACCAGAAGAGCAAGAACACGGCGTTTTCGGTTTACAACTTCGGATCCTATGGAAGCGCAGCCATAGCATCGCTTTTTCTCTTTCTTTACGTGCACTACGTTTTTTCCTACATATTCATGGTTCTACTGGTGTTCGCTCTGGCCCAGCTCATGATATACCTTGCGATCTCATTCCCTGAGTACAGCAGGCCATCGGCAGCCAGCGAAATACCTGGCGAGGTGAGGAGGCACATTTCATCGCTGTCCGCACTGTTCACGATCGATGCATTTGGAGGGGGCTTCGTTACCACGTCTATGATCACGCTCTGGTTCAAGGTGGTTTACCATATATCGCTTGGATATGCTGGCTTCATATTCATAATAGTCAATATCGTGACGGCCATATCGATACTGATATCATCCCGCATATCTGGAAAGATAGGGCTGATACGCACCATGGTTTACACCCATGTCATAAGCAACTTTTTCCTGATACTCATGCCGGTGATCCCGAACTTGATAGCGAGCCAGGTATTCCTGTATCTGAGGCAGACGACGAGCCAGATGGACGTTCCGGCGAGGGACAGCTTCACCAACACGATCATACCCGCAGACTACAGGGTGAACAGCAACTCCGTGTTCACAACGGTCCGGACACTGGGGCAGGTGCCTGGGCCTGCCATAGGGGGATTTCTCATAGATGCAATGCCACCTTCGCTTCTGTACGTCGCGGGTGCAACAAAGATCATATACGACATATCTCTCTACGTTAAATACCGCTGGTTCAGGGATTGAATTGATATTCATAGATACCGAGACAACCGGCCTCGATCCGTTGAAATGCAGCATCATTAGCATAGGGTGCGTGGTCTATGAGAATCCGTCGGTCCGTTTCTACATGGAGGCGAGGCCGGATCCTGAGGCGCTGATAGAGGACGGAGCGCTCTCGGTCAACGGCTTCACAAGGGATTATCTGGCCTCCATAGGAAGCGCCATGTATGATATGCTTGCAGCGTTCACCGAATGGTATGCCGATAACTCAAAGGATTACACGGTTGCCGGCTATAACATAGACTTCGATATAGCGTTCATAGGGCAGGAATGCATAATCAATTCGATTCGTATGATCCGGATAGACAGGAGGATCGATCTGAAATACCTCTTCGAAACATCGGATATCTATAAGGGCGGAAGGAGGAGGCTTGACGATCTGATCACGGCGCTGGGGCTGGGTATCGAGAGGAGGCCCCACAACGCGCTCAACGGTGCCCTTGCCGAGGCATAGGCCTACGCCAGGCTCGTGGAAAAACGCAGTTTGCTCCCGCAGAGTGATCTGGACATTATATTCATGCGCGAGGTCTGAGGCGCATTCATTCGCCAGCACATCGGATGTTATTCAGGAGTGAGTCAAAATCTTCAACGGTCATCGGATAATGAAAACGCATGTCTGCTCTGATCTCTCGAATTCCCCTCTCATGCATGATCAGTGCCGTATCGGCATGCATCATCTGCCAGTGAACCTGGGCAGCGATGATCCAGATCATGGCCTGCACCACAGTCTTTCTCTTTCCGGATAGGCTATGCCAGGCATCCTCCAGAGCCTCGTGGGCCTCCCAGAATCTCTCCTCCGATATGAGGTACCTTGCATTCCTGAAGGCTGAATCCAGATCTGCGGTCCGAATACCATCGCATTCAGGGCATATGACCACGGCATAGCTGCATGATTCATCCATAATGCGATACAGATCCGATTCCTCGGCAAAAAACGAGATCTCGACCATATCGGAGTGCCTCCTCACGATAGCATCTCGCCTTATTTTCCCATGATAATTGCGGCAGAAAAGTATGCATCTGACATTCATTAACGGTATAGCAGTCTTTCTGGATATTTACGGATTTTGAGGTGTATCGGACATGCCTTTGCGAAGATATTATGCGATATCCCATCGATGGTTCAATGCAAATTCTGTTAAATTCAGCACATGAAATTGCGGTTTTAGCATTCAGATCGAATACTTTATCTTTTTACATGCTTTATACAATTGTAATAATATTATGGGGTGGTGTTTATGAATTCCGACGATTTCTATATGAAATGGAATGGTTGCCTCACCAGGACATCCTATGTGCCGAAACTTGATGTCAACCTGATAAGGAGGGTGAGGCTGGATAATGGCGATCTGATATACGCCAACCTCAGCGAGATGGTGCGTATAGGATCCACTGAAAACGGAAAGCCTGTTGAGCGCACATTCATAAAGTTCAAGCTCAACGTGTGCGATGATATATACGATGTTGCGATGGTGGACGTGAGGCATATAGCCGATGTTTACTGAATTTTTTCTCGATCTAATTCTCTATACTGAAGTGGATCATCCTTATGGTTCTCTTCATCCATACCTTAATGTAAGTTCCAAAATGATCAGGATTGCCAACCGACCAATTGTGAAATAGTTTTACCATGATCATTAATTTTATTTAACATCAGCATATGTGTGGGCATGGTGGATAGACTTCGGAACATACCCGGGGTTATGATACCTTTTCTCTTCTCAGCCTTTTCTGTCTTCTCCATCTCCATGGTCGTACCGCAGATCGCCGGTCAATTTGCTGTTCCAATTTCATCGGTGCTTCTTGCCATACCTCTGGACTTCATAGGCGGGGCCATAGGAGGACTCCTGCTTGGGTACGCTGCGGACAGGTACGGGAGAAGGTTGATAATGCTTATATCCTCTGCCATTTTCGGCTTATTTACCCTGGCATCATCATTTTCGGTGTCCATATACATGATATACGCTTTCTGGTTCCTCATAGGACTTGGAGTGAACGCCCAGAACGGCGTATCCTATCCAGTGGTCGTTGAAACGCTCAGGCGTTCATCGGGTACGATAGGGGGTATAATGCAGAGCCTCTATTTCCTTGGTTTCATGCTGGATTCTGTTCTCTTCGTATTTTTCCATTACTGGCGTACATACCTTATGGTTGCCGGCCTCATAGCGCTTCTCTTTTCCATACCGTCAGCTGCCATGATCATGGAGACCGGTGGCAGGCGGATCGTGGGTGTGCATGAAAAGGATCCCAATTTCATGCGCTATACGATTGCGTTCTCCTTAGTTGTAATAGGTGCATTCATGTTCAGCATACCGCTCATGGCGGATGTGCCGACTCTCCTTTCTGATCTGAAGGTCAGCCCCATATTTGTAACTGTGCTGTCTCTCGCGGGGTTTTCCGGATTCGTGATAGCCGGCTTTCTATCGGACAGATACAGGAGAGGACATGTCGCAATGGCCTTTGCGGGATCTGGTGTTCTGTTCTCACTGGCACTTATACTGTTGCATGTGGATGCTTACTTTCTTGCCATTCTCGCCGCGATATACATATCTTCCGGTTTCTTCTCATTCAGCGGTATATGGGTCAGTGAAAATTATCCACCAGGTTCAAGAGCGCTGGCTACAAATATAGTGTTTTTCTCCGGCAGGATCATTGGTGGATTTTCCCCATTCATAGCGGCGCTTATTGATCAATCTTCACTTGCCTCCGGCATAGCTGTGGTATGCATAATATCTGGGTTGATGGCATTTCTGGCATCAGCCTACATTCAGGCAATAAAATCGCACAGGGCAGTTCATGCCTGATCCGTCATCTGAACAGATACTTTCCGTACAGCGATTTGATGTATTCCGGTGCATCCTCTCCAGCGTTTCCATAGGAGTGAAGTATTGGTATGACGCCGGACCATATGCCGGATTGCGATGGATCATGCGGCGGCCCTGTCCTCATCTTCATCGAAAACGTTTCAGGTTTGACCGAGAAAACAAAGACCCCATCCAGATCATCTACCGAAGGTTTGATGGAATCTTCCCAGCGGCCAGGAGCTATTTTCGCGGTTAGCATTCTGAACGTCTGCAGCTTCTCAGCGATGTCCTCGACCTCCACAGGCCTTCCGAAGATCAGAGCTGAAACGTAGTTGACTGAATTGTTTTTGATCTCGGAGGCGAGCACGATGCCGTTCAGCTCCATCAGTGAAATGGCGATCAACTGGCTTGATCTCATCACACTGTATATCCTGCTCTCCATCGAACCGTGCAGGTATATAGTCTCACCTCTGTTTGCAAACATCATGGGTATAGCATAGGGAACGCCCTCATCGACAAAGGAGACTGTGCACACAAAGTTTCTTGACAGAATCGATCTCAGATCTTCTAAATTATATGAGGCCCTTTCTGGATATCTCTTGACCCTATTCTTTATCCCTTCATCATTCATGCTTAAATATGACCTAGGCTGGCATAAATCTATGGCGATCCAAAGATTACAAAATCGTAAATATTATACCCTAAATGGATCTTCTCAACCGGGATCGCTTGATTGTTATGGTTAAGGTCAGGCATGGCAGAGGGGATATACGGAAGGATGGCGATTATATTGTGGTATTCACAGAAGAGCCAAGGGAGAATGGCAGGGCAAACGCTGACGTCATAAGACAGCTATCCCGCTATTTCAATGCAGATCCATCAAAGATCAGGATACAGCGCGGGAAAACCAGCACCACCAAGACAATATTAATAGAGGATTAAACGCCTGCCGTATGAAATCTACGAAACCAAGTAATATCTGTTTGAATTAGTCTGATATGAAAATTAGGAGATTATCTTAATATACGCAGCGCTTATTTAATATACGGTCGTGAATACAGCATTGCTTTATGTGGTATGCGATTCGAAGTAATCGTATTTGTATGTGCAGAAGATAAGATACTTCAACTGAAGGTTGTTTTAAGGATCCTAGATTGATCCATCTATCGATCATATATTTCTAGCTTAAGACATGTATATATTATATAATTTATCGTAATGGATTTAAGCATGATTACATATTGCATGTCATGTTTCCGCCAGATCCTACTAGGAAGGTAGGTTTCTATGATATTTCTGTTTATCAGGAGGCACTTGAAAGATATAAATCCGTGGCAAACATGGTAAAGCAAAAAGCCATTGAGAACGGAGAAAAAATCTGGATCACATTTCAGGACGGTAGAAGATTCACCTATTCTGATGTTGATAGATTCAGTGATAGAATGGGAAGTGCAATCATCAGGGCTGGAATCGGCATGGGAGAAAGGGTAGGGATCTTTGCTTACAATTCTCCAGAATGGATAATCTCCTATTTTTCAATTCTTAAGGCTGGAGCCATACCAGTTACAGTCAATACTGCTTTTATAAAAGATCCATTGGTGTACAATCTTGATCGTCCGCAAGTAACAGGGCTTTTCCTCGATTCAAGGCTCCTTGATCAGTTTCTGCAGGTTGCTGATCAGCTGCCAAGGATCAGGGTTGTGATAGTCATAGGGACTGCAAACACAGATAGGTTGAAATTTGGCAACGTCAAAGTATTTTCATATAGAGATCTCCTGGATGAGCCTTCCGGTGCCGAGATCTATCTGGATCAAAAATGGAAAGATCCCGCAGCCATGATACTCACATCTGGCACAACGGGCAAGTCAAAGGTTGTCGTTGAGACCAATGCACAGTTCATCGCAACAGCGCTTGATATGATCGATGCGGGTGGAGTCACCCCTGAAAGCAGGATCTATGTCTATTTACCTCTCTTCCACATCATGGCACTTGATCTTGCAACAATTTCATCAATGCTTGCGAATGCAAGCATGGTTCTCGTGGAAAGACTGAATCCTGCCACATTCTGGGATGACATCTCAAACTACGGCATAACACATTTTCATGCTGTAGGGCCGATATTTGAGATACTACTCAAGCAGAAGCCGCATGAGAAGGAGAGACGCCATGGCAAACTTATCGCAATAGCCTATTCATCAAAGGAAATATGGGATATGTGCGTAAAACGATTTGATATACGTATAACTGGCGGTTATGGAGGTACCGAAGCAGGTATCCCTGTGACCTCGCCCTACAGCGATGTTGTAGAAGGCAGAAATCCGCCCGGGAGTTGCGGAAGGCCAGCCCCTCCCTTTGAGGTCACCATCGTGGATCAAGAGGATCGGCCTGTAAAGCCTGGAGAGACAGGCGAGATACTTATAAGGCCAAAATTACCATGGGTCACTTTTAAGGAATATTATGGAATGGAGAGAGAAACGCTGGATGCATTCAGGGATCTGTGGTTCCATACTGGAGATCTTGGAAAATATGATGAAAATGGCAATATATATTTTGTGGACAGGGCTAAAGACGCAATAAGAAGGAAGGGTGAGAATATATCATCGTTTGAAGTTGAGCAGATACTCCTGAAGTATGACAGGATCAAGGATGCAGCTGTAATTCCTGTTAAGAAAGGTTCGGACGAGGAAGTCATGGCTGTTATAGTTCCAGCATCTAACGATCTTCGTCCGGAGGAAATCATAGATTATTGCATAGAGAATATGCCGGCATTCTGGATA
>ERZ1669250.881-NODE-881-length-11304-cov-2.893679_pt1 | contig 11304 bp, 12 predicted proteins | sample MGYA00579295_ERZ1669250 | MGnify/ENA primary metagenome ERZ1669250 (study PRJEB41166, sample SAMN08046056) | hot springs metagenome | biome: hot spring; feature: acid hot spring; material: thermophilic sediment; isolation source: thermophilic sediment from acid...
TTTTTACTATCTGCTAGGTGAATACAACAGCATAAACAATTATCCTGCAGTTTTTCCGCAGGTCTTGACCTTTCTTGCCGTAATTGGGCTCATATACCTACTGCTTGTTGGGAAAAACCTCAAACTTGGGCTCGCGCTGCCCGGCCTCTGGTTTCTCACATACGAGCTGTTTTATGATTTTTACTATGCAGGAGCAGCCACATACGGCGTGGATTCGAGATTCATGCTGCAAATCAATCCTGCCATGGCGCTGCTGGGCGGCATAGGGATTATCGCAATCAGCGATGCGCTAAGCAACTACAGGCTAATCAGGGCCGTTATGCTGCGGCGCAACATGTTAATCGAACCCAGTCGCTACGTGTCGCGCTATCGCATGCAGATCGCTGCCGTGACAATTGCCATTTCGGTCGCAATTTTTCTCATCTATCCCTTCTATGCATTATTGCCAAACGTGACAATATTGCCTTCAAATATGCCGCAGCAGATAATCGTTCATCCCACTCAAACGTTTCTGTATGGCAATTACTCAAAGGTTCCTGCAAATTGCCTTGTGTTTTCTTTAACGCCGGACATATGGTACGAGCTAAACAGGAGCGCAGCCCAAATGAGCTTCCTTATATCACCAAACGCCACGTTTGTAAACAACACAAAGAGCTATACATGCCACGTATTAGATTACGGCTACTGGTGCGTAGTGCCCCCATACCATAACACGATTTGCAGCTACATACTATCCCATTACGATCTCAAACCCATAGCTTTGCAGTATCCGCAAAGCCCTACGTCAGGAGCGGGCATCTACATGATAATGAACTACAGCAACTGATGCCGTTGCCTAGGCCGCTGCATTATGTTTCCTTCCTTTTTTGATCGACCTGAAAAGCAACGCGGCGAACACCGCTACCACCGCTGCCAGTACAATGACAAAGGCAACAAGATAGCTTGGTCCCCTAACTGGCGACGTATTCAAAGTTACATAGCTGAATGTGCCGTAGCTGATGTTGTTCAAGGTGTAGGCGAGTGCTATCGCGCCTGTGTATGTTGCAACTGCAGGAGCAAATTTTACTTCAAAGCTTACGTTTTTGGTCTCGTATGGACCGAACTGTATGATGCGCGAGCTTCCAGACTCAAGGCTGAGCTCTGGAGGAAGCATTGTAAACACGTTTGCGGTTATGACGTTTGGTCCCCCATTCGTCATACTCACATTGAGCAATGCGCTGTCTGCATATCTATGCGTCGTAACCGTCATGTCAATTTCTTCCGTGGTCGCATTGCCAACGACAAGCATGCACGGAAAAACTGTTACAAAAGTTTGTCCGACCCCCTGCTGGTACGTCAACACGAAATCGATCGGTCGAGATCCTGTGAAGCTTATGTTCCTGAGCTTGAACAGCATGTTTGCAGACTTTCCAGGAGGCAGCGTGCTTATCACATATGTGCTGCTGTTTACCTCCGCGCCGCTTATGTTCGGGCTCAGTATAAGGTTTATTGCGAAGTCGTTGCCGGAGTTGTTCAGGCCAAATCGCAGCACATTTCCCGGAAGAAGCTTGTCATAGCAGGTTCCAGTAAGTGTTACAGTGCCTGCGTGCGCTGCAGGCAACATGATCAAAGCTGCCATCACAATAGCTATTATCGGCTTCATAAAGCTCCTTTTTATGTATACTATTCAAAATATTAAAGCTTGCTTTTGCCTTTGGCAAATCCCAGCGTCAAATACGCCAGCTTGGCTGCAAGGAAATCGGGCGCGCTGAAATATGGTATCGGATTGAGCTCTACAATGTCAAAGCCCCTCAACCTCTTCATGCCGAGTATTGCCTTCAGCATTTCAACCAGCTCAGCATAGTGCAGGCCGTCAGGTTCCGGCGTTCCGACACTCGGCATTTCGCTCGGATCAAGAACGTCAAGGTCTATCGTGATATAAACCTCCTTGCCTGTAGCGTCTATTATTTTCTTTGCCGTCTTTTCGATGCCTTGCCGATGTACTTCGTCCATAAATATTATTTTTTTGGAGAATTTTTTAGCAGAGTCAGAGTCTATGCTCCTGACTCCAACGCTGACAGATTTGTCATACATCTCGAATATCCTTGCCATTACCGTAGCATGCATGTATTTGCTGCCATATAGCTCGTCGCGCGAGTCCGAGTGTGCGTCGAAATGTATAATGCTTATTTCTTCGCCGCGATCCTTGAATGCCTGCACAGCCCCTATGCTTACCGTGTGTTCGCCGCCAAGAATCAGCGGCAGCTTGCCGTCATCAAGTACAATGCCGACCTCTTTCTTTATCTCCTCCACCGTCTTCTCTGGCGATCCTAAGTTCGGCGCAATTTCGTCAGTGGTATATATGCCCATCTTGCTTATGTCCTCGCCAAGCTCATAGCTGTACAGCTCAAGATTTCTGCTGGCATCTATTATCGCCTTTGGGCCGTTCCGCGCGCCTGTCCTATACGTAAGGGTAGAATCGTACGGGATCGGCAGCACAACTACCTTTGCTTTGTCATAGCCTATCTCATCCAGGCCGAACAGGTTATATTTTGGCAGCGCATTCAACGGCTCCATCGCATCACTTTGGCATCTCTTTTTGTCATCAGCTTTTGCTATCAACTAATACTGGATTTATTAGTATTTAAAACCTTCCCATTCTAATTATATATCATGAACAGGTTTGTTGCCCTGCTCAAGTTGACAAGAATAGAGCACAGCATAATGCTGATAGTGGCGGTGCTTGCAGCCGAGCTGCTTTCCGGCAGGCTTCCAGGCGCATATACTCTCGCACTAAGTATTCTTGTCCCGATATTCATAAGTGCCGGCGCTTTTGCCATAAACGATTACTACGACATAGCGGTAGATCGCAAGAACGGAAGACGCGACAGGCCGCTTGTCAACGGCTCGCTGAAGCCCCCAACAGCTGTTTACACAACCGTTCTAGCTATGGTTGTTGGCATAGCCGCGAGCGCCCTAATAAATTTCTACTGCTTCGCGATAGCGGTAATATTCGCACTTCTTGCGGCGGCATACGCATACAGGCTGAAGGAAATACTGTTTTGGGGCAACGCGTACATTGCCGCATCGATGGCGATACCATTCATTTTTGGCGCGTATGTCATAGGCAGCAGCATAAAGTTCAATGTATTAATCATACTTTTTATAATATTCCTTAGTGGTTTAGCAAGAGAAATAGACGGCAGCATAAGGGATCTTAAAGGCGATACAAAGGTGAGAAATGCGAGAACCATACCGCGTGTTGTTGGGAAAAAGGCGGCAGCGTCGCTCGCCTTCTCTCTCTACGTTGCGGCAATATTGCTGAGCGTCTACCTGTTCGTTTACCTTCCGCCATTCAAGCTGAACTACATATACCTAATTCTAATTGCAGTATGCGACGCGCTTCTCGTGTATTCCAGTGCCGTGTATTTTGGGCGCAGTACTGCACGCTACAGGCTCTCGCGCAACATGTCTCTCGCCGCAATGTCCATTGCGCTTTTATCTTTCCTTGTTGCGCCGCTCGTTTAGCTGCCGTTTTGCAACTTGCTGCTTCGGCTGTTCCTGCGTTGTCTGCTGCATGCGCGCCTGTGCCGCATCATTTCGTCTTAGCAGAATTATGGTAAGCTCTGCAAGCACAAGTATCAGTATCACATCAGTTATTATTTCGAAGAAATAAATCTGGCTTATTGCGTTGTTTATGCTGGAGAGTTCGCTCGATACATTCTGCGGTATCTGCACCTGTTGCGGCGCGGCGGTCTGGACGAAAGAGCTGCTTATCTGTGCGTTTGCAATTCCAAGCATGTCGGAGAGTCTTATGAGTTCGTAGGCTCCGCCAAGCATTGAAGAATTGCGCGTGAGGTTCGCCTCGTTTATGTAGAACAGCGCTTCGTTGCCGAATTGTGATGGCCATATCCCGTTGCCCATATTGCTCATGTTGGTGTTGATCATGTTGCCTAGTGCAGTTGCATTGGCTGCTGCAGGCACCAGTGTAAGGTTGTAAAACGAGATGGCATATATGGAATCGTATATTGATTCCGGATATTCCCCGCGATTGTAAAAATACAGCGCGCCCTTCATGTATATATTGCTGCCGTAAGCCTCGGCCCGCTGCAGGTATTGCGATGCATCTTGTTGCAGGTTCGGGGACGTTGCTACGTAGTTCCCTCCCATAGCTGATGCGGACGAATACATGTAACTTGCCGCATCGCACCAGCCCTGCGCGGTGGCAAGCTGGTATTCTGCCTCTATAAGCTGGTCTGTCGTTTCGGGATTGTCTACTAGCGCCTTAGCCTCCTCAATGCTCGTGTTCGCGAAGTTTTCCCTTATCACCCCGCCTATGACATACTCATAGTTTGCGTTTGTCAGTGCCGGAGGCGTCAGCGATGAGCAGTACGCGGACGTGTTGTTAATCATTGCGCTAAGCGCCGGAGCGTTTAAGTCATTCTGGTTCACTACTATGTAAGCGTAAGGATACTCAAGAAACGCGAAATCGGCAGCAGCATACAAGTACCCTTTCCTTGCTATTTGGCTGTAGACGTTGATGGAGTTAAGCATGTTGTGCTTTAATGCTCCGTATCTGGTGCTGTTCATGGCCTGTATTTCCGAGCTCGTAAAATTGAGTGTGTAGTTGACAAGCGAATAAAATGAGCTGTTTGCCTGTTGCGTGCAAGATCTGCATGATATGCCAGCCTGCCTGAGCCCAGAAACATTGTAGTTGTAGTTTATGCTGAAGTTAACTGGCACAGGCGCGACCATGCCCGTTGCGTAACCCAAAGCTTGCGATATGTTTTTTACTGATACTACGTCTATGCCGAATGTCTTCTCCCCGAGGTAGTACATGAATGGTTCAATCCCTGTTGTGCCGGCATACGGTACCATTATGAATTTCATGTGCGATGCGGCAGCAGCCGATATCTTGTCGTACACGCCCCCTATCTCGCCTATATTGCCGTTTGGCTGTATTGTGCCTGTCATCGTAAAGTTGTTCATGAGCGGCTTGTGTGAGAGCGCCGAAATCGCAAGCAGCGTCAGCGCAGCGCCGGCGCTTGGGCCCGAGATATTAGAATATACATCCTTTATTGTATATGTGAAATTGTATTTCGTTTCGTTTACTCCTAAATATGCAGTAGCGTAAGCCACCGCGCTGTATGCTGATTGCACTGTGCTGTTCCCAACGCTCTTAGGTCCCAAGACCTCTATCGCGCCGTTACCGGTAGAAACGTTCAGCGTTATATCTGTCATCATGCCCCTGCTTGTGTTTACTATTACTGCGGGCGCGTGTATCGACGCACTGCCAACGAAGTAGGCGTTTGCCGCAGGAACAAAAAGCAGAAGGGATATTATGTAAAGCAAATACAAAATTTTCATAGCATCAATGTATTTTTTAGCTCTTAATGTTTTTATCCCTTCCCCTAATATTCGGAAATGCTGTGCTGCCTGTACTGCTGGTTCCTTTGTTCGCTCACCCTATTCATCACATCCACTATGCCGAACACGCCGTCATACCCTGGGATAAGGTGCACTTTCTCTGTCCTCACGCGTTCTATACCCTCCGCCAGCGTTTTGTCAATTTTGTATATGTCCTCAAGCTTGCTGTCCAGCATGACATTGAGCTCGCTGCCGAATTCACTTATCAGCTTGTCATAGAGTTCCTTGACTGCAATGCTGGATTGGCCCTTCCTCAGCATGTACGCAATGAGCTCCGCGAGCGGCATGCTGTGCACGTATGGTATACTGTTCTTGGGCACAAAGCCAAAAGGCCTGTCCGCGAGATCGTAAACGCGGTGCATAACCCCTATCGTCAGCTTTTTCCTGCAGACAGGGCATATATTGTTCAGCTTTTTTGCCTCTTCAGGGCTCATCGAGACGTTGCAGTTTCTGTGCCCGTCAAAATGGTACTTGCCCTCCTCCGGGTAAAATTCTATTGTCATCCTTAGCCTGCTCCCGTCTTTCTTCTTTATTGCGTCAGTAAGCTCCTTGTAATTCAGGTTGTCAAGCTCGAACACGTTAGCCTCTCTTCCTATTTTCTGTGGCGAGTGCGCATCGCTGTTGGAGACAAGCGTGTATTTGTCAAGCTTCGAAATCATCCAGTTCATCTTGGGGTCGCTGCTAAGCCCGGTTTCAAGCGCGTATATGTGGTCGGCCTGGTCGCCGTAGGCCTCTTCTATGGAATTGAACCCTGAGAATGCACCGAATACCGAGTACCATGGCGTCCAGGCGTGGGCGGGGAACACGAATATATCTTTGCTTATGCTGCGAAGCAGCGACACAAAATTCGGGAGTTCTATGTTGAGTGTTATCCTTCCATCGCTGCTTCTGTCTCCGTATTTGGAAAGCGCCTCGTTTACTTGCTCCGCGATTTCGATGTTCGGCACAAGTACGCAGTTGTGCACCTTCTTTATTCTTCCTGCTCTTTCAAAAACCGTAGACATTTCGGCGCCTATCACGAAATTCGTTCCAGCACCGCGCCCATTCAGCTTGTATATGCCCTCGCCGCTTTCAACAAGCTTGCCTTTTATCTCTTTCATCCATGCAGGGTGTGTGAAGTCCCCTGTGGAAACAAGGCCGACACCCTTCTGCTTCGCAAAAGCATCCATGCTCTCGAGCGTGAGGTTTTCGCTGCATGCCCGCGAATACTTCGAGTGCACGTGCAAATCGGCTATTATTTTCATTTGATCATTTCGTTTTTCTAGAGCTTCTTGGTGACGCCATTTTTGGGGCATATATCGTTAAGCATGCACTTGCTGCACATGGGCACCTGCTGGCATATCTTTCTCCCGTGCGCCTTGAGCATATACGCAAAATTGTGCCAGTCGCTTTTATCCACCTTCCTCATGAGATCCTGCTCTATCTCCTCCGGCTTCTTGCTTCTGCTAAGCCCCATCCTGTATGAGAGCTTTATAACCCAGGTGTCAACAGGTATGCCGGCCACCTTGCCATACGCATTGATAAGTATTGTATTTGCAGTCTTGCGCCCAACGCCAGGCAGAGCAAGAAGCGCGTCCATGTCGTCCGGCACCTTTCCGTTGTACTTCTCATCAATTATCTTGCACGCCTCTATTATGTTCTTTGCTTTGTTTCCCGCGAAGCTTACCTTGCCCATATACTTTAGCAGTTCCTCCGGGCTGGATCTGGCGTAGTCTGAGGCGGTTTTGAATTTCTTGAATAGTTCGGGCGTAAGCGCGTTGACTACCTCGTCTCTTGTCTGCGCCGACAGTATTGCTGCTACAAGCAGGTCTATCGGCGTCGTAAAATTAAGGTAGTACTTCTGCCCTTTGTACGCACTCTTTATTCTGCTTATGAGCTCAGCAGCGTCCTTCTCATCAAGAAGCCTGAATTCCGTTATATCACCGCTTGTATCCTATATCTCTCAGGAACTTTCTCCTTTTCTCTTTCTCTTCTGCAGACTCAATTCCCTTTGCCGCCGATCCGTCGACAACCCCCACTACCGCCCTGCCTTTTTCAGTCGATCCCACAATAACCTGCGTTTCATTTGCCGTTGCACAGAATATTTCACTGACCTCCTGAACGTTGCGCACCTTTTCGATAACATTTATTGGGTAAGCGCCTTTAAACAATATGACAAAGGTATGTCCAGCGCCTATTGCAAGCGCGTTTTTCTCCGCGGCGCTCACGAGCGCATCGTCATTGCCTTCACTCCTTACCAGGCACGGGCCACTTGCCTCTGCGAAGGCAATCCCAAATTTCACTCCCGGCATGGAGGTAGCCATCGCTTCGTACAAGTCCTCCGCCGTCTTAATAAAGCCTGCATGGCCTATAATAAGCTGTGTATCCGGATCTTTTTCTATGTCGACCGATTCAAAATTCACAACGGGCACGTTATCAATATTAGTGCTCGTATCTAATATTTAAAAGAATTTCTCCAATGTTGTTGATGATTGTATAATATGTTTTGCCTGCCGTTTCGGACCTTCGCGATCTGGCATGGCAAAAAGGCCAATGCGGCCTGCAGAGGCGACAACAACAATATGACTATCAAGTGTTGGCATGCTTTTTGCTTTCTCGGTGCGGACACGCGATAGATTTATAAGTGCGAAACCCTTCATATCATATTGGCTTCTCTTCTTGCGTAGAGTGATTGAATGGCATGCACCAACGGCAAGCTCGTTTTCCGCAGGCTGAGCGGCGCATACACGGTGAAGCCAATAAATTTTGTAAGCCAGTACCTATTTGACAAGTATCATGACGCATTCAAGGTACTTGTAGCAACGATACTGTCCCAGAACTCAAGCGACAAGTCCGCGCTGTCAATATTCAACGACTTGGACAGGGAAATTGGCGTGAATCCAGAAAATCTTCACAGCGCCACAGAGGAGAAGCTGCAACGCATAATGAAAAGAGCCGGCCTTTACAGAAGCAAGTCAAAATATGTAAAATCAATCTCCGACGCGATTGCAGCGGAAGGAATAGACCTGAGAAAAAAGTTCGAGGAACTGGGTCCAGAAGGTTCGCGCAAGTTCCTAACCTCTTTTCTTGGCGTAGGCGAAAAAACTGCCGACGTGGTGCTGCTTACCGTAATGGGCTATCCTTTTTTCCCTGTTGACAGGCATGTGGCACGCGTTGGCACAAGGCTTGGCATAACCTTGCCAAATGACAGCTACGAGGCAAAATCGCATAAGATTGCAAGATTATTCAGCAAGCGCAGCTATCTTCGCGCCCATCAGCTCCTTATTACTCACGGGCGTGAGACTTGCAAGGCGGTAAATCCGCGCTGCGCAGGCTGCGTTCTCAATTCATGCTGCGATTACTATGCTGCGCTGAAGGCTGGAAAGATTTATAAATAATTCGTGCCCCATTTTATTGAGCAAATGGAGAAAGTCTATGACATAATGAAGAAGCACATAGTTGCTGTTTCGGAGGATACATCAATGTCGGCAGCAATCAAGCTGATGGAGACGAGCCGCGTGCCACTGCTTCCCGTGCTGAGGAAGGGCAGAATTGTCGGAATTCTGACAAAAGAATGTATCAAACGCCAGCAGGCGAACGAGCAGCTCAAGGTGTCGGATTGCATGAAAACGGACGGCATTTATTTTGTAGAGGCGAGCGATAGCGTAGATGATGCCGCGAGGGCAATGATGCAAAGCAACTTGCCGCGTCTTGCAGTGGTAAACAACAAGGTTGACATGGAGTGCATAGGCATAGTGACCGCAACTGACGTGCTTAAATCAAAGAACAAAGCTTAAAGGCAGTAAAGACAAGGGAAAAGAAACAGAATAAAATAAAAACAAACATAAAGGAATTCTGGTTTTATTTCACCAGCGTTATTTGTATAGCGCTTACCTTCGATTTTGTGCCGTCCTCATTTGTAAGCTCCTCAGAGCTAAGGCGAATATCGCTGACTTTGCTGTCCGTGACAAACCTATTCCTTGTTATTTCCTCGACGTCGACCGCCCTTGATATAGTGTTGCCGCGCGCCTTTATTATTACGTTCCTTGCACCGTTGTTGAACTGCGTCACAACCGCTAGCACGTAGTTCATCGCTGGCTTCTTTCCTATGTACACTACATTTTCGGGTATTGCCTCATCTTTCTTTTCTGCGTTTTCTTCAGCCATTGTTTTCACCTATTTTATCATTTTCCATATTCCCTAGCATCAAATTGCGGACGTGTTTGATTTTTGTTGATCGGCAGTGCAACGAGCGTATCCCACTGCAATTGCACAATTGTATATACTTTAACGAGATAGTATTTAATCCTTTCGCCCAAGTCTTGTAATCCGGTTCTTCACCTTGCCCTCTTTTTTGTTTTTCTTTCCGTTATTGCGTCGTATATCGAGTATTCTTTTATAACCATTGCCTTGACCTTTGACACGTTTTCGTATCCCTTGGACTTGGCAATACTCTCCGCCTGCCTGAGCTTGTTGGCATAGGTGTTGTATGCTGTGAGTGCCGCAGCCAAGGCGTCTCTTTCGTGGTTGTTTTGTACGTTGTATTTGCGCACGAGCTCCTTCTTTCTCTCCACACTCATGTCCACATCAGGCGTATAATACCTGATATTGAATATCGCTGAAAGCTTCTCGAGCAGATGGGCAATCTTGCGCTTGTCGCTTGCGATGAGAATTGGAGTTCCAGCGCTGCTTATCTGGCTTATGAACCAGCCGATTTCTGGAAATCTCGAGTATGCAATCTTTGCGACCCTGCCCTCAAGATCCACGCATGCTATTGCTGCGGTTTTCCCTGGATCAACTCCAACAATTACATATTCCATTCGATTCCCAGTCAACATATCGTGCTGTTTGCGAAGCATATAGCATTGTTCGCGGTCTGTGGAAGCGACAGATATTCGCAGTCGGTCACAACCGCTGGGGTGATGGTTATATTGTAGTACTTTGCAAGAAGTCCCTGCGCGCTTATGCGTTGCGTTACGTTGAGGCTGCCCATGCATTTCCCGAATTCAGTCATATTCAACATTGACGACTGGGCAGTTGCATATATGGAGCTGTTTGATATGAAGCCGCTGTAGCTTTTGAGCCCGTTGACGAAGCTGGCAAAATTGCTCTGGTTGTAGGCGCACAGTATTGCCTTGCCAAGATAATACGCCTGGCTTCCGTAGGTGCTTGCCATGCTTTCGGTGTAGCCCGTATATACTATGTCTATGCTTTCGTTTATCTTGCTACCATATCGCGCCTGAAGGTTGGCTAGCGTGCCAAGGCTTGCAAGTGCACCGGGTGCATAAGGATCTATGAACCAGTACAACTGCAGAGGGGCTGCGGCGCTGCACTGATACTTGCCATGCAGCTTTATAACGCCATCTGATGCAACGTAGCTGTCAAATACGCTTGACGGCTTCGCCATCTGTATGTATGGTGTCACATCTGTTATGTTGCTCCCGTTTAGCAGAAACGAGACGTAGAACGAGTTGCTGCTGTTTGGTATGCTCACCCTCAGCTGAACTAGCCACGCATTAAGCGTTGGCATGTAAGATGCGCTCATGTTGTTTACATCTGAAAAGTATGGGAGCAGCGAGAGGGAGCTGTTTACGTAATTGTAAGATGCAAGCATCTTCCTTACCTGAATCTCAGCCTGCGAGCCGTTGTATGCCGGGACTATGCACTTGCCACCGTAGAGGAAGCCGGCGCATGCAACGCTATTGGTAGTGGTTGCGGTTTGATTCTGAAACACCACCTGCGTTTTTGAAAACGAAATTACCGCGAGAAGAACTATCAGTATGCCTATCACAACGAGCATTGCAACATGTATGTTGTCCAGCCCCCCGAGCCTCCCTACCGGCTTTATCACGAGTTTTGGTTCCTCTTCATTTTTCCTCTTTGCTGCAGCCATTTAATCACCAGCGGGCCCGGCGGGAT
>ERZ1669250.882-NODE-882-length-11274-cov-3.008290_pt1 | contig 11274 bp, 12 predicted proteins | sample MGYA00579295_ERZ1669250 | MGnify/ENA primary metagenome ERZ1669250 (study PRJEB41166, sample SAMN08046056) | hot springs metagenome | biome: hot spring; feature: acid hot spring; material: thermophilic sediment; isolation source: thermophilic sediment from acid...
TTGCCGTTATATTAGAGTCGAGGGTAGTTCCTGGACCCTTGCTGCGAAGCCTTAATTTAATCGACTTATTGGATTCATCTATTTGAACAATGCTTATCGAGGTATTGAAGTCCCCACGCACTGGCCCCATGTGCACAAATAATTTCATTTCATAGTCTTGACCATTCTTTTTGACCTCCTTGACATCAGGAACGCATTTGATCACATCATCAAGCCGCCCAATTATTAATTTCCACATGTCCTCTGAACCCATGTCTATGGGTCGTTTACCAACGAGCTTCATGGTTATGTTATGCTTCACTTTTGAATTTAAATTTTCCCATCGCGGCGCTTGAATTCCTTCCCTGAATTTCATGGAAACATTTTAATAAAGTAAAGCAATGAAGCCCAAAATGATATGTACAACAATAAATGATAATGGAGAATTGGAGATATTCTCAAAGGCGGATTATATAGTGCTGGTAGACAATGGAGAAATAATACATAAAGAGAAGAACCCAGCCCTAAAAGCCAGAGAAAAAAGGCCAACAGTAGCAAAAAGATGCTTAGAGCTGGGAGCTGACACGGTTATAGCCCCACATGGATCCCTCTGCTTTCCCTCATATACAATACTGAACGGTAAAATAAAAAGAATATATGCAGCAAGGAGAGGCGATAAATTAAATGAGGCAATGGTGTGGCCAGTTAATATGGGCGAGATCGCTTATTCCTCATTTCTAGCAACATGGGAACGACTAACTCACTTAACCAGGAAAGCTAAACCGGAAATATGATAAATGATATTTCATTCTTTATTTAGGGCTACGGCAATATAAGGATCCTATTAGGGGGCGCCCATCATTTTCGCAATCTCATACAATACAGGGGGCTTCCAATAAAGCATGGCGCGTTCCCTTAATATTCCAATTATCCAAATGACCAAGAAAGCAATATCGAATAAGTACCCTATCACCCTGAATATTATAAATAAAAATGGAACAAATAAAGTTGCAATTGATAGTATTCCTAATATAACATCGATCACTATGATCACTAGTCCAAAGGTTATGCTTAAATAAGACCAATGCTTCACGTAATTGGAGTTTGGTTTAATTATTATGCCCAATATGCCGCCTATTAATGGTATTATCCAAGCTATGAGCGCCCATGTGTGCTCCTCATTATCTATTTGGGACATAATTTCTTGAAAGAAATACCATATATAAAGTTTTCCCAATTAGCTTAATCTAAGTAAATTCCAGTAATGAATAATTAACCGGTTAATAATTAATCAATGACTACTTGATTCCCCTTCTGCCTTAAAGGGCAAGGTTTATCGTCTATTTTATAAGTAATGATAGAAAAGCAAGCCTCGCCCCTTTCCAGGCAGGGTAAGTTTTCAAATAACCTAAATAGAATCTACAAAGATATAGTTTTTAAAGGAAACTTGATTCTCATAGCTTCATGAATAGCATGGAGAAGCGGAGACTCCTTGTGAAGTATTTCAGGTTAAGTCATGATGTTGGGTTAAATACATTAATGGGAGGCAATATGAGCGTGAGAATTAAAGATATTATTCTGATAACGCCAAGCAATTTCTCCAAGCTAGAATTAAGCGAAGATGATGTGGTTGAGATTAATATGAATGGAGAAGTAGTACAAGGGAACAGAAAACCATCCAGCGAGTGGAGAATGCATGTTGAAATATATAAAAGAACGAAATATGATGTAGTCTTTCATGCCCATCCCCCTAATGTATTAGCATTAAGTAATTCGGGCATAGAGCTAGATAAATCCTTTAGTGAATTGAAATCCTACTCCCGCGGCGTGGGAATGGTCCCCTACATAGAGCCGGGCACCCAAGAGCTGGCTAACGAGGTGGCTAAACACATTGAGGAGGGAAATGATTTAGTAATACTCGAGAAGCATGGCGCGGTTGCCGTAGGTTCCACGATAGAGGAGGCATTTAATAAAATGGAGGTATTAGATATGGTGGCTTACGTTACGCTTAATACCATAAAAAATAGAATGCCATTTCATGCCTCCATATATTGAGGGAAATGATCATTCATGGTTTATAGAACCGAGAACCAAAGGAGAACCACAAAGCCCCACTCTTTAGGACGGATGAGCGGTAATGAGAATTAACATGAATTCAGGCTAATTAGAAATTAGTGCTTAAATAGTTGATCACTTCGCTATATGCATGAGCCGAATAGCCAGAGTTAAGGCATTGCTTTATAGAAAGCTTTTTCACCTAATACTATCGGTGTTTCTCATTGCTCCATTCATAATAGGACTCCAGCTCCAATTAATAACGTATTATTATTTAATACTTCTATTTCTAGCAGCCATGTTATATGCCACTCAATTAAAAAGACCCATAATATCGCTGGTGATAAGTGAGGCGCTAGATGATGCTCGACAATCGTTCAGGGATCAATTAATAAAGATCTTAGGCACAATTCAACGAGGAGGGGGAGAGGAAGTTATAATGACATTCAATAAATTAGAGAACATGTTTAATGACACATTGAAAAATATAGAGAGGGATTATGAGAAGCGGGGTGGATACCTAGGTGTATTAATGGGCGCAATCGGTGTCTATGCATCATATACTGCATTTGGATCATATGCCGCATACGGCATCTTAGCATTGATTTTCTACGACACATTCAGCGCATTAATTGGAACAGCTATTGGGCGGCATAAATTGCCGTACTCAACATCCACAATAGAGGGATCAATAGGGGGCCTAACCATTTACATGCTTGTGCTTCTAGTGCTAGGACTCAGGCCCATAGATCTAGCTGCACTCGGCGCCGCCGTGGTCATTTCCGAGGCTTATGGAGTCGAGGATAACCTAACTATACCGTTAATAGCATCCCTGGTAGCTTTTCTCCTAGGTACCCCAACCACATTATAGGGATCATCTATAAACCTAATTGGGACCATTTACGAGGAGAACGGTAAGATACTGCATAATTCTTTTCTTCCTGAATCCCCATTATTTAGATGAGGGAATGGCCAATTTCCTATGGCGCGTTTCTCCAAAAATGTTAAATTATGTGGATGGCATTAGGCCGCGTGAGCATTTCCATTGACTTACATGATTTGGAGACCTTGGTTGGACGTAAGTTAGGAATAGATGAATTAAGGGAGCTCATTAAATACGCAAAAATGGAAATAGATAACATAGATGGCGAGAAGGTTGAGCTAGAGGTCACTCATGATAGGCCGGATCACTTCTCGGTCGAGGGAATATCAAGGACATTTAAGGGAATCCTAGGCATTGAAGTAGGATTAGCTGGGCTTAAATCTGTATGGAGAACTGATTTATCGCATATAGATGATGTTCCAAATAGGAAGTACGTTGTCTTCGCTATAATGCGTGGTTTCTCCCTCAGTGATGAAGCTATTCGCCAAATGATACAACTGCAGGAAAAGTTGTCCACTATTTATGGAAGGAATAGGAGGAGAGCATCCATAGGAGTTTATGATTTATCAAAAGTGGATCTACCAGTAGTGTATAAGCAAGCAAACATAGATGATGTCTCATATATACCTCTAGAAATGAATAGGGAGATAAGAGGCGCAGAGCTATTCTCGCTGGAAAAGGGAAGAATATATGGAGAATACGCAATGCTTAATGGGAAGGTACCCATAATAGCTGATAGCAATGGTAGAGTTTTAGCTGTAGCACCGGTGTTAGGCAGTGAGTCAACTAAGGTTGATCCCAACACTAGGGATATTTTAATAGATGTTACGGCAACTGATATCAAGTCATTAAGGGAAGTATTCACTATCTTTGTTTATGGTTTACGGGAGAGGACACTTAATCACGTGGTTGAATTAATAGGAACTAATGCTCTTAATGAAAAAGACCTAAATCCAACTGAGCGGCAAATAGAATTAAGTGATATCAATAAGCGACTAGGCGTAAGTTTCAATATGGATGAAGCATTGAACCTATTATTGAGGGCTAGGCATGATGCAAGCAAGATAGATGAAGACTTAATTCAAGTGAAGATCGCTCCATATAGGCTGGGCGTAATACATGCTGTCGATATAATAGAGGATGCTGCCATAATTAAGGGATACCACGAGATACCCGGCATAAATCCTTCATCCCCATCCAGTGGACGGTTACACCCAATAACTAGACTAGTTGGATTAATTAGGGAAGCGATGATAGGGCTAGGGGCTCAAGAAGTAATGAATTATGTGCTTACTGATCCTTACTTAGCATCGCTTGGGGGAACACCCATTAAATTGGTTAACCCAATAAGCGAGCTTTACTCCATGGTTAGAACAGCTATATGGCCTCAACTAGTTTCCCTTCTAGCTAGGAACAAGACTCTGGCTCCAAGGAAACCTAAAGTATTCGAGATTGGTAGAGTAGCTTCCATTGATGGCGGCAGCGTTATTGAGGAGAACCATTTAGGGTTCGCAATTACCGGCAATGAAGTGACACTAACCGATGTGCTAGTTATGTCCAGTTCATTAATTAATCAACTAGGACTGAAGGCCAGGTATGAGGCAATAAATGAGGAAAATGGCATAAATGGCAGATCAGTTAAGATAATTGTTAATGGCTTCACCATAGGCAAGGCATTTGAAGTTAATCCAGATATATTGATAAAGTTAGGACTGGAGAACCCAACTGGCGTATTCGAGGTGAGCATCGACGAATTACTTAAGCTTATTTTTCAGTAATGGCGGCGTGAGGGAATGATAATTAAGAAACTCATGTTTAGTCACAAGTGCGTGGCTGGTTTTGATGGGATAGCAACTACATCTATTGCATTAATTAATAGGTATATGCTGCTCAATAATGCAGAGTGCATAAGGGCAATCTACATTAATGATTTATTGCAAAACATACTTATGGATACCAAAATACTTAGATTTATTAATTCGCATAATATCGAGTTAATAATTCCCACGCGGATAGCCGTTAATTACGATAATCTAAGGAATTTAGTAAATAGATTCGCTATATATCTAGATGCTAGTTCTATTATTTCGGCAAATATTGATGGAGTGGTTCTGCCATTTCTTTCGCCTAGCATTAATATCAGTGAAGCAAGAATAAGCAGGTTATATGTGGAGATCAATAGAATAACCGTGAGAAGGGGCTTCAACTTGGTCTCTAATATTCCATTAATAAATACCGATAATCTTAGCGAGCTATACATCATTTATAAAACATAAAGCATCTGACCCTCTCCCCTGGGTATTGCGGGGCCCGCCTCCGCTCCCCATATACCCAAAAATTCACGGGACAATAACGCTCCCCATGCAAGCACCTAAAAACCTAACCATGCTCCTTAGAAGGGACAAGTCTTATCGTTCCTTATCAATGCTTGGCGGAGACATCAGTGCATCGCAGCCACTATGGAGTGATATATATCATTTATCGCCTCCTTCCACCTGAATTCATGCCTCTCATAATCCACGTAATTCCTCACTATATCTTTTTTATCGAAGGAGACGTGAATGCTGCAATGGGGACAGTATAGCATCAAGGATACCGGGTTCTCCGCCAGCACTAAGTTACTGGCCTTACATGAGGGGCATTTATAATAGGTTTGCACTTCCATGAATGATGGTATCAACGCATTGTTTATAATGTGAACATCTATTTTAACCAATAAAAATAAAAAAGTCGTTGAGACTTATTGCCGCAATGAAAATCGAAAGTTTCGGTGACAACCCTTGGATCACTATCATTAGAAGTCACCCGCTAAATAAGGAGAGGATGGAATACTTTAACTCATCCTCAAAGGAGTATAGTGATTATAAAAGGAATTAAGCCAAGGGCCACTGGTATAGGGAGCGCAGGAGCATAGCCCCTCCTGGGAAGCAGTACCTTGATCGTTATAATGAAGCCGATTGATACGCCAACAATGGATCCCAGAACTGTTAGAAATGCAATAAATACCCCATAACGAATTGAGGAAATTATATCTAAGCTAGATATCATTGAGTAGACAACTAGATCACCAACCCCCACACCCAAATCGCCTAGGTCAACCATTAATCCCTTCAATATATTACGCTTCTCTCTCCTTTCCTCATTACCATTAGATTCAACTAGTCTTCCTAATAATCCCTTATATACCATGAAAATATCATATATAGCCAATGCAGCTGGCAATATCAGCAATGTGAGGGGAGGAAATGTTATTGACAATATAGTTCCAGCCATTGAACTATAAAGCGTTATACTTATCACGCTGCACACTCCTTCCCTGGCTAAGGCACAGTAAACTATAATTGCCGAGACCACAATAGCCAATGCATAAAAAACAAATGCATTATACAATAAGAATGCACCATACTGGTATGAGAATATCCCCATGAAGAACAAAATCATTGAAAATACCAGTATGGTGATCAAGGCAGCCTTAACAGCAGTAAAGAGCCGTATCTTACCATACTTCACCATAGCATATATTAGACCAGTCATGGCTATCATTAACATTATAACTATTAAGACATTATAGACGCTTGACTCCACAGTATTGCTTTGATTAAATGGGGGACCTGAGGGGACATATGTGACATGAATAGATACTAAGCCAATGGATAAAATAGAGCCAAGCACCATGGCTGCCACCGGCACCATTAAATATAATGGCCACTTGCTTTCCATGAATCAGTTGGCCAGGTACAATGCATAATAAATATTTTTACTAAGAACACCGCCTACTCCGCTGGGGAACCTCAATATAATTATTAAACATAAATTCTATTTTTCTTGTTAAAAACGGTAATATCTATATATCAATGAATTTGCCCATGATTGTGTGACCCCCATCCAGGCCATTTTTCTATAAGTGAAAAACTTATTTACCTATGGAGAAATATAGGGAAAGCAAAATGATATCGTTACCTAGCGTCGTGTTAAGCGGATTAAATATGGTATCTAATGAATTAGAGAAAATTTTTATGGGAATTGATATGCCAGAGGCATTAAAAAATGCCGTTAGGCATTACTTAACTAATAGAGGAAAATTAGTGAGGCCAATGCTAACTCTATTAACCACATATTCTCTTGGCGGCAATATAATAAACGCAGTTAGGCCAGCCGTGGCCGTGGAGTTAGTCCACATAGCCTCTCTGCTCCAAGATGATATAATGGATGGCCATGCAGTGAGGCGAGGAAGTAATACGCCGTTCCACATGTTTGGGCTAGAAAATACTATGCTTGCTAGCGATTTAATAATAGCTAAGTCGATAGAATACGCGATAATGTCTGATAAGAAGATTGTTTTCGAATTGATAAATGCTTCAATAAAGCTCTCCATTGGTCAATCATATGAGATGGAATATAAGTACATGAAGAAAGCCACCCTAAATGATTATATAAAAACGGTTTCATACAAGACATCATCATTAATAGAAGCTGCACTGGTAGTCGGCGGTTATGCTGCTAATGCGGATAAAGACACAATAGCTAAACTAAGGAAGCTGGGCAACCTCATGGGAATTGCGTATCAAGTCAGGGATGATATAGTGGATTACTTAGGATTAGATGCTAACAATCCAGAGGAGGCTGGGACAGGGTTAAACATAGTTACCATACTGGGGAGGAGGACCGAGGAAGCATTATCAATTCTCAATAAATACTTGGATGAAAGCGTAGGACTAGCCAAGGATATATTTAAAACTAATAATTCCGAGATGTTGCAATTAATATCATTTCTACGGCTAGAGGATAAAGTAGGCACATGATGCAACACACAGCGAGTCGCTCCGCGTTTAAAGGCAAGGCTTCCTGCTTCGTTGCCTTACTCTTGCGGGAATGGGAGGAGTGGGGCTCAATAGGCTGACCCCATGCTTAAGCACGCGAGTATCTGGCATTCAGGTTCCTATCAATGATCAAGCTACACATTAGGCACTCGAATACCCTATCCCCAAGCATTAAATCATCTTAACATAACCACACCTAGAACACATCCTCGAAGTACAAGCGGGACTAATAGAGCTATTACTAACTTATGCCGGTACTAACCAATGAAGCGGTAGTGCTCAGGAGGATTATGGTTAATGATTACACATATGTTTTATGTAGGAAATGTAGAAGCAATGAACTACCCCGCCCTCACGGACGGAGACTTCCGCCCCCTTTAACCCCAAAAGGTTAAAGAAATATAAATTCATTAAGGAAGCGGAGATTGATCTTCCATGAAGCGGAGTATATAATGGTTTCAATTCCAAAGCCTCCCTCTAAATGAAGCATTAAAATTTTATCTTAGGAGGTGCTCCCTGTAAGGATAAGGGAATTTTATTGCATATGGCTCAGTATATTCTTTAGTTTATGGATTACTTGAAGCGAGTCCATTCCAAATATGTAAGTTATCGGTTCTATTCCAAACCCACCCAAGTCTATCACTGCATCTAAATCCCTTAGCGATACATCACGCACAACTAGCTCTATTATTTCATCCTCTGTAGGAGCAGACTCATGAGATAATACTGAGTATCTAAGTCTAGATAGCTTGATCGCATTCTCTATTTCATTATCATGCTTAATCGAGGCAACCGCCCGTATTTTTGGCTTTGCATGAGCGATGCCTAATAATATTCTCCCTAAATGAGTGCTTACCCCATATGATGGCAAGCCCCAAGCCTTCGGCATACCTCTCTCTATACCTATCCTGCCGGGAATCGCTGCTATATCCATTTCATTCCGCGGGTCAGGAATCGCCTCAGCTATATTCATCAATACCCTAGGTATTAGCTTAGTGAATTGAGGTAGGCCCTCTATCTCGTTAACTGCCGTAACTAGATTCCGTATCACTATATCCCTTGGGCTAAGCAGTAAACCGCATACCCTACAATCAATGGGTATCTTAGGATTAACGCGCCTATGAGATTCACAATAATCCAAATGGGATAAATTAAGCATTAATTTATTAGTTAAGTACTCTAGTGCAGCCTGAACCTTGTTTGAAATCACAAGCGATGCAACCACGCTTGCTATTGAATCAATATCGCTTAGATCTAGCCCCTCTTCCATGGCCTTTCTTCTAGTTTCTTCATGGGCTGATAGTATTTTGTTAACCATTGGTTGAGTAACGCCTAGAATCCTTGATATACTCAATTGAGTATAGCCGGCCTCATATAGTTTCTGCGCCACCTCACTCTTTATTACTCTTATTACATGATCAGAAACGAATTCAAGACCAGTATCTAGAGACATCAAGGCTTATGCTTAAGCTTATTTTAAAATGTGAGGGGGCCGTAGCTATGCTTGCTCTATTATGGTAGATTCCTCCCCATTCTCCACAGACTCCACTAGGCTCAATATACTGCGCGGCTGGTAACCTACCAACATCTTCCAAAGATCTGATTCCCTATATATGCCATAAACCTTTCCCCTAGCGCTTCTCTTGACTACCTTTATAAGGCCCTTCTCCACCAATTCCTCAAGGAAGTTCCTTATAACCACACTTTCAGCCCGCGGGGACTTCCTGCTTTTGATGCTTATGTCCTGCGCCAACTTGCTTGGTCTCAGCGTAACTAGTCGACCTCTTGAATTTATCACTAGATCCTTCATTACCTGAAGTACATATATCTTTATATTTCGTGCATCCATAGCGGCGACAGCCACCACCTGCCTCTGGACCTGAGAGGAAGCCATGAAGAAATACCGCGTACTTATTTGCTTATAAATAATATCCCATATTAACACTGACATATATTTCTAAGATAGTGTTAAATTAACGGCTGGAAGAGAAAGCCATACCCAATGTTCCTCCTCTAGAACAACAAGACTTATTCCTCTATCGACACATTAGGGCAAATTTTTTAAACCATGCAGTGCTTCGGCTTGATGAGGTAAAGTGGGTAAGCGAATATTAGTGCAGAGAAGAGGACGAGGAGGATCACAATTCATTAATCCTAAGTGGAGACGCGATGCTCCCCTACGATATGTAAGATACGAGGAATCCCAGCTACGGGGAACAATTAAAGGCATTGTGAAGGAATTAATGCACATAAGTGGGGTATTTCCACCAGCTGCTCACATAGTTCTGCAGGATGGACGAGAAATGTATCTGCCGGCAGTCGAGGGATTATACGTGGGAAAAATAATAGAGTTCGGCACGGGGGCACGCGTGGAAACCGGTAATATAATGCCAATACAGTCCATACCGGAAGGAACGATGATATCCAATATCGAAAAGCGGCCTGGAGATGGAGGCAAATACGCTAGATCCAATGGATCATATGCAGTGGTGTTAGTGCACAAGGGCAACTTTACAAGCATACAGCTGCCCAGTGGCATAATAGTTGATGTAGATTCCCGTTCTAGGGCAACTATAGGAATAGTGGCCGGCGGCGGCAGAACAGAGAAGCCAATGGTAAAGGCCGGAGTAAAGTACCACCTAGCCAAGAGTAAGTCCTGGAAGTACCCATTGGTTAGAGGAAAAGCAATGAGCGCATATGCCCACCCACATGGAGGAGGATCCCACCAGCATGGAGGTACACCTGTACCTAGAAATGCACCGCCTGGTCAAAAGGTTGGATTCATAGCGCCAATGTGCACCGGACGCGGATGCAGAAGGGTTCGCGCACAAATGCAGCAACAGCAGCGGCAAGCCGCTCAAAGAACTACCCGCTGATAAAAATATTGTAATTAAAATTAATTCATACAAGTTAAGCATCAATCTTCCTATTGGAAAGAAAAATCAGAGCTTTGATACGTAATAAAGAATGGCCATCCCCACGAGACTACTTGCTGTTATTGCTAGAGATGGCAAGGCTACAGTTTCGTCATAACCCATGATTGCCCACTTATAATAAGTCACAAGCATTACTAGCCCCTCCAATAAAAACATTAATGAAGCGACCAAGAGTAATCTACCGATCCTAGTGAAGCCTATTGAGTAATAGTTACGCACTATCATGATCGTCAGCAACAAGTCCCCAAACACTAATACAATATCTATAATCCAATATATGCCTATCATCTCTCCCCCCTCGCTGCCCTTACTGCACTATCAACCACTTCCCAATTCTTCTCCACATAATCACTTAGGAAATAAGGCACGCCATAGCCTTTATTAGCCCTAGTAACTAATCCATGCTTCTCCAATATCTCCAAGTGATAAATTATGGTTCTATAATTAACGCCCAAGTGCTTGGCTAACTGGTTTGGATTCATTGGTTTCTCCCGCAGTGCTAACATTATTTGAAACCTCATCCACCCACCTCGAGATCCTCCAAGCAACCATATAAGCATTCTCCTCCAATCCTTTATGTCGCTAAACATTATAGTAAGCG
>ERZ1669250.883-NODE-883-length-11266-cov-3.174204_pt1 | contig 11266 bp, 14 predicted proteins | sample MGYA00579295_ERZ1669250 | MGnify/ENA primary metagenome ERZ1669250 (study PRJEB41166, sample SAMN08046056) | hot springs metagenome | biome: hot spring; feature: acid hot spring; material: thermophilic sediment; isolation source: thermophilic sediment from acid...
GCACAAAGCCTTCAAGGCGCTTTTCAGCATCAGCGATGGCTTTGAACATGTCATATCTAAGGGTATCAATGACTATTATAGTTATATTTGGTTTCACGCGTCTCCACTTTTTCAAGAATATATTTGTAAAAAGCATTTATAAATAGTTACACTACGGCTGCCAAACGAGGAATGCGCAAAACGCAATTCGTCATCGCTGCTTGTATCGTTTTTCTTTTGTGCACATAAAATTTTATAGACAACGTGTAAAAACTGGCATTTGAGACGCAAACGTAACATAAGAATAAAAAAAATATATCCTTGTATTATAATTGCATAGGTGTAATAAGATGCCTCTAGCATCAAAGCGTAATCAAAGAGCAATAAGCATGCGCGCAATGGCATTGCTTACAATACTGGCCTTTATTGTATTCGTATTCGCAGTCGAAATTGTAAGGCATGAAATCAAAATGTCAGGCACAATCGCAAGGCTTGATCAATGCCAAGTTGTAAGACTGTACGGCGCATATAATGCCATAAATGCATATATTGGCGGCGACTGTTACAGTGCTCCGAAATATGTCGCTTATTTCAACGGCACAACGACAAAATATGCAAACTACATAAGTGTCAAAGCAACATTTGATCTTAACAAAAGTTTTACAATATCCTTCTGGATGTATCCTCTGCGTGTGGGTAATGGCGTAATTGGATCTAGCTATTCAGAAGACATAATGGATTTGTACAACAATTCTACCGATCTGCCACAAATATACCTTGAATGGCGTGGTAACGGGAATTTTAACCTAAACTTGTGTAATTCTACGGTAGTGCCAAATAGAACGCCGCCCGTTACATGCATGGAAGCATGGGTCACTGGATATTGGCTTAGCCACTGGGTATATGTTGCTGAAACATATGACAATGGAAACTACAGCATATATATAAACGGTACTAATGTTGTGGCAAACCAAGGGGAGTATATTACAAATTTTTACCTGATACCTCCGAGGATTTGGTTTTCCTATATCTTACCTTATAATCCAGATAAATTTGACTCGGAATTTGATGGCTATCTGTCAAACATACAGATATACAACACCTCGCTGTCCGCATCCCAGATCCAATATATTTACACGCATGGCATAGGCGGCGCCCCGATAAATATCGCCAACTTGATGGGCTGGTGGCCGTTGAACGGAAATGCTGACGATTACTCTGGCAACGGAAACAACGGCACTATAGTAAACGAATTATAATTATTCAGGCTAAATCTGTGATTTCAGCTAAGGATTATGAATAAGAAAATGCTAAAATTTGTACAGTTGCAAGTGTCATTTAATGATCCGGCTCCTGAGATAGTTAAGTCAAGCAAGAGACAATGCCAAATACCCTAAGGTTGCTATTGCAAATCCGATCCTTTGGTAATGGGTAACCTTCTCCTTATATAACAAAATACCAATAAACCATATAATTATGGGCTCGATTGAAAGTATCGCACTGCCTATCACTATCCTGTTACTGAACGCCACAAAAGAGAATAATAAATTTCCCAGGCCGTCAAGCACGCCGGCGGTGAATATAATCAATACCATTGCCATGAAGGCGCCTTTTTTAATGTTCTTTATGGTTTTGATATGCTGAGACTTGCCGCTACTTATTGCAAAATAATATGCAAAGGCGAAGATTGCACTAAACATTCTGACTAAGAGCAACGGTATTACGAAGTTCTTGTACTGCAATATTGCAATTATGACTATGAACCAGTATAGCGACCACATTATGTTGCCAACCACTGATGGCAGCAAATCTTTGTTGATTCTTAATTTTTTGTTTATTACCACGAATCCAATCCCGATGAATATTAACATAATACTTACTACCTGCAAAGTGTTCAAAGATTCATTAAGCGCTAGTATACCAAATGCTATAAGTATTGGTGGCTGTATCTCCAAGAGAATATATGAGTTAGAAATGCCAGCAGATGAGACGGAGTGATATATAAGCACATATCCAAGGAACAGCAAAGCGCCTCCCAACAAGCTGTATACTATTAACATCGGCATGTTGTTTGGCATCCCTGTTGTTCCTGTCATAAAGAATGCGATAAGCATAGGTATTGTACCAAGGATAAGTACGATCGCGCATGCAAGCTCTCGGCCAAAGTTTTTTATGTTCGCCTTTGAGAAGGTATCAACCAAAATCCAAGAGAATACCGCAATTAGCGAATAAATTATTATTAAGCTATACACACTTTACACCTGCATCGCTACAACAGCAACCTATTGTCAGTGCCCAACACATATGTATTATTAGATGTGTATATAAAAGCGTATCATGAATGCATCACGGTCTTCACGCACTATTGCTATTTCTTGCCGCGGAAAACCGATCTGCGAATGCTTTCATATATGTCAAAAATCTCTGGAAAACTGCCATCTATCACGCGCCCTGCTGTGCCGAAAAATTCGTTTATACGGTCGCCGCTCATCTGGTGTGCATATCCCTTAAGCGTAAGTATCATGTCAAGCTTGTCAACCTGCCTTACGAGTTTTGCCTCCTGTGTTACACCATTATGGTATTCGTCCCACAACTCCAATAGATAAGACCTGCCACTTGTAGGCATAGATCTCAACACCTTGCGTGTCGCCGAATCCTCTAGTGCATTTTTTGCTCTGCTGCTCATAATTTGGTCCCTTTCATCAAGCCTTGTCGCGATGTCGCCAGTCAATGCTTCTCCAATGTCGTGTATAAGGCCCATCGCCATGCATTTGTTCGCGTCCAACTTGTATATGCGCGCAAAAACGTACGAAAGCAGGGCAACACTGTACGAATGGTCTCCAACATGCTCAAATTTTTTCAGCCCAGAAATCTTCCAACCTTCTCTGTCCACACTCTTCAACTTTTCGATAAATGCAAAAAAGCCAAGAAGCTGGTTATCAGTATCATCGCTGCTCATCTTTTTTCTAGCGTTTCCCAAAGAAATCACCAGGAAAATTACACTTTTAAATTTAAATAAGATTCTTAAATTTAAATAAGACTTTACTCGTCAACACATAGCCAAGTAGCAATTGCAAAATATCTTGGAGCAGTGCCATCAAACACTACTGTCTTCATGAATCTGAGCAGCATAAACACCATCATTTACATGAAGTTTCAAAATATGAGCAGATTTAAGCAATACAGCAACATATCAAGCTGCGACAATTTCACGGAAGGATCGTATGTAATCGCAAACAGATATCAGGTAGAGCAACTGAACATGAGCCAGGAATGCCCAAACATGGTGCTCATTCTTGATCCGCATGTAAGCAAGTACTATTATGCCTCAACAATCGGTTCCTTGGCATATTACAATACATTTGATTCCGTACTGTACAAGGTTGTTAAGTAGGCGATTGGACTTTTTGGGATTGCAACATGCCATGTCTCAAGAGCCGCAAAACACCTTTTCAGGGATTGACGAACCGGCAGCTAAAATTTAAATACCCAATAAAATAAAAGGGCTATGTGATGTTATGGCAAAATTCAATACAAAAGCGAAAGACAATATGCCATTGGTTAATGCAAAAAGGGATGAAGTCATAATTTATCCTGAAAAGTATGAGATAAAGGATAATACGACAAACCATGGCAATACTGTTGAGATAAACATGACGCTTGTTACAAGCTCGAGTCTTATAGATGAAGCTGTGACAAAAGAATTCCTTGATTTCGTCAAGAAGCTCGGAGAAAAGAACAGTCAAATTAACATAATAAATCAATTAACGCTGGAAACTAAGACTACCTTTTCGCACTTTGAAAGCAAAAAGGAAATAACTGTGAAGCTCAAACTGAACAACAACACATTGCTTGTGCCAGAATTGAAGATGAAGGTAAGAAAGTTCCTTGAACAGTTCACCCCGGCTCCATACATGGGGAATACTGACGAATTCGACTGACGCATGCGCGTGCAATTTTTACTTGCTTTTTTTGAACAGCATCTTGTAGCTTATGCCGCTTGCGAGCTGGAATATGCCGCCCACCAATAAAGGCATGGGCAATGCATAGTCTAGCAGATATCCGCTGGCGCCAGAGCTCAACTGCGCCACCCGTGACGCAACGCCTTGCACGCTTGTGGCAGTGCCGTAATCCTCGGAGTTTATTCCGCGCACGCTTACTGTTGTCCTGCTCGGGCTCCCGTAGCCGGCTATTATCGCCCTGGCGATGTATATCATCCCAGCAATTATCAAGGTTGGAGACACTGCCATTGCGAAAAGCAACAGGCCACTGAACACACGCGTGTACGAAGCAGTGTTCAGCGTATCATACTTGTGTGCTATTATTGATGAGATATATGAGCCCAGTGCGGTGAATAGGTAAACTGCACCGAATATGATTCCGATTTCCAGCGGGTTTGCATCATATGAAAGCTTGAACCATAATGGAAGCAGAGGCATAAAAACGCCCATGCCTATGCCACCAATGGTGTTTGCAGTTATTACTCTGAGCGAGTACTTCGCGCTGCTAGCCTTCATCACCCGCGTTGTCTTCACAGGTCTTTTTGCGTCCTTGAGGCACAATAGCAGCAGCGTAGATACGCCAAGCAGCATGGAGGAAAGCAGAAACATGTACCGGTATGCATCAAGAAGCCCAACTAGCCCGCTCAAAGGAGTTACTATGCTGAACAGCAGACTGCCACCTATTGCCGCAGCCGAAGCTGTCATTGTGACCATGGAATATTTTTTGATGCGTATTTTTTCGTCAGTATAGTTGTTTGCAATGAATGCGTTTGTGCCTGGCGAGAATGCGCCGCGCATGCCCCCAGCACCTCCACTCAGGCCAGCTATGATCATTCCTGCAATTATGTATGTAACCGTGGACGACAATGCTATTATCAATGCGCCTATGAACGCGATCGCCTCTGCAATCACCAGTTCAGCCCTATAACCCTTCCTGTCACCGATAAATCCTAACAGCAGTGTCAGGAATATCATGAACAGCATCGTCGCTGCGGCAACGAGCCCTACGTTTATTATGCTCACGTGCAGTGCAACAAGATAAAGCGAAAACGCCAGGCTCATGTATATGAGTGCAACGCTCCTGAATGCGCGCGAGTAAAGCAGGTACTTGAATCTGTCACTAGCTTCTAAGTTGTTTGCATCACGCATAGCATTTCCCCAGTTATGGCTATGCTTTATTTATCCACACAATAAGCATAAATGCTTATCAGTGAACTTTGCAGCTGCTGTCAAGAAAACTCCCTTAGCATTTCGGCCGCCGCATGCCTCCCTATCCTTTCGAGCCTTTCGAGTGTAACCTCCGGATCCTGCATGAGGTCCTTGAAAGTTTTCATGAAATCAAAGTTGTTTTCTTTGAGTATGATGAACGCAACGAGTATTGCCGAATGCGTCACACTTGGCACTTCATATGCGCCATTTTTGAGAAATTCGCACATCTTGGCACTTTTGTCAAAGACAAAATCAAGCACAATGTCAGTATGATCACCAACTTTTGCATGATAATCTTGCCAGTACCTATCCATAAGCGACTGCACAGTTATCTTTCCTGTTCCTTGGCTATATTCGGCGAAATAGTAACCAAAGAGATATGCACCCGCCTCGTTTACTATGTTCCACAGCATAGATGCGCGAGCCAGAGCTTCCCTTGTTGCAGAATTCTTGATGAGGAATCTTGTCTCGGAGTCCTCGGCGGATTCGCGCTTGTAATTGTCGCCCCTGTAGAGGTTCTGGGCGTAATGATATAATTCATGGCTAATAACATCTGCTTTTACATTTTCAAAGCCATATACATATAAGAACTCGTTATAAAGCTGGGCGCGCGCTGTTGCCGAAGGCGTGCTCGTAATTTTCAATGTTGGACTCTTCAGTTTTATGCCTGCAGAGTCTTCTATCATGTTCTTTGCGTCACGCATGTAGCTCCATGCGGTAATATATGCTTCCAAGTATGCCAATCCGGTCCTTCGCGAATCGTCTCCTTCGCTCTGCTCCCTTATGATTCGTCGCCCTGCCATGCAATCAAATACTTAGTCATTTTCCTTTTATTTAAATATTACTCCTGAATCGTTCATAATTCATGAAAAATTGCAAAACAGGGCTTAACAGAATTAGTTGAATGCTTAAACAAGCAGGATCCCGCATTTGCAACGGCATATGTCGAAAGCAAACGCGAGCCGCCGATAATACTCAAAAGATTTTGTCGTGTTTGTATTTAATTTGTATTTATATTTTCCTTACTTTTTTTGCACGTGGTCCGCGTTCGCTGGCTTCAACTTCATATTCCACGTTGTCGCCCTGCGCAAGCGTCGCACCGCCCTGAATTTCGCTGCTGTGTACGTACACGTCCTTTCCGTCTTCTCCAGTTATGAATCCAAATCCGCGAGCGGAATTGAACATCTTTACTTTTCCTTTCATTGTATCACTGCATATATTTGAACTGCACACTTTATAGAAGTATCTTTTTTGGGCCTCATGGTGGAAGGTTAGATCGCAAACCTGTAGCACGCGTGCACGAGAAGTTTTACGCTTCGCCACGCATTGGCGGCAACTTATACACAGGCTCATTCTCGTCTACTTTGCACCTGACTTTTATCCCAACAGAATCCCCAGCGCCAGCGGATGCAACATCCTTTCTATTTATCTGCATGCTTTCCACCTTCTGCCTTATTGCATTTTCCATGGTACCTATTTCTATTATATCCCCTATTTCTATGCGCCCTGTAAGTTTTATGGCCGCCACACCAATTCCTTGGAAATATTTTTCCACTACGCCAACTGGTACCCTGCCCGCAGTAGTTGCAAGCCCTTCATCAGATCCGTTTTCCCTGCTCTCCCTTTCCTCCTGCTCCTTTATCAAATCATCCAAGCTGAAATCCGGTCCACGTGTCATGCTGACACCCGAATAGTCAACACTTGAAAAATATAATAGTTTATGCGTTGGCTTGTAATACAAGTGAAACCGTACGTTTTACAAAACAGGAAAAATGTTTATAAACAGCCTACGCCATAATAGAAACAGAACTCGCAACACGTGATAAAATGCCCCAATTTAAAAGCGATATAAAGCCCAGAATCCTGCAGGAGGTATACGACAGATTGGGCGATGCCTTCGCAGGGGTAGCCGATCCAATAATAATAGGCGGTAGGGCTGTCAATATATACTGCTACAAAAACGAGAGGTTTACGCACGACATAGATATCGTGCTTTCTGGAAACGTTGGCAGCGTGTCCAAGGCAGAGCTGACAGAAAGGCTGACCAAGCACGGCTTTATTCCTGAGTTCGAAAGGGATAACCTTGCCAGCATAACAGATATGGAAACTGGAATAAAAATCGACATATACTATATCAGAGATGTAAGCGGAATTCCTATAGACGTTATAGCCAAAACGGCAGAAGTGAAGGAGATTGCGAGAGAGTCCAAAGTAAAGGTTGTTAATCCTGCTGTGCTGATAGCGATGAAGATAAACTCTGGCAGGCCAAAGGACATGGAGGACATAAGGAACATAATAAGCTCGCTTTACAAGAACCCTAGGGATATAGTGACAAAGGAGAGCCAGGTGTTTGAATACTTGGATGAGAAAATGTTTCTCAATGCACTGTCTATGCTTGGGATAGAGACAAAGGAGGAGGCATACCGCGCTAGGCGTTGACTCGAACTTCCTGAATCCGGCGCATTCTCGCCTCTTTTTTCACCACCCTTAATTCATATATCTTTTATACCATAGACAGCGGTAGGTTTCTGCACTTTAACCTATGATGCGTAAGCATGCAGATGCCGATTGCAAAAAGATATAAATTATGGGTATATATATTAATAAGCCTGTCATGATGTCATGATTGTATGCGGGACTGTGTTAGGCATGGAAAAGAGCGCTACGGTGCAAGCGTTGAAAAGTGGGTTTCATGAATAAAGATGTGATTGCAGATAAATCTTCAAACGGTGAAGATGATTCGGCCGTTGAGGTTGGAAGTGCCACGGCTCCAATAGGTACCGGCCCTTCGAGTGCTGCAGGTGCTTTCAGCGGAAAGATAATTGACAAAAGCTCAAAAAAATACAGTGGCACTGCTGGCGTGATAGTAGACCTGCTGATAACTTTGCTGCTTATAATAATAAGTGCAGTTAGCTGGTACTACTATGACGCGTTTTATGTTTCGGTATTTTCTCTTTTCGTGATAATCGTTGTATTTGCACTTTCAATAAGAGTGGTTAGCCAATGGAGCAGAATGGCGGTTCTCAGACTTGGCAAATACGTTGGCATGATAGGGCCAGGTATATTCTTCATAATACCAATAATAGAGTACACACCATTCAACGTAGATCTGAGGGTGATAAGCACGCCGTTCAGCGCAGAGAAAACACTCACAAAGGACAATGTGCCTGTTGATGTCGATGCGATACTTTTCTGGCAGGTGAGAAATCCGGAAGACGCAGTGCTTAATGTGCAGAATTACATGCAGTCAGTGCAGCTGGCCTCACAGACCGCGCTTAGGGATATAATCGGCAAGAATGAGCTATCGCTGATGCTTGCGGGAAGGGACATAATAGGGGAAGCAATCAAGAATCTGATAGAGGAAAGGGTAGTAGACTGGGGCATTGTTGCGATTTCAGTTGAGATAAGGGATGTCACAATTCCGGCAGACTTGCAGAACGCTATGGCAAGAGTTGCAACATCAGACAGGGAAAAGCAGGCGCGTGTGATACTTGCAGAATCAGAATCGCTTGCCGCTGACAAGATGCTAGAGGCGGCGGAAAAGTACAGGAAGGATCTTTACGCAATGCAGCTCAGATCGCTTAACATGATGTACGAGATAAGCCTTAGCGGCAAGAACCTAATGGTGTTCGTGCCAACGGAAAGCAGAGGCTTCAGCATACCCACGCCATTCGGCGTGATGGGACTGCAGCAGTACTACTCCGGGCAGCAGGGGCAGCAAGGCGGCACGTCGCAGACCGCATCAAGTCAAGCATCGGCAGGGCGCAAAAGCACTAAAAAGGCGGCGAAGAGCAGCGACAGCGTCTCAGTGTGAATTCTCTGCACTGCCTTCCGCCCATTTAGACTTTATGTTCCCGTTTTCGAAGGAAATACTTAATAGAATTTAGGCAGTTAATCGTATTATGGCATCGCAAATAACCCTTGTCGCTTATATTATTGCGGTAGCAACAGTCCTTGCATTTGGCACCGTGGGCACGTACGTTTTGGGGCATTCAAATGCGGGTAATTTCAACGAGCCAATTGACAATTGGCTTGACGCACTCTATTTCACCGTGACAACGATAAGTACGGTAGGGTATGGCGACATATACCCGGTGAGCAGCATCGCAAGGATATTTGACATAGTGCTAATAGTTTCCGGGCTCGGCGTGTTTTTGGGCGCCGTGACCACAATTTCTGGTGAGTTTGTGAACAAAAGGTTGGAAAGACTTTCGGGCAGGATTTCCGGAATAGAGAGAAGAATGTTGAACATGCACATAGTGCTCATAGGCTACGACATGACAAATGCACTTATAGCCGCAAAGCTGAAAAATGACAGGAAGAAATTTATTGTAGTTACTGGCGACAAGCTCACGGCAGACAAGCTTGAAGAAGAAGGATACAGCGCCTTTGTTGCCGATGTGACCCTGGAATCGGACATGGCAGCATTCCGGCTAGACAGGGCAAAAAAGATAATAATAGATGTAAAGGATCCTTCAAGGACGGTGTATGCCGCTCTTGTTGTCAAGGCGCTGGCTGGCAGTGAAAATCTCATAGTGGTTGCGAATACAAAAGAGGCTGAAAAGCACCTTGGCGAGCTTGGCATTAAGCATATAGTCAATCCTGCATCGATAGCTGCCGAAACCATACTGCCAAAGCTTGACAAAAACGCAAGGTAATGCATGCCAAATAGATGGTAAGTTTGTAGCTTATATTATTTTTAGGCACTGCGCACTTGACTGCTCCATAGCTACATCTCCATGCTTTCCCTTATCTCCTTCAAGGCCTCCTGGTCGTTTGTAGCCAAATATGGCGACAGGTCGAGATTTCTTGGGCTTCTCTTGAGTTTCTTACTATATATCTGCCGCAGCTGCTTGCCGACTTCCCCATCATAGCTTTCCCATTTCAGCCCAAGCGATTCCACATAGTTCCTTTCAATTTTCGTCGCTATCGTGTGCGCGTACTGGTAATCGTATGCATCGTCAATAAGCCATTTCTCCACCAGTTCGTGATGCAACGCTATGCTCCTTATCAGATCGACTTCCTTCCCCTCAACCTGTATTGTTTTGGGCAGGTCTTTGTCTATATAAATCACTTTTCCATCCTTGGAATAGCCGCCCGTATACTTTATATCGTATTCCGTGTTGACGGTTATGTCGCCAGGATCCTGCTTGGCGATTATCTCACCTATTACGCTCCCATTATAGTAAACATCTTTGCCTCCATCACTCTGAACCTTTACATCGTTCTGCAAGTCAATGAGAGAAGAAAAAATTATGCATGTTGGCTCCTTGAAATTTATTGCTTTTATCAGAAGCGTTTTGCCATTTCCATTTGCACTTCCATTGCCATTTGGAATATCTTTCGGTCTATGCTCAACTATCTCGTAGTCTTCCATGTGCTGCACTGTCTTTTTTACTTTTCAATTGAAATTATAATAATCTTGCGCAACGAGTGCGTTGACACGTTGCATGCATTGCTCTAAAATGCGAAAACATTTTTAAGTTTGCCACCGCATAAATATTACTGTGAAAGGCATCGGGATAATTGTAAGAAGTATGCTGTTTATTTTAGCTGTAATGCTACTGCTCGGTGCCATATTCGGCATTCTGAAAAGGATAAAGCATGCATATATCGAATAGCTTTTTCTCATTCTAAGTCACAGGACATGAATATTGCAATGCCGCCATTGTCCCTGTTAGTATAATATCTGTCATTGTACCCGCATTTCCTGAAGCCCAATTTGGCGTAGAATTTGTCTATGCCGTCCTTTGCTGGCGCCTCCGCAATTACGCTTCTATATCCTTTCATATGCTTGGCTCTTTCCAAAAGAAAATTGATAGTTTGCCTACCATAGCCTTTGCCACGCACATAAGGATTAACGAATATGTCAAGCACTGCACCGTGCCGTTCCAAGCGTAACGAATAAGTCCGGAGAAGCCCACGATTTTTCCACCGTTGATTGCCACGTATATTTCAGTGCCCCTATCTGCAGCAAACTTTTCCCATTCTCTATCGGTTCGAAGCCATACTTTCGGCTCAGTGCCTGCTCTGCAGTAATCCCTCTGCTGGAATGAATCCTGAGCGTCTGCGTACCT
>ERZ1669250.886-NODE-886-length-11217-cov-3.348145_pt1 | contig 11217 bp, 11 predicted proteins | sample MGYA00579295_ERZ1669250 | MGnify/ENA primary metagenome ERZ1669250 (study PRJEB41166, sample SAMN08046056) | hot springs metagenome | biome: hot spring; feature: acid hot spring; material: thermophilic sediment; isolation source: thermophilic sediment from acid...
GCCAAGGAGTTAACCGGTTATAGTGGTTGGATTGCAAATACGAATCACGTACAGGGTAATAGGGCCGTATTCTCCCACTGTACAGTAGCCCTTAACATGGTTAGTGATGCGAGAGTCGTTACGCACTTTGAGTCTGGGTTTCATTATGGTCTAACGGGTAAGCTTAGGTTCGGTGAGGTGACAGGTGTTTCTGTTTCTAATGATTTTAGGAGGATGGGCATCTTCAAGGCAAGTGTTGTTGAGTCAGGGTTGTTGAGCAATAGGATGTGCAGGACCCAGGCCATTCTTGATTTGGGTGTTGACTCGTCGGTGATCCTTAGGCTAGCACCGTATAACCACCACGTCATAATACCTGGCGATGTGGTTAAGGAGGTGGAGACCATAGCCGGCGTTCTCGGCATAGAAGTCATTAAGTACACATCGAGTTAGCACTCACCTTTCATGCCTTTCGGGGGTGTGACGCCTCTCTGGCCAAGGTACCTGCCTAGGTACTTTGCCTCACCGATTGTCTTTACTAGAACTACGTGGAGGAATCTCATGCCCGGTCTGAGCACCATGTAGTTACCGCTATTGTTTATGACCTCTATGGTTACATTACCCTCGAAGCCGGCATCAATTATCGTTGGCGGTACACTTAAGCCGTACCTAGCGAGGGTTGAACGTAAGTTGCAGAAGCCGACCACATCCTTTGGGAACTTCACGTACTCCATGGTCGTTAATAAGGCAAAGCTCCTTGGCGGTATTACTATCCTGCCATCCTTAGCCTCAACAATGCTGAATAGGTGCCTAGCACTTTCTAATTCACATGGGTCTATTACCTGCCCATCGAAGGCGTATATGGCATACTCAGTGCCGACCCTAAGATCGAGGCCGTTTTCCCTAACCACATCCTCGCTAAATGGTTCTATCGACAACGAACCCTCCCTAATGAACCTCAGTATTTCATCCCTGGCGAGGACGGCCATTGAGTAAAAAACGATTATTCATCACTTATTTTTGTTACCATGGGATTCACCAAGTATTTTTCCCGTATTACTCATTATAGGCCCATGTATACCTGCTCCCAGGGGTACTTACCCTTATCCTTAATGTCCCTGATCTCATCGAGCTTCTTCATCATAGCCTTAAACTCCTCATGACTTATCTTCCTAAACAGCGGCCTAACATTACTCAATTTCGTACCTGGTCTCGGCGCTTCATAGGCGTCTTTCCACGTTAACCTGCCGAAACCTGCCATGGCCCATAGTTCCTCCATGGACTTCGGCATGACCGGCCACAGGGTTATCGATAGTGCCTTAACTATATGAAGAGCATTGAGCATTACGGCCCCTGCCTCATCCCTATTGCCCTTTATTAATTCCCAGGGTTGTCTCTCGTTTAGGTACTTATTACCAACCCTAGCAATCTCCACCGCCTCAAGAAGAGCATCCCTGAGTTCTATCTTTTCGTAATGCTCCTCAGAAGCCCTGAAATGCCCTAACGCCTCATCCCTATACTTGATATCTATATCTTTCAATGCACCGCTTGGTACTTCTCCGCTAAATCTCGTGTTTATGAAGGAGAGGACTCTATATATGAAGTTACCAATTACGTCATTAAGTATTGAGTTTATTACTTCAAGGGCCTGGTTCCAGGAGAAGCTTGAATCCCTACCCTCGGGCCTTTGGTATATCAATACGAATCTCCAGTAATCCGCAGGCATTAGGGCGAGGGCCTCGTCTATCCAAACACCTATTCTTTGGCTCTTAGAGAATTTCTTACCCTCAAATAGTAGGTATTCCGTTGACGCTGTCGTGTATGGCATTACGTAGGGTTCCCCTGATGCCATTAGCATTGCCGGGAGCAGTATTACGTGGAATGGTATGTTATCCTTACCAACAAAGAAAACAACCCTAGTACCTGGATCAAACCAGAACTTTCTCCACTCATCCTCGTTATTCATATTCCTGAAGTACTCAACTGTGGCCGATATGTAACCAAGCACTGCCTCTAACCATACATAGATTGTCTTACCTTCAGCGCCAGGGAACGGCGCATCTATGCCCCACTTATTATCTCTAGTAATCGCCCTCGGCTTCAGACCCTCCCTAAGCATTCCAAGGCTCATTTGCTTAGCGTTTTCAGGCAGTGCTGTGTTTTCTTCAACATATTTCTTGACCTTATCCTCAAGTTTTGTCAGGTCAAGGTACCAATGCTTTGTCTTAACCCAGGTTGGTTTAGAACCGCATATTGCACACCTTGGGTTTATTAGGAGGCGTGGTTCGAGGAGTCTACCGCAGTTCTCGCACTGGTCGCCCCTGGCGTATTGATATCCACAGTATGGGCATGTACCAATTATGAACCTGTCAGGTAGGTAGATCCTATCCTTTGGGCAGTATGGTACTTCATCCTCCTTTGTGAATACGTAACCATTGTTATAGAGTTTCATGAAGAACTCCTTAACGAACTCCTTATGTACGGGTGACTCTGTCCTTGTGTAATTATCGAAACTTATCTCCCAAAGCTCGAAGAGCCTCTTTATTATTTCATGCATCTTATCTGTCAACTCCTTAGGCTTAATCCCAAGTTGTAGGGCCTCAACTTCAATCGGTGTTCCATGCTCGTCTGACCCAGATACGAAGACTACGTAGTCACCTCTAAGCCTTAGGTATCTCGCAAAAACGTCTGCAGATAGCACGGAACCAATCAGGTTACCTAAGTGGGGGACTGCGTATATGTACGGCCACGCAGAACCTATAACCCATTTTCTCCTGGCATTTCCAGATTGATCACCCAATGACACGGGGAGTGAGGAGAAATTTAAGTTTTAAGGATTTGTTAAGTTGTTATACCTACTCAACCTTGATGTCAAAGCCCTTCTTACTAGTGCTCTTCTTTTTTAACTCAACCGTAAGTACACCATTCCTATAGGTTGCCTTTGACTGTGTTGGGTCAACCTCTGTCGGCAAATCAACCTCCTTATAATACCTCCTATCCGTATCCTTAGCACTAATTATGAGCTTCTTCCCATCCTCAGTAACCCTAATGCTTATCTTATCCTTATCAACACCCGGCATATCCATTATTACCTTGATCGAATCCTCCTCCTCAATAACATCGGTCAGTGGTTCAATATCCTCCTCAATAATTGGCCTCTCACCTCGAGGCCTAACATTACCGAATTCCTTGATTCTAGGCTTACCGTCAGGACCTATCGATATCTCAAAACCATAGTAGTAATACTTGGGCCTAGCCCTACCTCCTTTACCGCCTCTTTCCTCTTCCTCCGGCGATATACCACGCATCATTCTCTCCATTTCTTCCTCCATCTCTCGTTCTAACTCTTCGAAGTACTTCTGAATTCTCTTGAACCAATTATCGATATCCTCAAACCACGACATATCAATAAGCCATAAATCATTAATCCTTAATAAACCTTTATTGCCCTTCTAACTCAATCTCAGGCTTCTCCCCAGCACTCTCCTTCATTCTCTTTATCATCCTCGTTATCTCACCAGCAACCTTATTACGCACAGACTTGCTCGGAATATCCGCCAACTCGGAAACTGCCCTTTTATTATTTTCAAAATCCTCATTAAACCTATCTGGATAAACCTCGAGTAATCTCCTCGCCAAACTCTTTATGTACCTAGGCCTTACCCGACCCATCGACCCTAACTGAACATATTGATTTTTAAAAATTTAGGTCCCATGCCATCGCCCTTATCATAACTACCCCATGAATCACCTAATTAAGAACCCTCGCCCTTTAGTGATGGAAACCGCTGGTTCGCATATTAAACCTATTACAACGTTTTAGTACCTTCTTTCAGTATTAATTAGGTGAGGCGGCCCGGCACAACATAATACTTTTAATCTATTAATTATCATATCTCAACGTAGGCATATGAATATAAGAATAAACATTGTGGAACCAATATTAAGACCTAGCTATTTCTTAACGGGGTTTTCGGGTATCGGCATGGTTGGTTATTTAGTAGTTCAGCACTTAGCAAATGCGCTTAATTGCCGTAGGATTGGGTTTATAGAAATGCCTAGGGAACCTCCCTTCAGTGCGTACATAATTAGCGATAACCTATTATCAACGCCCGGCGAGATTTATCATTGCCCAGGCCCTGGTTTCACAATATCCATTATTCATTGGGATGGCGATTTCATGACAAGGTACGCCCATGATGTGGTTAGGACATTAGCTCATTGGGTCTATATTAACGGGTTTAGAGAGGCAATACTCTTTGGAGGTCTCGATAATAGATTGAGGGGCGATGATACTTACTCATTCAGGGTTGCCGTAACAAGCGAGTATAGGAGTAGGTATTCGTTGAAGGGTGTTAAGCTTATGGAGTTGAATTATGCCATGGTAGGCCCATTGGCGTTGATTATGAATGAGTTCGAGAGACTTGGTGTACCAGCAATCTCCATACTGCCCTATGCTGAGCCATTCCGTGCCGATCCAAACGCAGCCATAGTTGCTATTCAATTTCTAAAGGAATTGACGGGAATCGAGGTTGATATTAGTAGGTTGAGGGAGCTCGCTGAAATGATTGATAAGGAGCTTAAGGAGATTCAGGAAAGCATGAAAAGAAGGGAGGGCCCACCTCATTACATCTAATTTCAGCATTGAGTTTCACCTATGACTTTAATTACCCAAGGCAGTAACGAGAATAGCTCCTCCCTCGAACCTACACTTAGTACTACTGAATTCTTAACATTGCCTAATTTCATAATTATATTCGTCATGTAGCGTTCATGCCCCTTCCCTGTAATTATTACAATATCAGTAAACCCCCTCTGAATTATCTTATTTAGGTACCTACGTAGTAAATGGTTTGATAATGAACGTAAATAGTTAGGTACAGGCTCAGGATATTCGTGCTGTGATAATGGATAAACCTCGCTTATTTCATACGGCACTGGACCTAGGACAGGGTTATTTATAACCACGTGAACTCTACTTAGCAGGTTCCTTGTTGATAATTCATTGAGGAACCACGAAACAACGGGATCTCTTATGTACGGCCTATCGAGATACTCACCAGGCAGGATTATGGCTATGCACCCATTCGGTGGCTCATAACTATTAAGGAGCCTCTCAACGTGCCTAATGACTTCAGGCCTTTCTAGAGATTCCACTGATGTAACGTGTAATGCCCTTGCACGACCTGAGGCCTCGGGAATAATCTTCAACAATCCCTTTAACCCCTTACTTACTGCCAGCAATGCGGCCTTGGCCCTAGCATCACCGCCAGCCTTCTCCTCAAGATACTCCCAAAGTGTACCCTCCTTAATTCTAGCCTTAATCTCCTGAAGTTCCTCCCATAGCACATATAGATTATGAATAGCGAGTAGCCTTTCGCGTTCCACCTTATTCATGCTCATTAACTCCTTAACAGTATACTTCGTACATACTGGGCAAGTACATGGTATTCTATCGACCTTAAGCTCACTCAGCCTAACAGTTCTATCCCTTAGGATTATTCTATCATCACGTGCATATAAGACGTAGCTAGCCGAATCAAATAAGTCGACCCCCATGGCCACGGCAAATGGCAATATTAACGGATGACCAGCGCCAAAAAGATGTACTGGCTTACCTGGAGGTATTCTTGATTTAACGGTGATTATCATCCTCATAATAGTTGAGAAATCGTACTCCTCAAGCAATGTCGTTGGACTACCTATGGCATAAATATCAAAGTTTAACTCGCCCATTCTTCTTGCCGAGTAATCAAGAATGTCAAGTTTATCACCACCCTGTATTGGACCGACAATAAGCATCCTATGTTCAGGATCCCACATCCTAAGTTTAACAAGGGCTGCCCTGGCCCTCCTTAATGTCTCCTCAACTTCAAGAAACACGATGTCCTTAGGTCTACCCCACTGTGTCGGTATGTCGAGTATAACACCTATGTCGGTGCCTATATCGACTTCATACTTGAGGATCTCGTCTGGCGATACCTCGACCTTGCCGTACATCAATAATTGATACGCACCTGAATCCGTCATTATTGGTCCATCCCAATTAAGGAACTTATGAATACCCACATCCCTTACCAAATCACCATAATGTCTCCTCAATAGATACGCATTAGTTATTATCTGACTAAACCCAACACTTTTTATCTCGCTTAACGGCACAACCTGCTTTATAGGATTTATGACTGGAAATAGAGCAGGTGTTTCAATAATACCTGCCTTTGTCTTTAATCTACCAACTCTTCCCGCTAAATCCTTATCCAATATTTCAAACGCCATTTAATGCCAACCCCGTAGATCAAAAGATACTCTTCTTAATTTTATAGCATTGCATTTTAATTCAATAAATCATGCCCTTCGCTTAGACATAAACTCATCGAACAACTCCTTAACACGCTTAGCCAATGGCCCTGAACCCTCAACCCCGGCAGTCGTTACCTTAACATTACCAACCTGGACCACGTTAGCCTCCTCCACATACTTAACCATACCAGGGAAGTACTTATCTATATATCTCGCAAACTCCCTAAGATCCACGAATTCCTGAACCAGTACCATATCGATAATCGCATGACCCATTATTAAAACCCTCGAAAATCTCTCGTTCTTATTGTTGACAGCGTCCACGAGTATTACATTTAGCGAACTGTCAATACCAACAAGCATTCCCTGATACGTAGTACCTGAACTCGTGGTTACCCTAACCTCTTTATTGACCATGTTAAGTAATTCCACATTAAACCTCCTAGCCGCGTCAGCTAGTAATGACATAATTAATTCGGAACTTACATAAGATAAGCTTTTTTAGTATTTTTCCTTACCGTAAGTCGATGCAATTAAATGGTGATTTTAGAGTCACCGGCGTTAAGGATACGGATTATAAGGGCATAGTTCGGTTGGAGATGGAGGGAAGCTCTGGAATAACTATTGCTCTTGAGTATCCGAGGGATATAATTGGCGTTGATATTAAACAGGGAGATAACGTTAGAGTAAGCATTAATAATGATAAGGATCCTAACTATGCATCGAATTGGGATGTCTATATGAATGGCATTGTTTACTACGTGAGCGAAGGCTTAGTTAAGGTTTCGATAGGTGGCTTAATAATGGACATTAATAATTTCAAAAATGACGTCAAGATCGGCGAGAAGGTCTACGTTGGTTTGAAGTTAATTAAGTAAAACAAAACTTTCAGTAAACCCACTCACTCTATAGTACTTTTGTAATTCCTGAGATCTATGACATATAAACACTGGACTTATTAAATCGTGGAATGAATAATCAACTACCATGGAATGCCCATACTGTGGAAGTTCAAGGATAATTGAGAGGGATGGACAGTATGTATGTATAGATTGCGGTAGTGTTCTTGGTTCTGTATACGTTTACGATACGTATACACAAGCATCACCATTATTAGATAGTGAGGAGGTTGATTTATCGCCCATATGGAAGTCTGTGGAGAAAACGATAAAGAAGAACGTTAATGTAAGGCTCAGCATTTATAGGAGGTTGAGGGCAATAAATGAGCGGTTCAGGATAAGGCGTGAAAGTTACTCGATATACAGGGCGTTTGAGTGCATGGAGTTTATAGCTAGGTCCTTCAATATTGATGATAAGTATGTGGAGGAGGCTAAATCAATATTTCGTAAGATAATTAATACGGATAACTCAGCGACGTATTACCAGGTCGCCGTTGCCGCAATGCTTTATGTAATACTTGCACATAATCTACCTGTAAGCACTAAATTAGTGATAAATGCATGTAGATCAAGGGGTCATAAATTGACCTTTGAATCGATAAGAGATTCCTTAATGGCTATGGGTATTAAGTACAGCGTAAGGGATAGGATACTATCCCACATCAGGGTGGGGCTTGGTAAGTTATTTGGTGATTCGTGGGTTACGATCTACCCCTATGCCGAGGAAGCCCTTGGTAAATTAAGGAAATCAACGATTCAATCCAGAAGTCCATTAACGTTAGCAGCAGCAATAGTTTATTGCGTGGGTAAGAGATATAGCCATAACCTGAAGATCGAGGACGTGGCCAGGGTAATGCAGGTTAGCCCATACACCCTGAGAGGGTACGTCAATAACTTATGTAAGGACATTACTAAGTAAACTGAAGGTAACTCCATAACTTCCTTTTATACCCTGTTGGGAGTTAATGTATTGATAATGATAAAGGCTAAGATCAATATTAATACCCTAAATGATAGTAAAGGGATTCCTAGCGCTGGCATTGCGAGGTTAGTGATAGCTCACCAGGTCATTAACTGCATTAAATGCCCAGTATTAAGTAGGTGCGGCTTTACCAAGTCCCTTTCAATAATGGCGATGGAAGGGTACCTTGATCCAGACGCTATTGAATTCATGAATAGCTGTGCCTCGGTGAGTGTGAGGGACCTGCTTAATATTATGAATAAACAGGACTCCAAGGATTTCGTAAATAAACTTCTCAGCATATCAATAACAAGGAGAAAAATCAATAATGCCTTAAGAATTTGGGCATACAAGGAGGGCTCTGCAATCAGCATAGGTGATCTTTCAATAGTGGTTGACAATACAGCCCTTCCTAATAATGAGGTTAACTTAGCTCTTTCCTTCGATGTTAATGTTGATGGTAATAATTGTTCAGTTACACTTAATAAGATCAAAAACGAATACCTAAATCACCTAACAAACCTAGTGAGTAAGGTTGTACCCAATAACGATTATTCCCTCTCATCTCTGTTGGAGTCGAGGAATAAATTCTTAGGGATGTTCCTTAAAGATGAGAACCTTAGGTCAGCCATAATTCTCGCAGGTTTTGGTTTAGGTGACTTAACACCTTTAATTCTTAATCAGGATATTGAGGACATATTCATAACGCAGGATTCAGTTTACATTAATCATAGCGAATACGGTATTTGCAAGGTAATCAACACCAACCCCCAATTAATTGCGAAGCAGCTCCTTAAACTAGCCAATATCAGCGGTATTAGGATCTCTACAGATAACCCCAGTGGTAAATTCTCAATTAACATCAATGGTAAGAGACTTAGGATAACCATAGATAGGTGGCCCTTGGTTGAGGGTGTTTCGGTACACATCAGGCTCCATAAGAAGCCCTTCACAGTAAGTGACCTGGTTCGAATTGGCACTATAGATCCCATTGATGCGAGCAAGCTTATCCTAGCTCTGCGTAGTGGCTATAACATACTAATAATGGGGCCACCATCCAGCGGAAAGACAACCCTATTAAATGCATTGGATATGACGTTACCACTGAATTTAAGGAGGATATACATAGATGAGACTGACGAATCTCTAGAATTACCTGCACCAAGTGTTAAAGTTAGAGCAATAATTGGTAAGACTGAGGAGGTCCTAAAATCGCTGCATAGAGGTTATGGCGTATTAATAATTGGCGAGTTAAGGGAGCGAGAGCATTTTGAGGCGCTGATTCATGGTGTTAATGCAGGGCTTCAGGTTTTAGGGACAACCCATGCAGATAGTGTGGAGGCTTTAATGGGTAGGTTGAGGGTCTTTTCTTTAAGCGATGTTGTTAACTATAATAGATTCATCATGGTGATAATGAGGAAAGTTGATGCGGTACGTAGAGTTAAGGAAATAATTTATCCACCAGGTTTTGAACCAGGTAAAGGTCAATTGGATCGTATTTCCGACATAATCATGAAGTTGAGGTATGACGATTACGTTAGTTTCGCCTCTCAATTAAGTAATATCTTAAGTAAACTGGGTGATTGAGATGAGTGGTATTAACGAATACCTGATAAATAATGCTAGAGCTAATGTTCAGGAAATCATTGATTCGGCGGAAAAATCCTTAACAATAATGGTTGGTGTAGTGTCCATAGGCCCCATTGCGCTATTTGTACTTTCAACCTTGGCGAATCCCTACCTGTCCCTATCCCTACCAATATTTGTGACGATAACGGTATTCATAGTCCGAAGAATATTCATGAAATTCAGGAGCAGATTAAATAGGGAGTTATTAAGGGCCATGAAGCCTGATAATGACTTTATAGGGGGTATTTTAGGAGGTGAGGGTTCGGTATTGATGAATATGCTTGGTATTGATGATCTACGTAAATGGTTTTATCTGCTAAAGGCTATGAATAATGAACAAGGTGATTTCTTAATTTCATTACTACAAAGAGAATTGCAGGGTGATTTGTCGAGCTCCGAAATAATCCTTGCCAAATACATGCTAGCAATTAGGTACTCGAGTGATAAAATAACCATTAGCGCACTAAAGAGAGGTCTTAGGACCATAATGCTCGGTTATTATATCCTCCTATTTTCAATACCTGCGGTGGCTAAGTCTCTTCAGTTTCTTGGTGTTCATTGGAACGTTATGTTCATATTGATGATACAGACGATAATATCAATTACTCTGTTCTTCTTCTTAAGGATACTTAGGAGGGATTTTGATGTTGATGTGGATATGCGGCTGTTTTTTACGGTAGTTATTTTAAGTATATTAATGGGTTTAATATTACTCAAGTGAGGAGCTTGAACCCTTAGTCTCCTCCTCTCCCTCCTTCTTCTCGCTTTCGCCCTTGCCAGTCTCAACCTTGCTTGCCGCTATTATCTCATCAATCCTTAGAACCATTGTTGCAGCCTCAACAGCAGCCTTCAACGCCTGTAACTTAACCGTCAATGGTTCTATTACATCTAGCGACCACATGTCTGAGACCTTTCCTGTGAAGGCATTTATACCGTACTTCCATCCATCCTCCTTGCTCTCGTGTATGTGCCTAAGCTCTGTCAACACATCAACAGCATCAAGACCGGCATTCTCAGCTAGCGTCTTCGGTATAACCTCCACAGCATTCGCAAAGGCCTCAACGGCGTACTGCTCCCTACCACCAACCTTAGCCGCGAATTGCCTAACGACCTTAGCAACCTCCATCTCAGGGGCACCACCACCAGGTAATACGTATGGCTCCTCAATGACGTCGGACACCACACTAAGTGCATCTGTTAAGTTTCTCTCGGCCTCGTCGACAAGCCTCTCGAAGCCACCCCTAATTAGAATGCTAACGGCCTTTGGATTCTTGCACTGCTCAACAAACACCATCTTCTCATCTCCAACCCTCCTCTCCTCAACAAGGCCTGCGAAGCCCAGGTCTGCCTCTGTCATGTCCTCAATGTTCGTGACGAGCCTACCTCCTGTGGCCCTAACAAGCTTCTCAATGTCGCTTCTCTTAACCCTCCTAACAGCCAGGATGCCGG
>ERZ1669250.887-NODE-887-length-11209-cov-12.049220_pt1 | contig 11209 bp, 24 predicted proteins | sample MGYA00579295_ERZ1669250 | MGnify/ENA primary metagenome ERZ1669250 (study PRJEB41166, sample SAMN08046056) | hot springs metagenome | biome: hot spring; feature: acid hot spring; material: thermophilic sediment; isolation source: thermophilic sediment from acid...
GGTGATGAAGGTGGAATATAGGTGCCCGAATTGCCATATGGTTATTCACGAGTTGGATTATAAGATGGAAGTTACCGAGTATGGGGTGTTTGACATTGATGCTTCTACGTATGACAAAGAAGATGAAGACTTGGGCGTAGCTATGTATTATTGCCCGAGTTGTAGTTATTTGTTGGGAAACAACGAAGGCGAGGTAATTGCTAGTCTAGAAAAAGTTGAGGATTAAGGTGAAGTTTGATGGAGCATAGATGTCCCTATTGCAAGGCGAGCTTAAATAAGCTTAAGTGTAATTATGTGCGTAGTACTTATGGTGAGATTTATTTTTCTACTGGCGAGAAAGTGTTCGGTTATTTAAAAGACAAAGTAGAGTTCTATTGTCCGAAGTGTGGTAAATTTTTGGGGGACGATTTGCAGAATGTTAGTAAGTTGTGTGAAGTGGGGGCGGAGCAAAAATGAAGTATTATTGTCCTAATTGTAGAAATCAGTTAGCTACACTGGGTTACGAGAATAAGCTTTTGGAAGTCTGGGATTATCATTTTGGAGACAATTTTTATGATGTTTTGTCGAGGAAGCATGAGTTGAGCTATTACTGTCCGAAATGTGGCTATTTTCTGGCAAGCGATTATGATGGTGCTTTGGGGGAGTTGATTAAAGACGACAGTTAAAGAGATGGGTTTCTTTCTTTGCCCGAATTGCAGGCAGAAGTCTATTGAAGTGTTTCAATTCACTATCTTTAAAGAAGATGATGTATATATTTTGTGTTTGTATAATGTCGGTAATAAAATGATTAAGACTGGCGGTTTAGTGAAGAGTTCAGTGCATAAAAGAAAATATTATCAATGTATCAATTGCGGTTATGTGGTTGGCGGTGATGATGAGCTTAAGAAGCATATTTTAATGGGTTGACTACAATATGATTAAGCTGTTTGTTTGTCCGAACTGCAAGCAGGAGTCCACTCACGTGTTTAAGTATGTTCGAGTTAATACATCTCAGTTTTCTGAGTATTCACTGCGTTTATATAACGTGAATACTGAGCAGGATTATGGTACGATATTATATGAAAAAAAATTACATCTGGAAGTAGATGAGTGCTATAAGTGCGTTCCTTGTGGCTATTTTATTGGCACTTTTGATGACCTGAATAGGTGCATTGTGAAGAGGGAAAAATAGTATGAATAGATTATTTGTTTGTCCGAACTGCAAGCAGGTTTCTGTGGAAGTTTTGTGGTTTAACAGGATTAATGAAAATGGTGTATATATTGAATGGTCGTGGGATATTGGCGGGAAAATAGTTGAAAGTGTTAGTTTAGTTAAGAATCCAATTCATCTTACAGACTATTATCAGTGTACTAAATGCGGTTATATTATTGGTGGTGAAGATGAGCTTGATAAGTGCGTTGTATAAGAGCCAATTTTCAGGGTTGTCTCTTCTTTTACTACAAAACCTTTATATCCTTTTAACATATACCTTACCAATGATTGAAATGACAAATGCTATCTGTCTGTGTAGTTTGCGACTACACACCGATGAGCCAGCATAGGCGAAACGGATAGCTAAAAAAGAGGTGAAAAAGTTGGAAAAGTTGCCTGAAAATAAAGTTGTTGGAGACCATCTCGAAGATGTGAAAGTGAAGATGAGAAAAGAGTATGAAGACTTCATAACTGGGGTGGAAAGTAAGATTAAGGAAGTAAGGGATAGTTATTATGCAGAAGTTAGTAAGTTGAGAGAGGAGAGGGATAAAATTTTATCTGAGATAGACGCTATTGACGTGCAGAAAAACGAGTTAATTCAGAAGAATCGTAAGTTGAATGCTCTTGACAAGAAGAAAATTAAGTTAATTTATAAGTATAATGGTTTAACCGATAAAATCATTGAAATTAACCACACTATCGATAATATCTCAAACGTAGAAAGTCTAAAGAATGAAGTTAAGCAATTTTTTGATAAGTTTGGTTTATATGTGGAATCGCTTGACAAGGAAATAAAGAATGCAAAAGCAAAACATTTGAAGCAAGGTAAGAGTGTTTCCAATTCAACTCTTACTTCACAAAAGAAGGAGTGAGATGAGAATTACATCAGCTTTTTCTGTCTGTGTAGTGTGGCGACTACACACTGATGAGCCTGCCAAGGCGAAACAGAAAAAGCCAAGAGGTGGAGAAGTTGGATAAGAAAGAACTGCAAGATGTGTTTAGTAAGCTCGTGAGTGGAGAGGTCTCTGACCCGATAAACTTTGTCGAGGTAGAGAATATGGGCTGGATAACTAAATTCCAGCTGAACGGAAAGAAGCCAAAGGTTGTTTCGGCGGCTATGAAGACCACTGGCGAAGTTGTGGTAGTCATAGACAGCGAGAACGGAAACAGGAAGGTTTACAGAGGCACTAAAAGCAACAAGCTACCAGACAAGTTTAACTCGGTCGGAGAGTTTAAAGAATATTTGGAGAGAGTTTTTGAGAAGAGGAAAAACATTCCTCTGTAAAATTTTTGAGGTATCAAAATGGAAGATAGTGAGTTGGTGTGGAAGTTGAAGAGGATGGGCTTCTTCGAGGACGGTGGGGCTCTTTCTTTCAGTGCGGGGAGAAACTATGCAAAGGTGGACATTAGCAACAGGACTTACACTGTGGCTGGCAGTGAAGACTTTGTTAGTCAGGCGGAGCACAGGCTTTCTTCACTCGGGTTGCAGAGAGTTGCTGGGGCGGAGAGAGATGTTGTTGGCGAGGTGCTGAAAAGGAATGACTTCACTTACAACGAGAAGGTTGGTTATGTGAAGAAGTTCAAGACGCACTTGGTGATATATAAAGATGGGGAGGTCGTCTTTTATTTTCCGCACAGAGAAGATGTTGGAGATAATGATGCAAGAGTTGAAAGGTGGAAAGAGAGGTTTAAGGCTATGAATGTGCCAGTAGAGAAGTTTAGTTTAGTTGTTGGGGGTGAATGATTTGAGTGGATTTAGCAAAGTAATTTGGAGAGACCCATTAAAGAGCGAGTTGTATGGGAAAAGCTGGGAAGAGCTGTTGAAGGAAGAGCTTGTGCTTGAGCCTGTGTTGCCAAGCAAGTATTTAGATTTGATTAACCCAATGTTTGCTGTGGTTTTCAAAGCTCCAGCTGGGATGGGCAAAACCACTAGTCTGATAAACTGGGGCATCAAGAATGGCTTCGATGTCTATTTGCAGGAGTGCTCTCCTGATATGCAGAAAGAAGACTTTATGGGTAGCTGGACTATAATAGGAAATGAGACAGTGTTCTTTGCGGGTGAAGCTCCATCTGCATTCAACAGGGCGGCGATGTATAGTGAGGAAGCCAAGAGGACTGGGAAAGAGCCGAGAAAAGTATTGCTCATCTTTGACGAAATAAACTTGATACAGCCAGCGGTCATTAAGGCTATGGGCTCTATCTTTGATGCGAGGAAGTATTTCAATGTGCCTACTGGAAGAATTGAAGCGGGCGACAATCTTTACATCGTTGGCACGATGAATGCGGAGGAAGACTCGGCAGGCTATATTCTTGACCCAGCTTTCAGGAGCAGAGTATTGATGGTGACAATTTCAATTAACGAGATGATTAAGTCTTACAAAGAACACGGGGTAGATTATGGGTCTACATCGGAGACGTGGATGAGAGACACCAACGGCAAGATATCATTGAGAGAGCTTGAACAACTTGCTTATTTGACGGCGGTGAAGCAGGTCAAACTCAATGATGCGGTTGATTATGTCATTCAGAAATTCGACGAGGAAGATAGGAAGCAGGTTTCTGAGGTATGGAAGCAACTTGTAATGAAAGCTAAGGTGGATGGTGGGAAATGATAAATGAGAGAGTACTTTCTCGGGCTTGGGAAGACACTCTAAAACAGCAGTTGGGTCTTAAAGTGACGATTAAGACTTACGACGATGACAAAATTTTTACGAGGGTTGCAGACGACGGCGAGAGCTTGGAGATGCACATAGGCTTCTTGGAGAAGTATGCTACCAGCGATTTGCAGATGTATCAGTCTAGCAAATTTTTCCACGAGAGCGGGCATCTCGTGTTGAATTCATTTTCACTCATAAAACAGCTTATGGCTCTTCATCCAGAGTTGAGCAAAGACGTTATAATGATTGCGGTCAATGTGATTGATGACACAATCATCAATTTACATTGGCACAAAGAGTTTACTTATTTTGCCAGTGAGTATGACTGGATGATGGAAGATGAGATGAGTGTAGCAAAGGGCGAGATTGAGAAAGGGATGAAGTCGCCGACAAAAGAGAATTTCTGGGAGTTAGTGTTTGCAATAACAGTTGAATACATAGTTAGGAAAGAATTATTGGACAATTGCAGGCATATAGACTTTTATAAATCGATGAAAGCTATGGTTAACGACTTGTTCAGGAGTGCGGAATATATGACAAGTTTCGGTGATAGGGCAGAGATATTTGAGAAGCTATATGAAGTCTACAAGACATTGCCAGACGGAAATAAGAAGCAGATTATAAATCAGGTTTATGGTCAGGTTGGATTTTCTGGTAATGGTAATCCAGACGATTCTGAAAGTGGTTCAAAAGAAGAAGGAAACAAAGAAGGAGATAAGAAAGAAGGAGACAGTGAAGGAAAAGAAGGTGATGTCAAGGAAGGCAAAGGCAAGAAAGAGATAAAACCTGTAAAGGGTGAGTTTGAGAAAGACGATATGACAGATGATGGAGCAGTGTTGGTCAAGATTTTTGAAGTCGAAGATTCATTTAAAGATGAAAAGCTCACTGAGTTTATGGCGAATCACTCATCAGTAGGCGTGCTTAATCACTTAAATTCGTATGAGCTTGCAGAGAGAGGGCTTGACCTTCTTCCGTGGATAAAGAAGTTTCTTGGCGGGGGGAGAAGAGGCACACAGGCTTTGTTGGGGGTCACTGGGAGGCAGGTATATACAAAGGGTTATGTGCGGGGAATGGTGAGCAACAATTACAATGGTGCATTCGTAACGAAGAGGTTTGTTGATTACGAGGGTAGCAGGTGGATGTTTCTCATTGACACTAGTGGTTCAACTCAGAGCACCAATGAGGATGGCTTTATTTCTGTCATAACGGCGGAGATTAGTTTAGTGAAGGCTATGTTGAAGTATTTGCCATCTACAATAGATGCACGCATATTTGCATTCTCTGGAAAGACAGTTTATCTTGGTAAAGCGAATGCGAGCAATTTTATGAAAGTGATAAAGAAGGGACTATTCTTTGGTTCGACTTCTTGGGACGATGACACATACAAGTATGTAGAGAGGTATGCAAAGAATGGGTATCAGGTGGTTATTCTTTCAGATGGAGAGATTTCTCTCAGCGGGAATATTGCTATGAGGTTTGCCAGCAGGTTTAGGTCTTATAGATTTCAGCCGATTATCTTTCTTTTCGGGACTAGTCTTGAGGGGTCTGAGTTGGTGACTAAATTAAAGTTGGTGCGGGGGAAAGACTATGCAGTATTTTCTGGGACTGGCTTTGAGACGAAGGATGTTGAGTATGTTAAGAAGATACTTGAAAGACTTTGAGGTGGGGTTCGGTGGTGATACATTTAGATTTTGACAAAGCGATAAATTCATATGTGAGTGAGCTGGGGGAAGGTTTACAATCAAAGTATCACGAGTTTACTGGCTTCCACATATTCGACAAGAGGTTTGCAGGCACAGAAAACTATTCAGCTTTTAACGAAGCGAAGAAATTTATTGATTTTCATTTGAAGTTTGATAAGCTTGAGCCGTGGAGGTTTATAGACTATTATAATTATGTTGCTCGGGAGATAGAGTTTGGGGTAGCTGTAAGGTGGGACAGATTGCAGTGGGGAACTCAGTTTTTTATGCACGGGGAGTCCAGCTTGCTTGGTTTGGGTGCTAGAGAGGCTAAGCTATATACAGGGTATATGGTTAAAGTTCTTAGGAATGTATTCTTAATTTTTGATTTTCCAGAAGACAAAGTGGATAAGTTTTACTGGCTTCTTGATGAGACGGAGAAAGACGGGCGACCAATTGTCTCTCTCGTTATATCTGTTGATACCGCTGGCTATATAAAGAATTTGGAGTTTTTCCACAAGCAAGCAAATTCTGAGGGTGATGACAGTGATGATGAAATTTAATCTTGATGATGGAGTTAAGAGATTGGCTAATACTTTGGTTTCTTGGAAATGGGACGGCGTGAAGAAGGCATTTGACAGTCTTGGCATTCCTATGGTTTTCCATACAGAGGAATTGGAGAGAGAAATCGATAGTAGAATTGAAAAATGGAGAAAAGAAGAAAATGGTGTTTTTTTGAATTCTACTGCTTCGGTTGCTGACTATTTCTTTATGTCGGTTGAGTCGATTGACAGGGAGAAAAGTCTAGTTGCTTATTCGATGGATTTTTGCGAGTTGTATCTTTTTACTCATAAGATTTTATCCACGACTTTTGACGGCGAGGGAGCTGAAAGAGCGATTGATGGAAATGTAATAGTATATTTTCTGTTTGAAAACTTCGATTATACTGACCGTGTGGTTGATAAGCGTTTCATACAGCTAAATAAAATTAATTGGACTGTGTTTTTAGTAGATTTTGATTCGTATAGTGGGGAGAGGGATTGAGATGCCACTGGTTAATATTGATGAATTGATAAAGAAGCAAGTTGAAGAAGAAGGGACAGCACCTTCTTTTCCTTTGATTACGAGTTTAAAGGATATTACTATGAGCTGTGATGATAAAGACAGCTGTAATAAATTGGTTAAAGTATTGAGAAAGAATGCGAAAGCAATAGCTTCTGAGGAGATTACTATTGTTGAGTTTACAAATTCTCACGTGGCTATTCCATTCACTTTTATAGAGCCAACTTATTCCAGAATATTGGTTGATGACAGGGGTAGGTCTTATTATACTCAATTGTTAATTAGGGCTGGAAAGTTTCGTGGCGGGAAAGGGAATTATTATTATGAGGTGAGTAGTCCAACACTGGTTACTTCCAAAAGCAATTATATGTGGAGTGGATTATTAGACAAGGAAATTAAGCCAGAAAGTATAGAGAAAGCTGTGCTTCAGCTTGATGCAATAGAGTTGAGGAATGGTAGGGTTATGTATAAGCTCTTGATGTTAGACAATTGGGTTTCTTCATACGAGTTCTATAATAAGCGGGGTGAGAAGAAATGAAGTTTGATTTGGATGAGGAGATAAGTAAAGTGTTGAAAGATGACTCATTTTATACTCTGAATTATACTAACAGAGCTTTTTGGGGCGGGCTGGTGAAGGAGGTAGACTTCTCTTATGATATTGTGTTGAAGCGGTATATTAAAATGACTTTGGCTAAGCTGGAAGAAGAAGGTTATGCTTCTATATACAGGAGGCTTAAAAGCAGAGACGTAGGGTTTACTGTTTATAGGGGGGACATTCTGGGGAAGTATGCTATTTTTGGGAGGAGTAGTGGTTTCTTCTTTATTTTGCTTGTGTTTGATGCATATGAAAACAATATTGGTTCCTTTGGTAAGGGGTCTTATATTCTTATAGTGAATAAGAGCATAGCAACTATAACTTCTCTAATAAACACGTTTAGAATAGCTGATATTGGCGGGGAAAACTTGCCTAAGTTGAAAGTAGAGAGATTTTTTGGCGATGTGATTAATTTTTCTTTGGGAGAAGAGGAGGTGAAGTAATGGCTACGATGTCTTTAATTGAGCAGTTTAGGGCGGACGTAGATGGCTTATTTGCTAGTGCTTTAGATTTCAGGGATGGTTTTAACTATTCTAATAACAGGAGTAGTAATTATTATGGAATGCTGTGGAGGAATGTTGGCTGGAAGAAGGTTGACGAAATTATGGAGAAGCAGGTTCAGATTTTGGAACGCTATGGTTACACAGAGTTTGACCTGTCGAAAGAAATTTCAAAGTCATCTTTTCTGGTGATTAGGAGCGAGTATATTAGTTGGGAGTTTACTGATGCATTTGCTACACCTTCGAGGTTGTTTGCTTTTCTGTCTTTTACGAAGTATGCGAAGGTCAACGGAGACATTGAGGAGTATGTGAAAAATCGCAAAGATTTTGCTCACGAAGATGGTTCTTATAAGATGGTTTCAGAGAAGCGTTTTATACGTTTTTATGAGTGGCTTGGCAAACTTGAGTTTGTGCGTTATATATCGCAGTTGAATGGTAAGACTGGGTTTACTGTGTATATATCTGATTTTCAACATATAGATGTATTTGTTGATGACTTGGGTCGCTATGTGGGTTATGTATGGTAAAGTTTTTGAGCAGGTTAGTAATGATTGTGTCGAGGAGGTGCATGGTTGAGTAAGGACTCTTTGAGTATGGTCGAAAAGGTTTTTATGACTATGCTGAATAAGTATCCAAGCAGAATAAATTGGAAAGCAAACAGAATTGCGAAGGAGGTTGGAATGACGTCTATGCAGGCATCTTCAGTTTTAAAGATTTTGGTTGGCATGGGAGTGGTTGAGTCTGTGAAGTTCAATTCTGGGAAATGTGTTTATAAGATAAATTTTGAGGCAGTTAATAAGCTCAAGAGTGATAGGAGGCTTGATGATGTCGGAAGTAAGTAGGTTGATTAGGAAGAATATAATGGTGAAGACTTACGAGGGGGAATTTTATATAGGTAGGGTGAAAAGTGTTGCGGACGAGAATTATATCATTATAGTTGATGATGCGTCCCAAGAGATTTGGATAAGGTGGGAAGACATAATGATTATAAAGATGTATAGCGGTGGAGAGAAAAAGAAAGTTGTGTATGTTGAGACGGTGAATAGATATGATGCCAGCAAAGAAATTTAAGCGGGATTATACGAAGAGTTATTTGTGTGATATTGGTGAGCACGAGTATTGCGATGGTTTCATTCATACGTATGGGAAAGACATTCCTTGTGGGTGTGAGTGTCATAAAAAGAAGAACGGCGATAAGAAATGACAAGCGAAGAAGATATGGGTGTTTATGGGACTGGTACGAAAATAAGAGACCCAAGCAAGCACAATCCACACAAGTTGCCTTTACAGAAGTTGCACGAGGAAGAGATTTGTCCAGTGTGCGACACTAAAGCTATGGTGTTGTTTCCAATAGCAGATGCAGTGTTCTGCGATAAGTGTATGCGTGAAGTAGCTGAGTGGAAGAAGAAGTATTTCATTGTGCGACCATTCATCAATATTGCACACCCACAGTTTTGCTTCAAGTGTGGAGAGCCAGTTTCAGTTGGCTGGAAGGTCAGCACCCGTGTCTGTTTGAAGTGCTTGGAGAGGGCGGGGAATTACGAGATGGCTTGGAGGACTCGTAAATATGCGAGGAGAGTAGCTTAGCTGAGCTTAGAGAATGTTTATATATTTCTGGGGGATATCTCTTTTGGGGGGAAGACTATGATGGTATATGTGTTGAAGGAGATTAGTGCTGGTCATTGTATTGATGATGAGCCGAAGTGTGGCAGGTTTCATGGGCACAATTATAGAATTGAGGTTAGTATAGAAGGTAGTACTGACGATAGGAGTTCTATGGTGGTGAATTTTGATGACATCAAGAAAATGATAGATGAGTATGACCACAAATTCTTGGTCACGGAGAGCCACATTTTAGAGGACAGTGGCGGGGAGTTTGTCAAAGTGGAGTTAAACCATAACACCTACTCACTATTGAAGAGAGATATAGCTGTCATAAAAGACTTTAAGCAGGCTACAGCGGAGGCGTTGGCAAGGGTTATTGCGTCTAGGATTTATAATGACTTTCTGATGAGGGTTTATAAGGTGCGTGTTAGAGTGTGGGAGACTTCAAAGAGTTATGCAGAGGTAGAGTTGCCGTGAAGTGTGATGGTAGGTGGTATTTGGCGAGTGTGAAGCGTAGAAGGTCTTATGTGATGCATTATTGCGTCGACGGACATGCACTGTGCAACCCGAGCTTGTCTTTGCTGGTGGATGCATTTGTTGAGGGGGCTAAGCCTTGCAAAGAGTGTTTAGCCAAGTTGAGGAGGATGGGGATTGAGAAGGGTGTTGCATATGAAGCTAAACATTAATTTAGACGACGAGTTGAAGAAGGAGCGTAAGGAGACAGTTCCGCCAAATTTTGGTCAGCCCACTTGGGTGGAGGTAAATGTGTCTGATGAAAATTCGTATAGGAAAATTAAGGAGGGTGATGTGGACAGTTATTTTTTGAAAGCTCCTCTTTATACTAGTATTATGCTTGTGGTTACAGATGATAATGGTGATGATGATGATAGTAGCGGGGGAGCTCGTAGTGCTTGGGGTGATTGAGAGATGAGTACTGAAACTTTGTTGGTTGGAGAGATAATGATGAGTAAGGGAGTTGACTTTGAGATGACGAAAAAGTTTTTTGAGGAAATAAGTGGGTATATTGAGGTAGATGCTCCAGAGGATTTTGTGGATGAAGAAAAATTTTTGCTCGAAAGAAAAGACTGCTATGGTGGAGTGATTGCTTATAATGGTTATACTGATAGATTTACTATATATATAAGTGACTTGTCTTGGAACAGTCATATTTACGATGATGCTTGGTCGGATTTAGAGAAAGCATTGTATAGAAATATGGTGCTTTTGGAGAGAGTTAGTCTTAGTCTGTGGTATCTTTCAGAAACACACAAAAATCTATACTTAGATAGTCAGAGAGATTTCGAGGAGCTTAAGCCAAATGATGAAGTCTATGATGAAGGGGGTGATTGAGAAATGAATATAGATGAAGCGTGTAAGCTAATTTTTCCTATATTTTTTAGAATATTGAATGAGCCGATGGACGCAAAAGAGTCTGAAGTAATGAATGAGTGGAAAGTTGCTACAGAGAAAGTTCTTGATGCAATATATCCTCATGAGTACGTTGAACCTTCGGATGATGAGATGGTTAAAGCATTTATTTTGATAAGGGAAAGGATTAAAGGCGATTGAAGTATGAGTGCGATAGAAACTGATGGTTATGTTTATTATTCTCCATTCACGTGCTCATTTATGGGGTTTGTGATTACAGTGCAGGTGAATTGGGGGGAAACAGAGTGGAATGATTAAGGAATTTGAGGTGGTGGTGAGATGTTTTTAAAAATAAGGCACGGCATGAAGTTGTATTTGTCGTATGAGACGAAGGATGGAGTTCCAGACTTTAAGAAAGTGAGAAGGGTCTCTATACCTAAGGAGAGTAGGTTCTTGGATTCGTGGGTGGTTGAGGACATTGAGGAGATGGTGCGGGAAATAAATCCTAGCTTGCATCTGTATTCTATCTCTGTGTCTGAAAAGTATTACGA
>ERZ1669250.888-NODE-888-length-11202-cov-5.425585_pt1 | contig 11202 bp, 9 predicted proteins | sample MGYA00579295_ERZ1669250 | MGnify/ENA primary metagenome ERZ1669250 (study PRJEB41166, sample SAMN08046056) | hot springs metagenome | biome: hot spring; feature: acid hot spring; material: thermophilic sediment; isolation source: thermophilic sediment from acid hot...
CTTCCGATCTATATGATTAATAAAAATTATATATATATTTAAATTGGAGTTAAACATGCAAAACAATAGGCGAATTGAAGGTGGACTTAGCTTAAATGCAAAGGAAGAGATCGCTAAGATTGTCATAAAAGATGCGCTTGAAAGGTTTAAAAGACCCTTTGTTGTCTGGTCAGCAGGTAAAGACAGTATGGTTGTTTTACATTTAGTCAAAACATATGTTGAAAAAAATAACTTAGAAATGCCACCCGCATTGTTTATTGACCATGGACAACACTATGATGAAACTTTGGAAATGATAAATAAAATTAGTAAAGATTGGAATTTTAAAGTAATTTTTGCAAGAAATGAGGATGCTTTGAGCAAAGTAAAAGATGGGAAAATATACGTAAAAGATCTAAATGAAGAAAATCAGATGGAGGTAAGGAAAATAGGATTTTTAGGTGATTATTTTGAATATTCTCTTGAAACTGATGTTGGAAATCATATATTGAAAACTGTTGCTATGAATGATGCAATAAAAAGATACAGAATAGATGCACTATTTACTGGTATTAGATGGGATGAAAACCCAGCAAGATCATGGGAGGTATTTATTTCACCAAGGGAAGATCCTCCACATGTTAGGGTCCATCCAATATTACCATTTACTGAAAGAAATGTTTGGGAATATACGTTTAAATACAATTTGCCAATCCATCCACTTTACAAACAGGGATATAGATCAATAGATGGAAAATACGATTCCAAAAAAACAGATGATAGGCCTGCATGGGAACAAGACTTAGAGAATACTTATGAGAGGGCAGGAAGATCTCAGGACAAAGAGGGAATGATGGAAAAACTTAGAAGATTTGGATATATGTGAATATGGAAACAAATATTTTCTTAATTATCTTAGATACGTTAAGAAGAGATGTGATGTCCCTATATGGAGGGGATACAGATACACCTTTTATAAACGAGATAGCAAGAGATGGCATAATATTTGAAAATGCCATTTCACCAAGTAACTGGACACCAACTTCACACATGTCGATATTTTCAGGGCTTTATCCCAGGGAACATGGTGTTCATGAAAATTATGATGAGGGTGATGAAATAATATTTAAAAAGTTGTTAGAATATAATGGAGATAACATTATAGAATATTTATATAAAAAAGGGTACAATAATATAGGATATTCCACAAATCCATGGCTATCTCCAGGATCAAGATTTGACAACTACTATTCATCATTCACATTTTATTCATCTGAATATTTATCTGAAAAGGAAATGGAAGACGTAAAAGAATATAAAAAATATGGAAAAAATAGGATTGAGGCCACAAAATATTTAATTTCACATGGAAAATTTGAAGAATTTTTGCATTATTACCACACATTCAAATGGATGTTGAAAAAGAAAAAAGAATACAATTATCCTTTCTACAAAGCTTCTGATGTGATTGTTGATCATATAATAAACAGCAGCTTTAATGAACCTTTCTTTATGTTTATAAATTTCATGGAGGTTCATGAACCAAGTTCAAAATGGGAATTGGATGTAGACGATAGAAAGATAAAGTATAATGATCTTTTTGGATTTGATATTATAAATGAAAAAAGGATGAATGAAGTTAAAGAAGGGTATAAAAAATCTTTAAAAAATGTTGATTATGAAATTGGAAGATTAATAAATTTTTTGAAAAAGAAAAAGATTTATGATGATTCTTTAATCATAATAACTTCTGATCACGGACAAGCCTTTAAAGAAAAAAGAAAAATACAATTTTACGGGCATGGTAATTTCTTATACGATGAGATTATAAATATTCCCTTAATAGTTAAATTTCCTAAAAATTATAAAATAAAGAGAAAATCTGGTTACCAAACATTGGTTAATATTAAAAAATTGGTTGAAAATGTAATAGAAAATAACTACGAGGATAATTTGACAGAAGAGGTAGTATTTTCAGAAATGTTTGGTCCAATACATAATTTAAAAAGGCTAATGAATGAAGGGATTATTAAAAAAGTTGATAATATTGATCATAAAATAAAGGAATACTTCCCTAAAAGGAAAGCAGTATACAAAAATGGTTTTAAATTGGTAATAAATGGTGAAAGTGGACAGATTGAAGAATTCACTTTCCATGGAAAAAATGCTGATGTATCTGAACATCCAAACGTTATTAAAGATTTAAAGGAAGAATTGTCAATTTTTAAAGGGAATGAAAAATTTATAATTTAATTATAAATTAATTAAATTGTTATGAGAATATTACAATTAGCACATGGTTTGATAATACCTGAATATATTTCTGCATATAGTTTAAGAGTCCATTCATTAATAAAAAATAATAATAAAACAATAATTTCTATTGGTGGCCCAACAATAAAAAATATAATTCAAGATAATGTTATTCAATACAGGGCTATTTTATTAATGATTTATTCATTCATTAAAAAAAATAGAGGATTTGAAATATATTTGTCTGAAGGTAAATTTATTTCAAAAAAAATAATAAACAACATAAAAAATCACATTAAAAATTCTGATATTATTATTTATGAAGGCCCATGGCTGTTTCCTTTGACAAAAGATTTCATTGAAGATAAATTTATTGTTTACGATGCACACAATGTTGAATATGAATTGAGAAAAAATAATAAATTCAGAGATAGAGCATATGAGATTGAAAAGTCATTGGTGGAAAGATCAAATTTAATTTTATCTTTTGCAGAAAATGATACAAAATTATTTAAAGAATTATACAAAAATGAAAATGTAATTACGGTAAAACACGTTTTAAATTTACCTGATTATAAATGGAATGGGTTAAATAATAAGGATATAATATTCATTGGTTCTATATACGATGAAAATATAAAAGCATTAAATAATATTTCAAAATTTGCAGAAGTATTAAAGGATTTCAAATTTCATATAATTGGAAATCTAAAAGATTATCCAGGTAAACCAAAAAAGAAAAATATAATTTATCATGGATTGTTAAATGAAAAAGAAAAAGATTATGTTATGAATAATTCATTCTTAGCAATAAACCCAGTTGAAGGAGGTTCTGGTAGAAACTTGAAAATGGTAGATTATATTTTTCATGGAATCCCAATTTTAACTACTGAAATAGGTGCAAGAGGCTTTGATGAAGAAACAAAATCACTCTTTTATATAGAAAAAATAGAAAACTTTCCAAATAAAATCCTTGAATTAGATAGAAAAAGGGATGAATTAAAGAATATTTCAATTAGATTATATGAACAAGGTAAAAAAATTTATGAAAAAGAATATATTGACATTGAAAAAATATTAGAAAAATATTACTTGGAAAATAAAGAATTTCGTTAATTTTAAATTTAATTATGCAATATCAGTTATTTATAGATTGAAGGTGATAAAAAATGGCAAAGATTCTAACAATTGTTATAACTGGAAAAGAAAATATAAATAGGGTAAATGTTGCATTTAATTTTAGTATAAATGCCAAAAAGAATAACAATGATGTAGAGATACTTTTTATTGGACCAGGAGTTCAGATTGTAAATAAAAAACACGCTTTTGCTCAAACTTTTATTAATAATATAAAAAATCTACAGGAATTAGGTATTAAAATCAAAGCATGCATTAATAGTATAAACAATGAAGGTCTTTCAAAAGATGATATATTTGAAGGTGTTGAATTTGTAGGAGGAGCAATTGAAGCCGCTGAGAGAATTTCTGAAGGATATATACCGGTGACATTCTAAATGTTTGATCTCTCATTTATACAAATTATACTTTCTATAATATCTGGTCTAATAGTTGGCTTTTCCCTTGGATTAATAGGGGGTGGAGGATCAATACTAGCAATACCATTGTTGATTTATTTGGTTGGTTATAATCATCCGCATATAGTTATTGGTACAACTGCTCTCGCAGTGGGAATAAATGCATATCTTAATCTAATTCCACATGCAAGAAAAAAGAATGTGAAGTTTAAGCCAGGAATAATATTTAGCATTTTTGGAGTTTTTGGAGTATTATTGGGAGCACAATTAGGTCTTATAACTCCTGGCAAAAAGTTGTTATTTTTATTTGCAATTGTTATGATTATCATAGCTATTAACATGTATAGAAAAAAATGCCCTAGCAACGTTAATGAAAAAGTAAATAAAAAACCTAATTACTATTTGTTGATTTTATATGCCTTTTTAGTTGGATTTGCATCTGGCTATTTTGGAATTGGTGGCGGATTTATGATTGTCCCAAGCCTAATGTATGGGGCTGGATTAAATATATTAAATGCGATTGGAACATCACTTTTAAGTGTTGGAACCTTTGGGATTACAACTGCAATAAGATATTCCTTAAGCGGTAAAATAAATATATTTATCACAATTTTATATATTTCTGGTGGAATATTTGGTGGTTGGATCGGTGCACATTTTGCTCATAAAGTACCAAGGATGTTATTGACAAAGATATTTGCAATTATAATTATAATTGTGGCCATATACATGATTTATGAAAATATAACAGCATTCCTCTAAATTTACCAAAATGTTTTTATCTATTTAATCCTTAAAAGAAATCGATGGTTAAAAATACGCTGTTAGGAATATTTTCACTGATGTTGATTGCTTTAGCCTTAATGTTCTATGTTGGTTGGGGTTTATATTATAATGCATGGACAGATGTTGGCTTATTTTCATTTGTTTCTGTGATTATAGTCTTTGGGATTTTGGGCCTTTTATTGGCAAGATTAAATGAAAAGGAAATGAGTATTCAATAGGGTTTTCCAATATAGCATAAATTATCTGTTTCTTTACCACAGATTAAACATTTTCCATTTTTCTTTTCAATGTTTAATGGAATTCCTAATACCTTTTTGCCAGATTCTTGATCAATGATATCAGCGCACTGTTTGGAACCACACCAATGAATTAAATTAACATCTTCATTAGACTTTATATCATCAATTGATTTTGCTTCTTTTATTTTTGAATACATATTTTTGTATGCTCTTTCTCTAAGATTTCTCTGTATTTCATTTAATATTTCTTTTAATCTAGGTAACATTTCACTTCTTTGTATTGTGATCCTTTCAAAAGTATCCCTTCTCGCCACGGTAATAACATTGTTTTTAATATCTCTAGGCCCTAATTCTATTCTTAATGGAACACCTTTTAATTCCCAGTCATAGAATTTGTATCCTGGAGTATAATCATCCCTGTCATCAAGTTTTACCCTAAATTCATCTTTAATTTCTTCATATAATTTTCTTGATTCATTAATTATCATTTCTTTATCCCCAGATATTATAGGTACAATAACAATTTGATATGGTGCTATTTCAGGTGGCAATATTAAACCTCTGTCATCTCCATGTATGCCAACAATTGCACCTATTATCCTTTCACTAATTCCAAACGTTGTTTGATAAACATAATCCCTTGAACCATTTTCTTTTGTAAACATAATATCATATGCCTTGGAAAAATTTTGGCCATAGCTGTGCATTGTTCCAATTTGTAATGGTCTTCCCGAGGGCATAATGGTATCTGCTGCGATAGTATAATTTGCACCAGCAAATTTATCCCAATCAGGTCTTTTATTCAAAATATATGGTAATGCCATTTTTTGACAAAATTTTTCCCAAATATTAATATCTTCATTTATCTGCTTTTCTGAATCTTCGTGATTTTCATGGCATGTATGAGCTTCAAAAAAGTGAATTTCCCTGACTCTTAAAAATGCCCTGGTTTGTTTAGTCTCATATCTAAAAACATTTACAATTTGAAATACCTTCAATGGCAAGTCCCCATGTGTTCTTATCCATAATGAAAACATTGGATACATTGCCGTTTCGCTCGTTGGCCTTAAAATCAGTGGTATATCCAACTTTTCATTCCCGCCCCTTTCAACCCAAAAGACTTCTCCTCCAAACCCTCTTATATGTTCAGACTCTTTTGCAAATTGATCGCTAGGGATCAACAATGGAAAATATACTTCTTCATGACCTGTTTCAAACATTAAAGCCCTCAAAATTTCGTCCATTTTTTTTGCAATAGCCCATCCATAAGGAAGCCATACATTCATTCCTTTTACAGGATATCTCTTATCAATTAACTTTGCCTCTTCTATTACTTCATTATACCATTCATTAAAATTTTCCTTTTTTTCCTTCATATTAGAGATAAAAAATTATGTAATAATAAATTTAATCAAATTAAAAAACATTCAAAAAAATTTATATATTAGGAAGTGGCTTATTTATTATAATGTTAAATAAAGAAAAAGGGATATCGTCCATACTTGGGGTATTATTAGTTGTTGTTATAACAATTATATTATTTTCAGCCACTTTTATTTATGTAGTAAACAATATAAATAATTTTGCCCCTTCTAAACAATCATATTTTTCAGTTAATATGATATTTCCTTCAGGCACTCAATCTGGATATTTTAAATTAATTGTCAAAAATGAATATGGAAGCAGTATATCTACAATGAATACTGAATTCGAAATTGTAATTGTTGAAAAAAATCAAATAATCTATAAAACACATTTATTGTCTGAATTTATACATAGTATGTATTGGAATTATGGTCAAAATTTTACTTATAATTCACAGATGGATTCAATATCTATTCAATTATCAAATAATACACAGGTATTTGTTGGATTTATAGATCTCAATAATCATAATGTAATATGGTATTCAAAAATAACAAATGTAATGATTTCTAAACCTCTTTCTCTTTCATCATTTACACCTGTGAATGTTAGTGTAGGTACACCTATTAATTTAATTGCAGATGTATATGGAGGAGATCCTCCATACCATTATTATTGGAACGTGACTGGTCCAGGTTACTGGCTTACAGCCCCATACAATAAATCAACATTGTTATACCCTTCTAGTGCTGGAATTTATATTGTTAATCTAACAGTATATGATAGTTTTAATGCAACAAATGTTTATGATCCTTCTGGTAACATAATTTATAATTATCAAAATTATACACCACCGCCCATACCTCATCAAATACAAAATAATACCACAGTATCTTCATATTCAGGTTTCTTTATCCCATATCTTTATCCAGATTATGTTGGATATCCCAACGATTTACAAAAACATGCTAAAATTATTGAAGGATTACAATATGAGGCTTTTGGGCTCAGCAATGATGGAAACTTAGTATATTGGGGAGATAGTGGAGTTACTAACGTATTAAAAAGCCTTGGAATTCCAGCATACCCAATGATCGTAAATAATTATATGATATCAAAAACAAGGGCTTTGTTAGATAATCCAAATATTCAAAAACAATTTATAAATTCTGCTATAATGTATGCTCAGCAAAATGGATATGCTGGATATTCAATAGATTTTGAACCACCTAGTCATGGAGATTTTACAATTCAAGATTCACAGAAATTTATAGACTTTTTAAATGAATTTGCAAATGCTTTACATCAATATGGACTAAAACTCATGGTGGCAATTGATCCTGCATATAATGGTAATCCAATATCCAATCTATACTATTATTTCTACCATCCAGATGAAAAAATCATGGTTGATTATGTTGAAATTATGGCTTATGAAGGCCATTTCTCTGGACCAACAGGCTTTCAAAGTGCAGTTAATTCCATTGTTTCTGCCACTGGTTCATATTTGTCCTTGAATCAAATAATTATAATATTATCAACAACAAACCCCAATACAAATCAGCCTTTCACAGATCAAGAATTGCAAGAACGAATTAATTATACGGAGCAGAATAGCATTAAAGGTTTATCCGTTTGGTCATTGTCACAACCTGGAGGATTTCCACAACCAGATTTATGGAATATGATTGCAGAATTTGAAGGATACAGTCAATCTACTCCTCAAAATTCTACAAACCAAACATCACCAGGAAATGGATTACCACAAAATTCTACTGTCCCTCAAACAGGAGGGAGTACATCTGGATATGTTGGGCCAAAGGTGATATATAGTACAAAAGTCATAGTTGTTCAACAGAATAGTTCAATAAACATAATCCCTTCATTAAAATTTAGTGTAAATATAAATAATAATTTTAATTTTCATATTAATAAAAACATAGTTATAGATTCTTCCGATCCATCTGGCATTGTTGAAGCTGGTTATAATGCATCGTATCCAACATTAGAAATTTTAAACATTCCACGTCCAAATATTGGTGATCTAATGATTGAATTGTCACAAATATCTTGGGGTGCTGTTATAGAAGTACCAGGATGGGAAGATTTGGGAATAGAATGGTTTTTAGGTGGAGCACCACTAAATTACACAGGAACTCAGTATCAATTTATTCCTTCATATGCAGAATACAATGAAACTACATATCAAATAAATGTTTATGTTTTATACATGATCTATTTGATAATTTTACAACCCGTTCAAGATTTTGCAAATGGAGGATTCTTATGGATTCCTGAAATAATCAACATACAAGAACAGATGGTTTTAATAGCAACATTTACTCTTTACGTATTTCCTATGTTTAATGCAACCATCGAAGCACATCCACAACAAGTGGGATTAAATAATGTTACATTTTATGCAACATTTAATCAAAAAATTAACGGATATGTTTATCTATCCATACCTCAGATTTTTGTAAATAATACACCTATGTTACCAGTTACTGGAACAAATGGATATACATTCTATGCCTCGGTATATTTGCCATATGTTCAGGGAGGAATGAAAGAAGGTTATATAAATGCAAACATTTCAGTATATTCTGTTAATGGAACATATGAATTCAGCGTCCCGATATATATAAAATTAAAAACTTAAATTTACAAATATGCTGAAGTATCTGTTCCCTTTTCCTGCTGTGTTATTTCATCATATAATTTTTCAGCGTTTTCACGATCCATGCCAACTTTGTTTATTAGGAAGTTAATTATGTCATCCTTTGTTTCACCTTTAGACATTCTATCCCTTACCATCATTATTACCCTCATTGCCAACTGTTTATTGAATTCCTCTTCTATTTTAAGTTCTCTAACCATCATAAACATTGCAGTTACCATTCCAGACAATGAATCAGATAATTCTTCTTTACTAAATGATATTAAATCTAATTCGCTTGTTAATATTATTTCTTCATTTATACCTCTAATAGTAAATTTGGCCAATGTAATTCTATCATTTAAGAACAACAATTTTCTTGCTATATCTAATCTTTGAACTACATCTAAAAGGGCAGTTTCTATTCCTGTGTAAACTTCTAATCTTAATGTATATTGATTTATTATTATATGAAGAATGAAAGGTACTTTTGGATGTTCAGCTACTATTTCATTTTTATAAATTTTTACATCCCATTGTAAATCCAAAAGATCATCAGTTTTTTCTGTTCCTGAAGTAAGCCAGCTAACTATTTCTTTTTTCCAATCTACAAATGTTTTTCCAGCCTCTAAAATTAACAAAGGAGCTAGTTTAATTATATCATTTTCTGTTAATATTCCAATTATTTTACCATCTCTTAAAACTGGCAATTTTCTGATTTTCTTTTCTGACATTAACTTAGCTGCATAATCAAGCAAATCATCTTCTAAAACAAAAATTATAGGTGAATTCATTACTTCCTTTAATGATGTTTTTTCTATATCCTTTTGTTTAAATAGAACTTTAGTTACAAAATCTCTTTCAGTAATAATTCCAGCAGGAACCCCTCCTTCATCAACAATTACTGTATATTTTTGATTTTCAATCATTTTATTTATAGCATCTTTTACATTGGCATTAGCATCCAATTCGATGTAATTATCTGACATTGCATCTTTTACTTTTAAAACTTTCATAATTTAAAATTAATTAAATACTATAAAAAATTTTCCTATTAATTCTTAAAGTTTATCTAATCCTTTATATATAAAAATAAATTATGGTTGTAAAATATTTCTGTGGATCAGAATTTTCAGGAAATGAATTGGAACAATTTAAAAGCATAAAAAATATTTTGGAAAGAAAATATAAAAATGATAATGATATTGTTTACGTTATTTTTAATTTTCATTTACCAGAAACTGGTACCCAAATAGATATTTTAATAATTAAAAATTTTCAGAATTTCTTAATTATAGAAATGAAAAATTATCAAGGAGATATATATGGATCTACTAATGGGGTATGGAAAGCTATTGATATCAATGGTAATGTCATAGAAATCAAGGAAGGTTATGCAGGAAATCTATTTTTACAATGTAGATTGGAAAGATCTAACTTAGTAAAGTTTCTTGAAAATTTACATAAAAAAAATGAAAATATATTAAACAATTTGCCATTTTTACCAACTCAAGATTTATCTAACAAAAAAGACAATCCTATTTATAAAATTGTTAGTTCATGGTTATTTTTCAAAGACGGAAGCCAATATAAGGGAGGAGTTGAAAACTCATCACCAATAAACTTTGGACTTAATCCATGGTTTAACATTACTAATGAAAATAATCTTTTTTATTTTTTGGACAGATTAAAAAATAATTATGAAATAAAAAGGGAAGATTTAAATGAAATAATTAAATCATTAAATGTTAAAGAATGTTCTGATACTCTAAACCAAATAAAAGCTGAATCTGAGATTTCAAAAATTTTAATTAAATTCGAAGATGATTATATAATATTAGACTTCTTATACCAGTTTGCATCATTGCCAACTAAAGATAAAGAGAAAAAATTGGAAATAAATGAATATTTAAATTACATTGAAAATAATTTAAAGATAAGATATGGTGATGTAATAAACAATGATATGGAAAATTTATTAAAAATATTTAATTCTGAAATAAAACCAATCATTTTAAAAAAAATAAACATTGCAAAAAGAAATACTTTAGATACGAGTAAAGAGAAAATTAACAATGTAATTAAACAAATAGAGAACGAAATCATAGAGTTCATAAAAAGTCAAAAAATTTTAGAAAGTATCAATGAAAAAAATAAAGGTAATTTATCATATTTAGAAAGATTATTATTGAGAAAAATTATAAATTTAAGTCTAGAGAATAATGAATTCAATATTCCAAAAGTCAAATTTTTATTAGGGAGTGATGAAACAGATGTAACAAAATATATCGAAGATTTATTGATAAAATTAGGATATTTTAATAAACTTAAAAGATTGGATGAAGATCCCAAAGAAATATTGGTACCTACATATTTAATAGATATG
>ERZ1669250.889-NODE-889-length-11188-cov-4.231743_pt1 | contig 11188 bp, 11 predicted proteins | sample MGYA00579295_ERZ1669250 | MGnify/ENA primary metagenome ERZ1669250 (study PRJEB41166, sample SAMN08046056) | hot springs metagenome | biome: hot spring; feature: acid hot spring; material: thermophilic sediment; isolation source: thermophilic sediment from acid...
TTGTTGCGGGCCTCCTCGTGCCTAAAAGAACCTCCAAGGGGCCGGAGGGATTCCTCATCACGTTGAAGTAGGCGGCTTCAGAACGCGCTTTACGTTATGTACAACTAAATATGCCCTACGGCTTAAGGCGGCTTACCGGATTAATCTTGCTACTAACCAGTCCAACTTACTGCGTTGTGCAACCAACTAAGCCTCTCTAGTGTAAAAACTAACAAGTCCTACTGCTCTCCCCATACCCCGATTTTAATATAAACTAAAATTTCTTGCAAAGAGTTAAATAGCTTTAATAGATTTTATCATGTCTTACGAGATAAGGGAGCCGGTTTATGGCTACGTAACATTTGATGATGATGATAAAAAAATAATAGATACCCCTCAGGTACAAAGATTACGGCGGGTTCTGCAACTTGCGGTTGCATACGTCGCTTACCCAGGTGCTACTCATACAAGGTTTGAACATTCGGTGGGCGCTATGTATCTCGCTTCATTAATAGGAGAAAACCTAAAAAATAACGGGTTAACGGATGATGATCGTAAAAAAATTAAGCTGGCTGGCCTGCTGCACGACCTCGGCCATGGGCCATTTTCCCATTCATTTGAATACGCCATGACGAAAAAATTAAAAATTAATCATGAAGATGTAACAGAAATACTAATAACGCAAACCGAAATAGCTGATATCATTAATAGCCTAGGATTCGAACCAAAAGAAATAGCTGATATCATTAAGGGAAACAAACCTTTACTCAGTGACTTTATAGCCGGCCAAGTTGACGTAGATAAAATAGACTTTTTGTTAAGGGATTCATTACACGCAGGAGTTGATTATGGGCGTTTCGACTGGCAAAGGTTGATAAGATCATTTTATGTAAGGGAAAATAGGGGACTAATAGGTACTAATTCGTTGTACTCATTGGAATCTTTCTTAATAGCTCGCTTTCAGATGTTTAGAGCAGTATATTACCATAAAACTGTCAGAGCGGCCGATCTAATGCTAGAAAGGGCCATCTATGATCTATGGGATTACTTAGGGCTAGATTCATTTAATGCAAATAAATATTTGAATTTAGACGACTATTCAGCCCTTTCTTTACTAAATCAAGGAGCAAAAGATAAGCCGAACAGCTTAGGGGCTAGATTAATCAAAGGTATAATTAGTAGAGATCTAGTTAAAGTAGCATATGAAAAGCCAATCATGGGAGGGAAAGAGTCGATGATCAAATATACTCAAGCATTACAAGAAGAGATAGCCAACGCCGCGAACACTGATCAAAACGAAATTTTTGTTGACACCCCCTATTTGCCCGTAATTCCTTTATCACAATCGCTGAAATCAGAGGTTGATGTTTGGGATGAGAAAAATGGCAACGTAGTTCCACTTTCCACGCTCTCTAAAATAAGCAGCTCACTATCGGGATATTATGAGGCGTTAAGAATCTACACGTTCAAAGAAAATAGGGAAAAGGTAAATGAAGCAGCAAGAAGAGTACTTGAAAATGAATCTGAGCTACACTTTTAAATTTTCCCTTAATTGGATCCTTAAATACCAGATCTCTCAGTCTAGCAAATTAGATCTAAAGTAAGGAAATTTTTACGATCGGATGCGCGCAATTTACTTGAATTGATGCCGTTAATTAGTTTTACATTACATGAACAGCGGAGCTACTGATAGTTAAGCGAAGTAACAACGCACTTCTTTAGCGCTAAGATCCAGCATCACTGTTGCTGATCTTGCTACCTTATTCTAAGACCTCTAGCGCATCACCTGATAGCATTACCCTTACATTATTACCTATTGATAACGGATCTGGCTTAACGCGATGCATAAGCGGGATATCGGCCAACACGCAACCTATTATGGTTACCGTATCAGCTTCCCTTAATACAATAGCCAAGGGAGCTGTACCCATTTTTTTCATGGCGTATATAACATAAGAGCCCACAGTACTCCCCTTGCCTGTAGGGTATATTAAAATTTTACCCGTTATACTTTCTCCCTTTATATCGCTATCAGGATCGATTACCCTTCCACTATTAGGATCAACACCTCCAAGAAAAGAAAGAGGGTACTTGGATACCAGAGTTCTTCCCTCCAAGTTTCCCTTCACCACAGGTTTACCAGAAAAGCGAAATTTCACTCACCTTCTAATTCTCCGTTAGCAAGCATAAATGCTACCACGGTAGGCTCAAGGCTGGGCTTTACGCCCTTTGATTGGGGCAAGTAGTACGACGACTTAACTGAGTCAGTTAGCACGCCCTTCTCAAATTTTGGAGAGGGGGAAAATACAGGGCAAGTGTCCTTAAAGATTTTGACGCCCTTGGCTCTCAACGAAGCAACCGCTTCTCTTGCCTCGGGATCACTAAGTGCGTGCGCCGAAGTAAAAACGTATATCTCCCCTTTAATGCGTTCTATATTCAAAAATAAACGCGCAAGATAAACCAAATCTTCTACTCCATATTGAGGGCATCCAAGGAAATATGCTTTTGGCAAGTCCCCCTTTATTGCCAATTCTACGTCGCGCCTCGCGCTTTCCTCTAATTCTTCTCCATCAATTACTATTTCATCAAGCCCGACCGGCTTTGCACCTGCTTCCGGCGTTAGGCGAGGCGCCAAGAACAAATCAGTAGGACCAAAAGTCGCTAAGGCGGCGGATATAGCTTTTAACTCCCCCTTGGTAGCGATTTTACCTAGTCCATCGATATATGGCACCCGGGCTTTTTCCCCGATTGACGCTATTTTTTTACCTAATAGCCCCCATTCCAGCGGACCCCGCGGTACTGGCGGCTCTACCCTCACAAGAAGTGTAGGCTCTCTATTTTTATCCTCGTGCATGCCATAGTTAGGCGTCATACCAGTTATTGCGGAAAATAGCGCCGAAGGACCGCCCTCACGGTTTGTCCTAATCCCCAAAATAGAGTTCCCGAAAACCACAGCAGAAGACTCAGCCCAAGCCACGTGATCCCCCCTCGAAAGGGATGATGACCAACTCCCTTCGTAAGGAAATGTGCATGAATACGTCGGGGTTACCCCCATGGCCTCAAGTGCTGCGTTAACCCTCGCCTGCTTCTCTGCAAAGTCTTTACTTACGCCCTGTTCATTCCACAGTTCCCTGTCCATGCCACAAGGATTTGAGCTCGTAGGAACTGCCACTTTTATACCTTGATCTGATAGTTCCTCCAAAAACGTGAGACCATAATCGCCCAGATTCATATAAGAAATACCCGATACGTGAGCGTTTTTAATGCGAACGGATCCTTCGGCGTCTTTCGCCTCGGCCAACGCAACAAGTACCTTTTCGGCAAGCTCCTTTCCATCCAAGCTAAAGACTAGTCAGCCCTTTTGTATTTATCTTTTTCTCTAATTGGGGCGGTCGCATCTATACCTACTTTAGTTGTCTCTCCATCGAGCGTAGCGGAAGGATCAAGGGTCGATCCGGTAGCCTTATTGATAATTAACAAACCTCTATCCGCCCTAAATCTCGTAGCCAAAGCCCATTCTAACTGCGAGGGATCGTACACATCTATGTCTTCGTCAACAATTAAGACGTGCTTTAAACTTGGATGCGCACCAAATGCAGCCATAATTACATTTTTTGCATCCCCGTCTCTCTGTTTGGATATCGATATCGCTGCGTGTAACCACGTGCCGCCCGCGGGCGTAAGGTAAACGTCTTTAACCCTCGGTACAACAGCTTGGGCCGCTTCCCTAATTTTAGCCTCTTTAGGCAATCCCATAAGTAATTGGTGCTCGATTCCCCCCGGATAAATTACGTGAAACATAGCTGACTTCTTGCGATAAAGCCTTTCTACCGTAAAAACTGGTTGAGCTCTAACACTATCGTAAGTTTTAAGCACGTCAAAAAAGGGACCTTCAGGGGCTAACTCATCCGGATCTATGTAGCCCTCTAACATTATTTCAGAGTCTGCTGGATAAGGAATTAAAAATTCTGGACTCTTTTTTAACTTAAGCGTATTACCCGAAAGCGAGTTCGCGACCTCGAGCTCAAAAACGCCAAACGGAGGAGATGATGATGATGCAAAAAGGTATTCGAGGGGGCCCCCTATAATGGCCGCAACTGGAAGCTTATCTTTACTATTGCGAGCTTCTTCAAGAATTTTATATAAATGCCTTGGGACTATCCTAACCGCAAATTTTCCCGCACCCAAGTATAACATGCGGTGAAAAGACGAATTAAAGATTCTCCCGTTACCTGCGATTACGGCAGCAGCCGTAATATAAGGCTTACCGTTATAAGCTGGTATATTCAGCGAAGAAACAGTACTTTCGATAACTTCTTCCGTGCTCGATTCTTCTGTCTCCCGGAGCGGTTCAGGATTCCTGATAGCCCAAACCAACCTTTCGTGTAAGGCCTTAATATCGGGCTGGTTTAAAATAAGGGCTATTTGTTGCCTGCTTAATATAACGTTACCTATTCTTTTTACGCCTTCGCAGGTTTCCATAACCGCTTTATTTCCGTCTTCCCTCTTTAGCTCGGCGAGGAATTTTTCATTGGTTACTTCGTTGAGCAATCCATTATTCTTTAACCAAGCGGCAAGAGCCCCAAAGTTCATTTTCTAACATCCTCCATCCCTTAACTGCGCACAGCTACGTACCCCTGCAATCACCGCCATTATTTGCAAGTCACGACTACTCTTATTTGCAAAAGAAAGCAAAACAATTGATAAGGCATTAACCTTATCCGGCTTAAATTCTAACGCACCCAGCCCTACGCGCAAATTGGCTACCACGATGAGACACTTTCAAGCTGAATTTAAAAACTTATTGCGAAGAATACTAATCTTAATGCAGTCAATAAAATTGACCATTTTTAAAATTTTACTCAACGGCATGGAGCTCCCTTTTGCAGCGGCAAAAGCACCCAAGTTAAATATGCCAGCGTTAAAGACAGGAATCCCTCCGGCCCCTTGGAGGTTCTTTTAGGCACGAGGAGGCCCGCAACAAGAAGCAGAACAAGTACACCGTTGAAGCGACGAGCTAAGCTTCAAGTCGAAGCCCGCGAGGGTAGTTCAAGGGCGCAATATTAAAAGGGCCAGCAACTATTGAAGTTATCGCTCAGGCGATCTAGAACTTCGGCATTAAAGACAAGCGCACGGGGCCCTCAGGATTACGCGTTGGGAAGCCAGAAGTATCCTTCTTTAAGGCGCTAATTAATTCTTGCAAAGTCATCGCCTTAACAAAAGCTCTATCTGCAGACGACAAAGAACGTATAGTCACACTCAATATTCCCTGCTCTTGCTCTTTTTTACCTATTACTACTGTATAGGGCGTCCAATTAGTAGAAGCCTCGCGAATTTTTTTATTAAAAGAGGCTTCACTATCGTCAACGTACGCCCTAAAACCTTCTTTTCTTATGGAATTACAGACTTCGATCGCCGTATCGACGTTGTCTTCGCTCACTGGAATAATCCTAAGCTGAATAGGGCTAAGCCACACCGGGAACGTTGGCAGAGCCTCTGCCTTGTAAGCTTGCTCTATAATCGATGAGTATAATCTCTCGATAGCACCCAGACTGGAGTGCACTATAACATAATTTCCTCTGCTGCCGTCTTTTTTAGCGTAAGTTAAGCCGTAGCGCTCGCTATTTTTAACGTCTAGCTGCACGGTTGACAGTTGAAGGTTATTTCCAGTTGAATCTATAAACTGAAATTCATCTTTCATCTGCCAATAATACTTCATACCAGGTATTATTTCTGCAATTACGGGCTTTTTCATTTCAACGGCCATAGAGGATAAGAACTCGATTCCCTCTTTTTCGTAGGGCTTAGTAACGCGGGCTATAAGCGCGTAAGGCAAACCTAGCCTATTCAATAACTCATCGTATTTCTTTGTAAGGTACTTGAATTCTTCTTCTCCCTGGGCGTGATCCCTACAAAACGAGTGTATATCTGGCATCGTGAAACTACGCAATCTTCTCATGCCCACGCACTCGCTTCTCCTTTCTAAGCGGAAACTCTTGGATATTTCATACATCCTTACGGGAAGAGCATCCTCCCTGACCGACGCGTCTTTCATCATCCTAAACAATCCAAAATCGCTTGCAAACCTTAGAAGAAAAGTCCTATTACCAACTCTTAGATGGTAATCCTTTTGCCTAAATTCTTTCGCTTGCTCATGAATATCGGGCAGGGAATAATCGTAAATTATAGGCGTCTCTATTTCGTAGCCTCCTAATTCGTTAAGCGCGATCCCTCTTATAAACTCCTCTAATAACCCTTTTACTAAAGCGCCCAGCGGATAATACCTATAATTACCTACATCACTCGCGGGCTCTAACGAGGCCAGATGAAACTTGATCAACGCGGAAATATGCGGAGGTGTTTGATGGGTCGAGTTCTTCATTTCTTCGCTTAAAAAATACTGGTAATAATCCGGCCATTTTTTCAAAGATTCGATTAAATCGGTATTTTCCAAGCCAAAACTTACTGCTTTACCGCTTTCATCAATAAAGTAGTAGACCTTATTCAACGGGCTCACACTCATTTAATGCCCGGCATTATAAGTTTTCTCAGAAAATCTCACACAATTCATTAGCCATAAAGCTAAATATAATAAAAATAAAAAATTATGAACAAGGTAATTGCCCTCATAACGGACTTCGGCTACAAGGACTATTACGTTGGTGCTGTCAAAGCGGTCATTAAGAGTATCGCCCCCGATGTTGAACTAATTGATATAAGCCACGAAATCCCACATTTCTCAATCTGGGAAGGAGCTTTCACGGCATATTATGCATTTAAATTTTTGCCAAAAAATAGTGTATTACTTGGCATTGTAGATCCAGGCGTTGGGACTTCCAGGAAAATAATCATGGCTAAGACACAAGGCAAGTGGGTGATAGGGCCAGATAACGGGTTACTTTACCCGATCCTAAGCAGTGGAACGCCCGATGAAGTTAGCGCTATTGATCCAAAAGATTTTCATAGCAGCAACACTTTTCAAGGAAGAGATGTCATGGCTAAAGTGGCCGCGAAAATAGCCATAGGGGAAAAGGTAGAAGCTTCTAAGGTTAAGCGGATTAAAAGTTTAAAAGGCTGGAGTTTTGTGCTAAAGTGCACGAAAGTATGCCGCGGCAAAATAATCTATGTAGACGGCTTCGGAAATTTAATTTCGAATATAAAATCGGAGGCTTTTAGAATGAGAGGAAAATTAAAAGTTACGCTGAACAACGCGACCTTTGAGTGCGAATATTCAAAAAATTATTCCAAAGAAGGAGTTTTAATAGTACCAGGCGGCTACGGATTAATAGAAATTGCAATTAGCAAAAGCAGCGCGGCTTCGAAACTCGCCGCAAAAATAGGCTCGGCGATTTATATTGAAAAAATATAAGTTAGGCCTTTTAATAGGCAGATTTCAGCCCTTCCATTTAGGCCACCTTCGGGCAGTTCAGTACGCAGCCTCTAAATGCGAAAAACTAGTTATAGGTATAGGTAGCGCTCAAGAATCTGGCACCGAAAGAAATCCGTTTGATGCGGAAACGCGTAAAAATATGATCCTCGAAAGCTTAATAGAAGTTCATACCGACATTTCTAAAATAGACTTCATAAAAATACCAGATTTCATGGATGATGAAAAATGGTATACCTACATAAAAAACCAAATTAAAGATATAGACATAGTCTTTTCGGGAAATCCTTGGGTCAAAAGAATTTTTAAAACAAGAGGCATAAAAGTGGTAACCCCTCCTTGGTACAATCGCGGAGAAATATCTGGAACAAAAGTTAGAAGTCTGATAAGGAGCGGAGAGAAGTGGGAGGGGTTAGTCCCCCACGCAGTAATAGGAATAATTAACCAGCACAAAAGTGAAGTAGAGCCTCCGATCAATTAAGTTTTTAAGCACAGAGCGCTTTAATGGTAATTTTCTGAGGGAGCAAGGTTGGCAGAAAAAAAAGGCCTAACATCAGAGCTAAAGACTATTTACACTAGACAAATAGCAGTAGCCTTCAGTAACGGCTTTGCTTCGCCCTTCGTCAGTGTATTGATGGTGCAGCTCAAAGCTTCTGCATTTATGCTGGGTTTAATGTCTTCTATTACAAACTTTGTCTCAAACTTTTTTCAATTCATATGGGGGACCGTTACTGACGCCGTTGGAAGGAAAATACCCTTTATTCTAGTTGGGGGGCTAGGGGCATCCTTAATATGGCTATTCGCCATCGGTACCCACACTGCGCAATTCCTCCTGATATTAATAGCTTTTCAATCATTTATGAACTCAATGGTAACACCCGCCCTATCCGCGTTAATCGGCGACGTAGCACCTCCGATGAGGAGGGGAAGAATATCAGCTTCTCTGAATATATTTTCTTCGCTGGGATCGCTGCTAGCCACACTCATATCCGGGTATATTATGATGGTTGATAACAAAAATCTTTCTACAATGTATTTGATCCCATTTCTGCTGGCAGCCGTAACAGGCTTTGCTGGAAACCTCGTTATTTTAAAGATCCGTGAAACCCCAAACAGGCGCAAATTTAACGTAAAGCCTAGCCAACTGATAAGTCCTTTAACGGAGAATAAAGATTTTAGATTATTTACAGAAATTTCGTTCGTTTCTATGATAGTCCAATCTTTGCCGTGGGGAGTTTTTGCATTCGTAATAGTTGATGTAGTCAAAGCTACAATGCTACAAGTAGCTTTAATTTCTGTGATGAATGGTGCTTTTATATTATCGGTACAGAGGCTTGCGGGCTTGCTCGTAGACAAAGTAGGAAGAAAGCCATTTATATTAGTCGGAAAATTTGGCCTATCAACCTTTCCGCTTTTTTATGCGTTCGCGTCATCGGTATGGATGCTCTACCTTGGCAATATTATAGGCGGCGCTTTCAACGGGGTATTAATGGTGGCGAATTTTACGTACATGCTCGATATATCGCCTAACGATAAAAGAGGAGAATATTTTGGCATATACAATTCTTCAATGGGGATAGCTACTGGGATAGGAGCTCTAATAGGAGGAGCTTTAGCTGATGAATTCATGTTTAGGTTCGGTTTGGCGCTTGGCCTGACTTACGTATTACTGATTTTTGCGATAGGAAGGATGCTAATAAATACCTTATTTTTCAAGATAAAAGAACCAGAAAGAAGTTTTAGCCCATTCAACGAACAAGTCGAGTTGCCCAAGAATCGTAGATTTCCGCTTTAAACCGCTTAAGCCTTAATAGAAGAGTAAACTACTACCTCTCGTCTGAAGCTGCGCCTCCTGCTTCAATGATCGGCACTTACCGGTGCGGGCATTCCGCGCAAGCCTGAAGCATCTCGGCAGGCCAATCGGCCGCAGCCAGCTATTTTTATACTAATTTCCTTAGCGCTCTTCCAAAAGTACCTTCTACTTTTCGTTAGAGTACAGCTTAATTCTGGTAGCTACAATAACTTCTGTATATAGCAATTTTTATTGACAGTAGTCCGCGTATCCCGGCGCCAGAATCAATATTTATTGCTTCTTCCAAACCCCTATCGCTATCTTAAACAAACGAATCTACCCAGTCCTCTGGTTTAAATTGATCCAAAGAATTATATTCCTGGCCTTTTGATATAAATAGTATAGGTTTCTTGTATTTTGATAAAGATAAAAAGACCCCGCCACGCGTATCCGCGTCGACTTTAGTAACAATAAAAGCGTCGATACCTACTGCTTCTTCGTATCCTTCTACCTGCTTAACTATGGCGTTTCCAGTTAAGGCATCAACTACAAGTACTTTCAAATCAGGCAGGGCGACCCTAACTATTTTTTTCATTTGATCCATTAAGTTCTTTTCTATCTCAACGCGACCTGCCGTATCTATCAAAATTACGGATAACTTCTTCCCGGCATTTTTCTTCTTAGCCTCAAAAGCCAATGAAGCTGGATCAGCCCCATATCTAGATGAAAGGTACGGTATGTTTAACTTCATGGCGTGCGCCTCAAGTTGCTCAATAGCGCCTGCCCTATAAGTATCCGCTGGAACGATCAAGGGTTTGAAACCTTCATCCAAAAGTTTCTTCCCTACTTTTGCGACCGCCGTCGTCTGTCCCACGCCGTTCACTCCAAAAAAAATAATAGTATATGGCCAAGCATTTTTATTTGATATTAGCGAATCCAGTGGAGGAGAGGTAAGGGCTTTCAGGCGTTCGTAAACGACCTCCCTTAACGGTTTTTCTTTTAGCTCGCGCTCTATTTCCTGGACAACTTCTAAGGAGACACCCGCTTGTAACAGCAGCTTACGCCCTTCTTCCTTATCTTCCGTTAACCTTGAAAAAGCTTTTTTTATTCCTTCAAAAACCATCGCGCCAATCCCAGTTTATTTGCCAATTCTTTAAGTCTGGGTTCCATGGATTGCAGTGCTCCAATAGTCTGCCTACCGCGCAACTCGGTAGCCTGGACGCTTTTCTGCAGATCTTCGCGACGCCTCTCTAAATATGAGATTGCCTCTTCTTTAGGACGCTCAGCAAAAACAGATTGCCCGAGAGATACGAATATTTTCTCCCCTGAGACGCGAGACTGAACGTAAATTCCTGCGCCCAGTGCAGCTAAAAAATCCCCTCCTACGGATTTTAAAGCAGATAAAGCACCCTCTGTTTCCTGAAGGTACGTCATAATTAAACGCTCCTGTTCGTCAAGAGCCTTAAGTAAAGATTCGAGATAAACGTATTGATCACTCAAGCGCTGAAACTCTTCCTTTTCTTCGCTCATTTTGGATCATCTTTTTAATTAAGGGATCATCTATTTCATCGTAATTTGTAATTTTAGAAACAGACCCTATTGTAATATCACTGCGTTTAACGTGATGCTTACTCCCTATTTCAGATAATATCCTCTCCACAGCGCGCGCTTCGTTTTTCGCTATTAAAAATTTTTTAAACTGGTGAATATAGAACCCATCGCTGAACTTACCAACGACCTGATATACACTCACTTGAGGCTCTTTGGCCATTTGATTATTTATAATTGCTAAGACTTAAGCCTAAGCTCTAATCCATATATTACTTTAAGAACAAAGAACAAGAAAGCCCTCGAACTAAAGTAAGTGAACTCCCCCGCCCTCACGGGTGGGGCTTAAACTTCAACGACCGTGCGTTCTCCGATACCAGAGCGCAGTTTCCCGACGCTGGGAACTTTCGTTCGCTCGAAAGGCGGGTTAAGGCGTTTATCCGCGGGCAAATCGGGCGTGCCCCACCCTACCGCTACCGCAT
>ERZ1669250.890-NODE-890-length-11174-cov-3.658512_pt1 | contig 11174 bp, 12 predicted proteins | sample MGYA00579295_ERZ1669250 | MGnify/ENA primary metagenome ERZ1669250 (study PRJEB41166, sample SAMN08046056) | hot springs metagenome | biome: hot spring; feature: acid hot spring; material: thermophilic sediment; isolation source: thermophilic sediment from acid...
CCTCGTATGCGCCCCTGACACATTCACGAGCGCAGCTGCCGCAGCGCTGGAACCAACCGCCGTGGCTGTTGAGCCGCCTGAGCTCATTGGTACGGGTAAGGCCGTGAGTAGGGAGAGGCCTGACGTCATAGTAAGGACCGTAGAACTCGTGAAGAGGGTTAATCCAAGCATTCCCGTAATTACTGGCGCAGGCATTGAGAGCTTTGACGACGTTAGGAAGGCAGTAGAACTCGGGACACAGGGAGTATTAGTGGCGAGCGCGATCGTTAAGGCTAAGGACTGGAGGCAAAAGATAACAGAGCTCGCGAATGCATTACGCTAATCCTTACTACGATCGCCTATTGATCTTCGTGGAAATTTCAATTTACCTACATAGTTAATGATCCACTGAACAAGCGTTAAGTAAGTCTCTTCTCCCTTTCTCGTTAACTTAACGTAACCATCACTATCAATACTAATCAAACCCCTATCACTCATCCACGTTAAGTACACCACGGTCCTATCATAGGACAACCCAATTGCAGTCGAAAGATTGGTGCGATTCATCGGCCCTTGTTCGTGAAGTATAGTTATTATCCTAGCGATGACGTATAGGTCGGGTTTAAATTCTGTAGAGTCTTTTAAGGTCATGTTCAATCCACCTTAACTCCCACGTTATTGAGTCAATCATCCATAGCGTTCTAATGCTTTCGCTTATTCTATTCCACGCGAGCTTCATCGTTAGTGCAAAGCCCAGCGTTAAGCTAATGGGTATCGAGTACTGCGTTAGTAATTGCGTCGGTATGGGAAATACGAATATAGGAAGTATTACTAGGAATATTAGCCCGAATAGTGCAAATCCTGCGATTAACGTAGATATTATGATATATACAATCACAGCCACTACATAACCGAGCTTGCCGCGGTGAATCTTGATGATTAACTCATCGTAATTTATCGATTCAAGAATTGCAATAATACCTGGTAATCCCTCGTTTAATAGTCTATCCCAGTGCGCATATCTACCCGTGACATCCTGACCTGCCCTCTGAATCTTCCTAAGTATCTTAGCCACGATTACGTAGATGAAGTATGCGGTAGTGAGGACTGATAAGGCAACACCAATTATTGTCATTGTGAATGTGTCGTAGTAAGTCACGAAAATAACCTCATAAATTATTGGTACAGCAAGTAAGAGTACTATGTATGTAAGTAGGTTAATGGCGATGTCAGGCAGTGCATCGGCGATGGCGTTGGCTCTATCGATATTAATTAGGAAGTCCCTAAACTCAATAATCCTTGCCTTAACATCCTCAATACTCATAACCTAATCACCCAATAATTAACGTATGTAAATACATCACCGACGATACGTATCGTCGCAGTATTAATTGCCATAATAGGGGGCGTAGTATTGCCCTCAATAATTTCCACAATACTTCCGCTAAATGCTGATGAACATAGTACGTATGCCTTAGGCATTATTAACAATGATGTTTGTGCGCTCTGCCCGGGTCCTAGAATCACTACGGTATTGTTTGGCAGGTATATTTTCGCTGGCGTTGTTCCGTAGTTCGTAAGTTCAATATAGGCTCTGACTATAGTTCCACATGGTGCGTTAATGAGAATTGTACCACTGCCATTTACTAATTCACCAATATAGTGACTAGCAGGTGGGTTGATTAGTAGGAAAATAATTTCAAGACAGAGAATAATTACAAGAATTAATATTAGGCTTCCGCGATTAATCTTTACGTTTACTTTCATGTTAAGGTAATAAGTGTTCGTGACTTAAAAACTAAACTCATTGGCAATGAGTATGTTGATTAATAAGATAGTTCTATCGGTAAATAATCAGGGATAGGTTTATAGTTCCGCGCCAGAACTAAGTTCCGGTGCGGAACTTATTTGATCCGCGACCGAAGGATCGTAGAGACGAGCTTTTTGATAGGGTTGATGAGTTGAGGCTTCTTGACGAGTCGGTAAATAGGCCTCTTATTGTTGTTCTTGGCATTAGGCGTATTGGCAAGACTTCTTTAGTTAAGTCATTCCTTGAGCCATACAATAGTATTTATATTGACTTGCGTGGTGCAGCGACTCATGCTGATTTGTATGAGAGATTGTCTGAGGGTTTGAGCGTTGGTCTTGGCAGGTTGAGGAGGTTCATTGAGGGTATTAGGGGTATTAGGGTTATGGGTTTTGAAGTTGAGATTAAGTGGAGAGGTAGTGATTCAATAAGTCTCTTGGGATTGCTTGAGGAGTTGAATCGTAGGGGTAAGTTCATTATCGCATTTGATGAGGTTCAGGATACTAAGCCGCCAATATCCGCTGAGCTCCGTAAAATAATAGCTTACTCATATGACCACCTCAGCAATATTACTGTGGTGCTCAGTGGTTCTGAGGTTAGGTTGTTGGACGAATTTATAGGTGTCAATAACCCTGAATCTCCACTGTATGGTAGGTACTTCGTTGAGCTTAATGTTCGTAGATTCTCTAAGGATGAATCCCTGGAGTTTTTAAGACTTGGTTTTAGGCAGGAAGGTATTGAGCCTGGTGTTGATGTTCTTGAAGGTGCTGTTGAACTCTTTGATGGTATTCCTGGTTGGTTGGTTTATTTTGGAAGGAGCTACGTGGATCATACTCACGATATTAATGTCATTAAGGAGCAAGCGATTCATACGGCACTTAATGAATTAGCTAAGCTATCCAGGAGGGAGAAGGCGATACTTAAAGCTATTGCTCATGGTGCTCGAACGTGGGGTCAGGTTAGGCGGTTTGTCGAGGAGAATTTGGGTGAGTCGATACCTAAGTCGAGTCTCACAAGGTTAATTAGAAGATTAGAATTACTCAGTATAGTTAAGGATTATGAATTTTTAGACGGTATTTATAAGGAGGCTGCTAAGCGTTTATGACATTACCTTTGCTGCGAATATCTCTTGATTATCTGCCTCAGTACGTACTGTAGTATGCCGCCATTTAGGAAGTATTGAACTTCCATGGGTGTGTCGAGTCTGACTAACAACTTTGTTCTTATTTCCTTACCATCTGGCTTATGAATCACAAGCTCCACAGTCTGTCTAGGCTTTAAGCCCTGGGACAGGCCTATTATGTCGAAGGTCTCATCACCAGTTATACCTAGCTTATCGGCATCCTCGCCTTCCATGAACTGAAGCGGCAGTATGCCCATCTCGACCAGGTTGCTCCTGTGTATCCTCTCGAAGCTCTTGGCGATAACAGCCTTTATACCGAGCAGCTTCGGACCCTTTGCCGCCCAGTCCCTAGAGCTACCAGCACCGTATGTTTGACCGGCCAATATTATTAATGGAACTTTCTCCTCCCTATACTTCATGGCTGCGTCGAAGACAGTCATTACCTGCCCATCAGGCCAGTGCATTGTATATCCGCCCTCAAGGACTTTACCGCCCATCCTATTCCTGACGCCCTTATTCCAAAAGGCGCCCCTAACCATGACCTCCCAATTACCCCTCCTCGTACCGAATGTATTGAAGTCCTCTGGCTTTACGCCAAGTGAGATCAGGTATTTACCAGCCGGTGAGTCCACCGGTATTGAGCCTGCTGGCGATATGTGATCCGTGGTTATGCTATCGCCGAGTATTAATAATGCCCTTGCGCCAATTATATCCTTAACCTCAACAAGCTTATTAGGATCAAAATCGTCAAAGAACGGCGGTCTCTTTATGTACGTATTTCTTGGATTCCACTGATATAAATCGCCGCTGGGTGCAGTTAATGAATTCCATTCATCAGGAACTAAATCACCTATTTTTGTATACTTCTCAACGAATTCATCAGGTGTAACGTACTTCTCAACGTAACTCCTAACTTCATTATCGTTGGGCCATAGATCCTTGAGGTATATGGGTCTTCCATCACTTGTTACGGTAACCGGCTCTTTTGTTAAGTCCCTATTCACAGTACCCGCTAATGCGTAAACAACGACCATGGGTGGTGATGCTAGGTAATTAGCCCTAACGTCAGGGTGCACCCTGTTCTCGAAATTCCTATTTCCAGAGAGCACTGCAGCTGCTATCAGGTCATTCTCCCTAATTGCCTTAACGACGGGTTCAGGTAACGGTCCAGTATTGCCTATACATACCATACAACCAAAGCCAGTTATGTAGAAGCCAATCTTCTCAAGGTACTGAAGAAGCCCCGACCTCCTTAGGTACTCCTCAACAACCCTGGATCCTGGTGCTAATACGGTCTTAACATAGGGTGGTGGCGATATACCTAGTTCCACAGCCCTCTTAGCCACAAGTCCAGCGGCCATGAGTAGGTATGGATTGCTCGTGTTTGTACAGCTTGTTATTGCGGCTATGGCTACGAAGCCGTCCTCAAGCTCCACCCTCTTACCATCAACCTCAATAATGACCTTCTTCCTGCCCGTTACATTCCTCTTCTTATTTCTATCCTCTATCAATGGTTCAATACTCTTCGGAACCTCACTAAGGCTTCTTCTCTGCCAGGGCAGTGATGGGCCTGCCAGGTTGGGCTCTATGACGGATAAATCAATATTAATCACCTGGCTATACTCAACATCGCCCTCCTTCGGCGAGCCAAAGACCCCCTGCTCCATGAAGTACCTCTCAATGAGCGATATCAACCACTCATCCCTACCAGTGAGCCTTAGGTAAGCCAATGTCTGCTCATCCACCGGGAATAATCCAGTGGTTGCGCCGTACTCAGGGGCCATGTTAGCTATCGTTGCCCTATCAGGAACGGGTAATTCCTTAACACCCTCACCAAAGAACTCAACGAACTTATCAACGACATTATACTTCCTAAGGGTCTCAGTAATGTAAAGCACTATGTCTGTCGCCGTAACACCAGGTCTCGGCTTGCCATAGAGGTGAACACCAACAACCTGCGGTGGTAGTACAGCTATTGGCTGACCAAGTAATGCAGCCTCGGCTTCAACACCACCAACTCCCCAGCCGACAACACCAAGTCCATTAATCATTGTTGTGTGGGAGTCCATGCCGACTACAGTATCGAAGTACGCAAGCCTCTCATTAGGCCCAAGGTCCTCGGTCATCACAACCCTCGCAATATGCTCAAGGTGCACCTGGTGAATAATGCCAGTGCCTGGTGGGAATACCCTGAAGTTCCTGAAGGCGTTCTGAGCCCACTTCAGGAATTCGTACCTTTCAGCATTTCTCTGAACCTCAAGCCTAATGTTTAACTTAAGGGCATCAGGTCTACCCCAATAATCGGCCTGGACGCTATGATCAATTATTAGGTCAGTGGGTACCTGAGGATTAATAACCTTAGGATCTATACCGTATTTAGACACGATCTCCCTCATCACTGCCAAGTCGACCAATGCAGGTACGCCCGTGTAATCTTGCATTAACACCCTAGCTACCTTAATGGGAACTTCCTTCGTACCTGGGTTCTTGGGGTTCCAATGAAGTATATTCTCGATGTCTTCCTCGGTAATGGCTTGACCATCAAAGTTCCTAAGCATATTCTCAATAAACACCTTTATTGTGTATGGAAATCTCGCAATATCAAAGCCCTCTTTCTCGAGAGCCTTTAGCGAGTAGTAATGCACCTTAATGCCTCCTATGTTCATCGTACTTAGGGTATTCCATAGGTTAGGTAGATTCCTAGACACGAGAGAGAAAAATCATTAAATGGTTTTTAATTGTTTGCCCTAATTCAATGCAATTACTTGGCGAATTGGTTATAGCCTGAGGCATTCGCATTATAATACGTTAAATCCCAGGTTGGTGGCGCACTTAGTTCGAAGGGTATCATGTAACTTACTGGAAGGGTTCGTGTTGTACCGTTTAGGAACGTTACCTCTATATCGAACATGGTGCCATTAAATATGTAGTCATATATTGGGTATTTTGTATATGCATACTGGAATTCTAATTGGGTATAGGTTCCGTAGAATGGCGTTCCACTATATGGTATTTCATGTATCCATAATTGGCTTGTATTATAGTCATAGATCTCAAATATTATTTCCTTAGCGCTCATGTTGTAGTAAATCATTAGCTTCAATAATGTATTGTTTGGTGTCGGTACGCCAGGTAATACTGCAGGATTCATAGTAGTCTCGTTGAAGTAGTAGTGGGCTATGCAATTCTTGCCGGGGACGTACCAGGGAGCTATCGTGCCGTTAGGATCTAAGTCAACTCCGATTTGGAAGAATCCTACGCATGAGGATCTAGTCGTTCCGTAGTAATTCATGGCATTTATCTGGAAGCTCAATATACCGACCTGTGGCGTATTCCAGTATCTAAGCAATACGAGCGCTGTTAGGTTGTAAAATGGTGGTAATAATGTAACAAGCAACCCAGACCCCTGCCCATAACCCTCCATATTATTATACTTCTGTAGATATATTGGTATTTCGAGACTCGTTACGATTATGTTAGTGTAGTATACAGTACCCTTCGTAGTTATTATTGCTGCTGTGTAGTAATTCCCAGCATTGGGGACTGAGACCTCAAATGGCGGTTTATCGGTCTGGTCCACAAGCACCTGCATGTCCCAACCTGCGGTCTTATTGTACGGGGTACTTGCATTGTAGACGTTGACCATTATGAATACCCAGCCCGGCGGATATAATGCATTTGAAAGGTTTGATAACGACACCACTGGCTCTAGATCAGTAAGGTTCGGACCAGCCCATACGTAACCATCAGCAACACCAACAATAGCCACTGGTTGATAATTACTATTTACGAGTCCAAAGAAACCACTACCACCTGATCCGTAGTAAATCGCAACTTGGAACGATAAGAACTGATCACCCCTAACGATAAGGCTTGGATTAACAATGTCAATTTGTGGAATACCGCCCTGTGCTGATGACATTAATGATGGCTCACCCCAGTAATTAGGTGATGTAACTATTGATGGAGCAGATCCACTAATGACTTCCCACCCATAGTAACTTAGTGGTTCACTAACGTACTCAAAGTTCGATACATAGGCAAATGCACCGATCATGGATGCAGCAGGCGCCAGTCTTGGTACTGGTTCATGATAACGTGCATTAACTTTACTCATAAAGAATGCATGTGAAATGGTGAGCGTAATTATGACTAGCATTATTGTAGCTATGATTGAAACCTTTTTCATTGCGCTCCGTTTATATTTTGTCATGAAATAAATTACTTATGAATATATTATTTAAATTTTACTTTGCTACTTTATTCGCCAATCATCGATTTCTCCTCCGCCACAACCTCCTCCTCTGAATCGGCGTGTATTCTCCTCATCTGTACTCCGTCTGGCGTTAATAATACCATCTTTAATGATGCTCCATCCTCTCCAAACCTAGTGAGGTATCTAATCAATACTTTGTTCGCCACTACTATACCCACGTGTTGAGTCTTACCGTTTAATGATATGCTTTGATGATAATGCCATATCTCCTTCTTAGTGACTATGTTGAATTGCTTAACTATAGAGTCCTTATAATCATCGAGTACTAGGTTATAAATACCAAGAACCCTCCAAATCCTTTTAGTTGGATTTATTTCACCGTAAATAACAACCACAGGTCTTTCTGTCTTTTTATCCTTAACCCTCGACTGATAAATAGCTGTTATGACAGGTTTTGAGTCAAGCATTAGTATGTCTTTAATGGATTGTCTATACCTAATTACGGCAGCCATGAATGGCATCAATAACCTAAACCTAAACTCAACACCGTTCGGTATCTTCACACTGTCGAAATTACAGTTATAGCAATGGACCCTAACAATGGCTGGTGAGGGTTCTACTATTCTCCTTATGAAATCCTGACCTTCTTCAATCAATTCATTATTCTTCTTCGATTCGTTATCAACATCCATCATTATTCTATTACCACTTAGAATTTATTAAATTTATGGTTCATAGCAATATTATTGTTCTATGGAAAATGTGCAGATTATGCATCTTACAAACAGCTTTTAATAACGCCCTTAATAAATAATAGTGTATGATCGCAATCGAGAACAAATTAAGGAATTACATAACATATGCACAATTAATACTGTGGCCAAGAATATCCGTAAGCATAAAGGACCACATTTATTATTTGGTAATGATGAATGCGTCAAATAGAGGTGAAGGAAGGACTGCCAGGTGCTCTGGTATTAATATTGCAAGACGTTCCTTACTGTGACGTTGTTGCTAATGAATAGACAACGACTTCCTTATTACCCCTAAGGATAACCTGCCTCTTTATTAAACCCCTCCTCATTAATATACTAATTGCATTTCTAACAGTTCTGATAGGCAGCATTGTTTTTTCCGCAATCTCCTTCTGCGTTAATTGACCCTCATACTCCAATATTTTGAGTATGAATTTAGCACTTGGCGGTAAATCCATATTCGCCATAAGGCTTATCTTCTTCTCATAACGGCCAACCGTACTCGAGACACCACCAACCCTAACAAGCTTAAGAGGCTTTCCAGCGCTTATCCTGACCTCATTACCAACATAGGTCCTGACGCTACCGTCGATTATAGCTTCAACCCTAGACTTGGAAATTATATCCCTTATCTCAATTACTGAACTATCAGAGACTATTATGGGCACGCGGGCTAGGTTCGTACTATTAACAGGAACCACCTCGAAGACCTTAGCTCCAGAATGTATTAATGGTCCACCAGCAGACATGGCGTATGCAGTTGAACCAGTTGGTGTTGATATTATTAAGCCGTCAGCAACATCATGCCATAGGTACTCACCATTTATGAAGAGGCTGTACTCAATCGTTATGGCACTCCTTGCTGGGAATATGGCTACCTCATTTACGGCATTTGGTAGCTTCTTACCCTTAATATCGACGGTTAATCTCAGTATGTCTTCAATTTCATAATCACCAGACATTATGGCCTGCAAGGCCTTATCTAGGTTCGTAATATCTATTGAATTTAGGAAACCGATACCAAAGCCTATGGTTAGGACAGGACCATCCCATGAGTTTAATTTGTGTATGTTCATTATGATAAACCTATCAGTGCCTGCTATACCAATAATATCATAATTACTAAGGTCCTCATTAAGCTCTGTGGATACCTTAAAGGATGATGAATAACTACCAATGGATTTCTTAATCTCATTAACTATGCTGGACATCGATATTATTAAACCCTTCATCACTAAGTGTTAGGTATTAACGTGTGCTAATTAACTTTTACCTAATCTACCATAAATTGGCATTTATGCCATAACTTTAAAAATACGGTTCTTTAACGATAATGCGTGCTATCATCAACGTTAATAGGTGTTTTAGGACTAATATCAATAGCGGTGGGTTGGATTTTAGCATTGGGTGATGTACCTCCGCTTAGATTAACAATACCATACCTAATAGGTAGTGCGTTATTAACAATATACTCAGTGCTTGGTTGGAATATAATATTCATGATACTTAATGGAGCAGCAACAATACTATCGGCAATAAACTTAGTAAGGAGGATTAGGAAATTCAATCCCAGCACCAAAAACCATGGACAATAACAATAACTCTAGCAATAAATCGCCCTTAGCCATATATATTTCATTACTATCCTTCATAAACCAGCCCACACTGGAATCAATAATCAACGTATTCCTCACAGTGCCCCTACCTAGTACAGCCTTAATTCCTTGTTTATGCTCGTTAGCAATAAATGCAGTGAGCGTGTAGATGCTACCTGGCAATACCTGGTCATTAATAATTATCTCAGTACCACCAGTAACACCATTAATACTTATTCTCTTGAACCCCAACAATGCCATAGCATCCCTTATTGAAGCAGCGGATTCTGCCTTACGTAATAAATCAATACTAACCCGCAGAACACCCCTTGCTATACTCTTGTCAATAAATATGGAATTTGTAAGGGGTATTAATGATAGTACTATAGAGCCCTTCGCATTACAGGATACGTTAGCATCAACAACAATTATAATGCTGCGAGGTGGTATGTCGCAACTATTAACCCTAGCAAATGTCTCTCCTAACTCCTTAATTAATTCTATTAACCATGGTGGTGGATCCCCAATTATGTATATCAGGGTCATTCACCTAAAAATCCCTTTTCCATCTCCTCTATATCCTTAAGGATATCGTTAACAGCTTCTTTAATGACATCAAGTGGAGGTCTGCCCTTGGTCCTTATTCTAAATCTAACATTTTGCGTTAATGGGTGGTCAACATCGTACATGGCATACTCAACGTCAGGTCTCTTAAGTAAGTACTCAATTAATGGTGCAAATAATGTATAGGTTTCTCCCTGGATAATAGCCTCTAGGTAATTATCCTCAGCCTTGACAATACTTATTTTAATCACAAAACCTGCAGTATGCCTTTAAGAAATAAAAACTTTAACCCCGATAATCTACTAAGTAATACATAGATGCCTTTATTTAGGGACTTTAGGTGTAGTATTGAGTGATGACAACCCCCGTAGCCTATAAATGACGAATTCACGTACCGGCTGATAAAATAGTAGGTATTAGGATTTTGTCAGTCGTTGGCGAAGTAATCACCGATCATGAAAGGGCGCGTTCATCACCTACATCATTAGTTTTTACTCACTGGGTGGTCCTCCACGTAATCTACCCTTTCTCCTCGTATCTCTGGCTCTGTTTATTTCTCTATCTATTCTCTTTATTAGGGTTTCAAATGCGTACCTTACTGCATTTACTGGGTCCCAATCAATCTCATTCACAGTGTATGTGGTTGCATTATCCTTAAGCATCACATGGACGGAATACTTACTCCTCTTTTCCTCACTGCCCCTTTCGTACTTCTTAATATTGATTTTAAGGTCTATGATATTAGTCATCCTACCAATCTTAGCAACATAATTACTGACAACCTTCTCAATCAAAGCCTTAGTACTATCATCGACATCAATAAGCTTAGCCTCTATGGGGATTTCCTCGAAGGGCTTTATTACGCCCTTTATAATATCGTAACTCGAAACAATACCCACCACGGAATCTCCAGAAAGAACGGGTAATCCAGACACACCCTTATTAAGCATTGTACTGACTACGTCATAGAGGTCATCATTCTCATTAGCGGTTATTACGGGCGTGGTTGCTATAGCCTTTACAGGCGCGGCCAATATATCATCCTCAGTGCCCACAACATCACCCCTCCTGCTACGCCTTGGCAATGACGCATAGTATATCCTCTCGACAATATCACGCATACTGACAATGCCAT
>ERZ1669250.891-NODE-891-length-11154-cov-4.098387_pt1 | contig 11154 bp, 14 predicted proteins | sample MGYA00579295_ERZ1669250 | MGnify/ENA primary metagenome ERZ1669250 (study PRJEB41166, sample SAMN08046056) | hot springs metagenome | biome: hot spring; feature: acid hot spring; material: thermophilic sediment; isolation source: thermophilic sediment from acid...
ATCTGGTTGCCCTTCGGGCATTTAGGGTTCAAATCCCTATCCCGGCGCATATCTTTAAGTTAAAAGTCCACACCATTACCTTTAAAATATTGACTAAACTAAGTTTTAATTAATGATTAAAATGGAAAAATCTAAAACCCATTCTCAGGAAGAGGCAAAAAAAGCAGCAACCGAGTTCGAAGAGCTTGCTAAGCTTATACGATCTGATCCGAGCATAAAAGAAAAAGAAAAGAAAGAACTTATTCTCGCATGCGCACTGATGGTGGCTTTTGAGGCGGAGAAGGGCAAGAAAGTGGAAGAACGAGAATTTTCTTTTTATAAAGACTACTGACGTTTAGAGCACAGCATTAATTGCTTTGTTTTTCAAAGTTACGTCGCTGGGTGTCTATTCTAATACCAATCATATCATGCGCATAATCATAGAGTCGTTAAAGAAAGCATAGAAGCAAAAAGAGAAAAAGAATACTAATGACACAGCTTTCTAATACTAGAAAATTAGAACTCAACTTGCCTTAGAGGAATCTCAATTCTTATTCCGTCCTTTGCTATTATAAATGCACTAACGTTTAGCCCATCCCCTGAAATTAGTACTTCTTTCGCGCGATTATCAGTAGCTTCGCGCCTTACTTGCTTAATTAAATCAGCAGGTATACTTAAATAATCAGGCAATTCTCCTGCAATAGAAACACGTTTACCACATTTGCGTATTGCTTCTACGATATTTGGTAATCCGCTTACAACTGGTTCTTTGTTCATATTTTCAACCTAATTATTTTTAACCTAATTATAATGTGGTTCAGGTAGTATATAAAATTTTGTGTACAAAAAGAAAGCTTACTTGGTGTATGCGCGCCTATTGCTGGCTTGAAGAAAAGTATACCATGAGATGCTTGGAGTACCCGTATAAGGATTTGACAGATTGAGAAGACCGAAGTCGTCTCTTAAAGAGCCATCTGAAAGGCCCCAGAGATCGTACCAATAGGCCCTTTTTATGTAGCTGAACCTGTTGAAAAGGGAAAGACTTTCGACAAGGAACTGGTTTTGCATTTTCTGGCTGTAGCCAGGCATTGCTGAGCTTGAAGGCATACCGAATTCGGTAATGTAGATTGGCTTGCCAGTCAGGGTTTCATAAGCTTCTATGCTGCTTGACCAGCTCTTAGTAAAATTCTCGTAAGGCAGCAATGGGCCAAGCAAATAAGCATGCAAAGAAATGGCATTGCAATATTCAGCAGCACCATAGCGCCACACTTGCGCATACCAATTGAATATTTGCTCATTGCCTATTGGGGCGCCTCCGAAGCAGACTACAGTAGCATTGGGCTCCCTGCTCCTTATTATTTTTGCTGCACTTTTTAGCAATAGAAAATAATTGTAGGCGCTGCCGTTTACAAATCCCGTTTGAAACATGCCAACATAAGGCTCATTCCAAATCTCCCACGTATTTATCCAAGGATAGGCTTGGAGCGCGTTGGCGACGCTCTCATTCCACTCTGTAAGATTCCAGTTTTTGTTGGAAAAGCCTCCGGGCAGTGTGTCGTAGTCCAAAATTCCCAGATAACTGGCATTAAAAGTTGAGTGCTCGTAAGCAAGCCAGCTCTCCTGGCTTTTGTCCAGGCTTATGTCAGTTCTGAAATATCTTATTCCGGAATGCAAGGCCTTTAGCTCTGAAGACACGTTGCCATGCGTGCAAACTCCAAGCTTGTAATAAATTTGCTTAGGCAAAGCTGGCAAAGCAGGATAAAGCGAAAAATAAAAATAAACAACGGCCAACAAAGCAAGCAGCACAAAAGCAACAAGAGCAATTCTTGTGCGTTTGAAAGCCATTCAAAAGCCTTATTCTTCAGCAAGAAGCGTACCTGAAGCGAAAATTCTAGGCTTTGAGTCCCTTACAAGCAAGAACTTGTCTCCAGAATCTATCGCCATAGGCTTTTCAAGAGAAATCGAGAATGTTCCCTCTTGTTTCTGGGTTAGCATTGCAATAGACTCTGAAAAGTTATGAACCAGCAGGCAACGCACATTTTGGCTTTGGCCAGCGAACTTTGAAAACTCTATTTTTGCAGAAAATTCCTTTTTGTATTTTATCTGCCTGCTTGCCAAAATGTCACCTTTCTCAACTTCTTTGTAGCTTAGCCCTTTCAGAGCTAGGCCGACCCTAGCTCCCTGCTCCGCCTGCTCCACGTCTTCGTCCTGCATCTGCACGGAGCGCACAAGCGCCTCCTTGCCTGAACTGTGCACAAGTGTGGCATGCTTAGACACAGAACCCCTTGTCACTATTCCAAGCACAACGTCTCCAACACCGTTTACCGGAAACGCCCTGTCAAGGTCTATTCTAACCTCGCTGCTTTCTGCTTTTGGAGTACATGCAAGTATTTCTTCTTCGAGCTTTTCCTTTTCAACTATCTTGTAATCTAAAGGCAGCCCATTCAATATGCTGCTTGCATCTGAATCTGCTGTTATGAGAACCTTCTTGCCAAGCAGAGAGCTTGCGATGACCGACTCGCCAAACAGCGCGTCAAGATTCTTTGAGCTCAGCACGACAACGTTTGCAAGAAGGATAGACTGTGCAACGGCGTAGAACTTTTCGGTCAAATTGCTTGGAAATAGGGTAGTAATAGCAATGCCATTTACCTTCTTATTGTAAAAAGAAATGCCGTTGGTAGTGCCTTTCTTTCCAAGCTCCCTTGCCAAGCCCTCGTCGTTAGGCAAAGAAACAACAACTCCTCGCATATGAACACTTTCAAAGTATATTCTGCTTCTTACTAATCAATGCATTCTTAATCAGGTTTTCATCGAAGCCTGCAGGCAGTCCCATGCCCGTGGCATAGTCAAAAAGTATGAACTTGAAAATGTTGCTTGTTGTATATGCCACTATAGCTCCGAAAAGGACAAATAAGTAACCAAAAACATAAAGAACGTCGACTATTGCATCTGCTACTACTCCTATAAAGGCAGTTGAAATTCCCACTCCGCAAAGTAAAATTACTGAGCCAAGGGCTATGAAAATAAGACCATAAGTGTCTGAGTAGGCTATGCCTCCTATAGTAGAGCCGAAATGCTGTACAAAAACTTCTGCACTCTTTTTCATAGCGGATATAGGACCAAGCTTTTGGTTGTATATAACAGGCATTATAAAAAGTAAGGATATACTTAGAGCAACGCTTGTCGCTACTCCTATAACTGCTCCGGTTATACCTCTTATCTGTGACTCTAAGGCGCGCAGGAATGTTATTACCAATGCGTAGAACAAAGACCATTCTGCCAAAGGCATAATGTATTCCTTTACCCTTGCCAATGCCTCAAGCATGCCAATTTTATTTCCAGCAAGGCTGCTCTTGAAGGCGACATACATTGCAAGCAGTATATATGAGACTATGAAAATCAAAAGAAAGTAAACGACAAAAAGCAACACTATGGCAAGAAGCACCAAGTACACTATCGCGCCTGAAAAAGCCGGATTTGTTACAAAAACAAAAAACGTTCCAAAAATTACAAGCGACATCGCAAATGCAATAAGCATCGAAACAATTGGATATGTCATTAAAGACTTGTCCTTAAAAACCATTTTCCTTACTTCAGAAGCAAGACGCCAGCCGTTCGCAAGTCTTTCGAACATATAATCCAATAGACTTTTTATTAAATCCTTAAATAAATAACGCAAGCAAAAAATTAAACAATCTTGCTTATAAGCTCCTCTACGCTTGCGAACACGACGCTCTGCTTTGAAAACCTTGGCAAGTATTTTGCTGCCTTGCCCGAGTTGGTGGCGGTGGTCTTGAAGCCTATGTCCTCTATAGGTGACACTACCATGCAAGTATCTGCTACCACGTGGCCTCCTGCCTGCTCTATTATTTTCAAATAGCCGAGCTGCTCCGCAAGGTCCTTAACCACCCTTGAAGTAGTTATCCAAAGCTCTTTGCCAGCCCTTATTTTCTTGCCTTTGAGCAGCAAGGCTACTTCCCGCACCTCGTTTATCGAAGCGTGAGGGCAGCCTATTGCAACTAGATCTATGTCTTGCTCATTTCCTGTATTCAGCTTTGCCTTTAGCTCGTCAAGCTCCTTCCTGTCTATTTCGACTTTTTCTTCTATGTTGTCTAGTTTTATCATATTGTACCTTGCCTCTGGAGTAATACCTGCAATGTGGAAAAGGTCTATTGAGCCAGAAGCAGCGCCTGCTGCGGCAAGCTCCTTAAGCTCCTCTATGCTTGGCACGCCACTAATGCCTGTTATGTAAGGTATTCTTCCGTTTGCAATTTCGCCAAGCTTGTAGCCGAGAAGACTGTAGTCCACTGCCCCGTGCAGTTCTGTCTTTACATTTACCTCTACTCTTGGGTTTCTGTTCTCCTGCAGATGAAGCCCGTATCTTGGCCCATATCCTGCAATGGCATAAAGCAAAGTGCTTAATCCGGCTTCCCTGTTTGTCCTTACCGCAAGAAGCGAGTTTTCAAAAGCAACTACTGAGGATTCTGACAAGAAGGCGTCTGTGAATGGCAAAGGCGTGTTGCCTACAAGATAAGGCGTGCACGTTATAGTAGGCACTGCTCCCATCTTGACGTAAATGTCTATAATCTCTTTTTGCTTCTTTGCAAACTCCTCTGGTATGCCTTGCTCCTGCCACGACTCCATGTCCATACCTGCGGGATTTATCGTCACGTTTTTTGCCCTGAACTTGTACTTGCTGCCGAAGTGGCGCCTAAGCTCAAGGCCAGTTTCTGTAATCGTCTTATAGGAAACTCCTGCGATTTGTACATAATCGGCAGGTATGAACTCGTCTGTGCCAAGAAGCTCTCCTGCACGGGCAAGCAAGTCTGCTATTTCTGGCTCAATGCCCAAAGATTCGAGCTTGCTTATGTCGACGGGCTTTTTCTGCTTGCCTTTTATCTCAAGGTCTATCTTGCCAAGAATAGCTCCCCACATAGTTATTGGGTCTGCACGCTCAAGAATTATCTTCCTCGGCCCCTTGCCGTTCACTGCAAGGTTGACAAGCCTGTCGGCGCCAACTGTAGAGCCGGAAGCAGCAGGCATGTAAAGGTCTACGCCTGCAATGCTTTTGCCATAGAGCTCGTGGTTAGGATTTATCACTACGCCGTTGGCATCCAAGTCGTCGAGCCAAGAAATCTCTTGCTTTGTATGCAACTCCATTATGACACCTATTATATCTTATTCTATCTTGAAGCCCATGTCTGCTTTCTTCATTTTTAGAAGCTTCTCAGGCGGCACGTTTAGGGGCCTGGTTGCATCTATGCAGAGCTTGCTCCCTATGCCTTCTGGAGTGCCCATCGGATCCAAGGACGATCCTTTTATGTTGCTAAGCACCTTCTCCTTTCCCGCTTGCCAATACATTGTCACCGCGTAATTGACGTCGTTCGGATCTGTTACGTCTATGTCGTCGTCAACTATTGTTATTTTCTTAAGGCTTCTGTGGCCTGCTATTGCCGCTTGTATTGCCTTTTCAGGGTCTTCCTCGCTTCTTTTCCTTATTGCTATTACAGCGTCAAGCCAGCCGCTGCCGCCTTCAGTTAAATACACATTTACTACGTCTATGCCTGCGTCTTTCAATGCCTTGTATATTGTTGGAGTCCTTGGAGCGCCCATCAGTATCTTGTGCTCGTTGCCACCAGGAAGAAGCGCCTGATAAATAGGATTTTTTTGCATGGCTATTTTGTCTATTGCGAACACAGGCTGCTCTCTTACCACGTCATAAGTGTTGGTCAGATCAACAAAGGGGCCTTCTTTTGCAGTTTCATCGTGCAGTATCCTGCCTTCAAGCACAATCTCAGAATCAATTGGATAGCGTACTTCGCTAGTCTTTGCCTTTGTAACTGTAATTCCAGATTCAAGGGCAGATGCAATAGTAAGCTCGTAGAAGCCTCTTGCTACTGTTGTTGCGCCGGCAACCAAAATGCCTGTGCTGTTGCCTATTGCTATTGACACATTGACATCCTCGCCATGCTCCTTTGCATCAGTATACATTGTGTGCAAATCCCTCTGCTCGACAAGCCTGCCTACAAGCCTGTCCTTGCCTATAACAGCCAGCCTATGAAATGAAATGTTCCTTATGCCGTTTCTTTCTGCGAACACCACCCCAGAGGTTATGTATGCTCCAAGGTCTTTTGGATAGTGCTTAAGCACAGGCACAATGCTTAGATCGGGCTCAAAGTAATCGAAAGTGCTTGAAGCCGATTCTGTTATGCTGCCCGGGTTGTTTATTGCATTTTGCATGTGAGGTATCCAGTCCTCTTTGCCTATTCCAAGGCTTTCGCAAAGCAGGTCCATGCTGCTAAGCAGATTGCCTACAACTGGCATCTTTTCAGCATTGTCATTATCGTGCACTTTTTCAAAGATGACTGGCGTGCCATCGTATTTCTTTAGATACGCTGCAATTTCGTACTCTGTACTAACCGGCTTTGTTATGTGCAAAAGCTTCTTCTCGGAATCAAGCCTATTTATAAAATCCCTGAATTTCATGATGCTTTTTTGCCAACTTATTCTTTTATTGCTTTGCCCGAGCTTAGCAAATATGCGAAGTATGCAAGAAAATAAGCAAGGAATCGAAAATAATACAAAAGCTTAAATACTACCAAAACAAACCTATTTTATAGGCAGCTTTGAAGTCGTACAAATCCGTAAAGAGCAGGCCTACGCTCTTGGTGTGATAGCATGGGAAACGAGAACGAGCACGAATCAAATCCGTTAGACGAGCTTGTTGAAGCCATAAGTTCTGGAAAGGAAGCAATCATAGCTTTTGATCTGGCTGGCACATTGGAACCGCCTGCTAAGCCAGCTAAAGAAGGGGATTGGTCTAAACAAGATGAGTATTGGAAAGATCAACTGCAGTTGTTGAAATCGGCAATTGAAAACCTCAAAAGCATAAATCCAAACATTAAAACTGCAATTATAACCAACGGCATGCCAGCAGAGATAAAAGATGTGCAAGAGATATTGCAGATAGATTTTCCTTTTGTAGAAGGAGGCTTTCCTATTAAAGATGGCACCACGGAAATGACCGAAGAAAGAAAGGAGCATGTAAAGCAACAAAAGGAGGCGGTGGAAGAGTTTTTCAAAAGCTCAAAGAGGCAAGTAGAAATATATTCCGATGCAACAATAAAGATAGTACTACCTGATGCAACAGAAGAAGAGCTAAACAATTTGAGTGCTGGACTTCAGAAGCATTTAGAGAACAAGAACTTGCTACAAAAAGACGAGGCGAATAAAGAAATAATAAAAGTAAACAAAAGCAACAAGGCAATTTATGTTCAACTTGCTAATAAAACCAAAGAGAATGTAATAAATGAACTCGCTAAGATGCATCCTGATGCAATCATATGCTATGCAGGAGATGATAAATCGGATGAAAAGGCCATGGGAAATGCCGAAGTCGTTTTCTTACCAGGAAATGCAGTTGACGAGCTGGTGGAAGAATTTAAAGACAAGGCCATACAAGGGGAAGGCACAGCAACAAAAGGCATTGTAGACATAGCCGGAAAGTTATTAATATTAATGGGCTTACTTAGAAAAGAAGATGCTAGTAAAAATAAGGAAAAGCTGCCTAGCTAATTCATTCTGATGCTCGAAAAGCCAAACGAATAATTTTATTTTTACAGCGTTGTTTAGATTGTTCGGATTATCTTTATCTTTTTTGGTATTGACCTGTAAATGCTATTTATGAAAACGCCTTGCTTGTGGCTCCATTCTTTGTTTGGCGCCTTTTTTACATACTCGGCGTATAAATCAATGTAGCTCAGATTTCCAAGCAGGTTGCGGTGCTTTTCTTCTTTTAGCTTTTTTATAAGTTTCTTATCCAACCTAAACACCCAGTATCTCTTTTGCTGCTTCTCTAACGCCTAGCGAACTTATAAAATACTTCAATTTTCTCAAATCTATATATTGCGAAAGAAGTGTATAAAGGTATCTTGCATCTTCGTAGTCCTTATCGCTAGCAAGGTAAAGCTTGTACGCTATTTGCAGCTCAAGCGGCGATATGAAAATACCTGAATCGTCAAATCTAAGTTTTAACCTTTTATTCAGCGCGGTCTGCTCTATTCTGCTCTTTGGCGCTTTCAATTCAAAATTGGGAAACAAAGTATTTCTTTTCGCAAATCGAACAGAAGAACCCTCTGAAAAGATTTTATATGCTTCGAGAGGATCGTCGTCGTTAAGACAGTAATAGCCCTGGTTATATGCTCGCTTCCAAATCAGCGCAAATGCCCGATAATTTTTTATCTGAACAAGCAAGTCTACATCCTCTGTTGTGCGGGGCCTGCCAAATAGCAGAGAAATATAGCCGCTTACAACAACATATTTAGAGTCCAGAAGACCAACAAACTTTATTACTTCCTTATCTAAATCGTTAAGCTCCTTGCCAAACAGCTCTATAGTTTTTCCTGCAAATTTGATATTCATAATATCCACTTTAAAACAAAACTATTTAACGTTTATGACCCGAATTGCCGAAGCGAAACATGCATTTTCTTAACGGCTAATGCCTTAGCCTCATAAGTTCAATATCATGCATGTCGATCTGCTTCTTGCCGGTGTCGCTTATTACTGCATAGCCGAGCGATTTGCGCACGCCGTATAGAATCTTTTCCTTGCAGAATGTTCCACAGAACACATCATGGTCTACCTTGCCCAAGTAATGAATATGACCAAGAAGGAGTATCTGGCCTTTTCTCATATGGAATTTTAGCCTGACAATCCTTCCGAGCAGGTAAGGCAGCAATAGCTCATGAATAGGCACCAACAGCTTTGCGAGCTTTCTGCCGAGCCTTTCCTGGGCAAAAGAGTGCTCTATATTGCCATGGAAGAAAAACAAGTTCTTGTAAGAGTAGGTAATAAGATCCTTGTTCGCCTTTGGCAGACCGGCTAAGAAATTGGCAACCTCTTTGTTGATCAGATAGTTTTCGATCCTGCCTTCGTTGTCGCCAAGCAAAAAGACTGTTCTGCTAACAGGAAAAACTTTCTCGTATTCTTTGACAAACCTTTTGTACAATGGCAGGGCATTTCTAAAAGAAGAAGGCGCTACCACATCGCCCAAAAGCACGACGCGATCGGGCTTTTCTTTCCTAATTGCCTTGGCGTAAAGCCTGCTATAAGGAAGAGGGTAATGCAAGTCGCTTATGACCATTATCTTCATTGCAACACTTTGAAGTATAAGCTAAGCAGCAACTGTTTTTATTTCTATGGGTAAAATAGGCATTGTGGAACAGAATCATCTAGCTCTTTTGTAGATGTTCTTCTTGTGCCCCAATGTTCTAATCATAATGACTTTTCTGTTTTCGTCTATGTCTGCTATTACTCTGTAATCGCCAACACTCCTAATTTGTCTTCTTTTTGCTTTTAGACGATGACAATTTTCATGATTTGTTGACATTCAAAAGCCATTTCCAGATAGGCACAAAAACCAGCTTTTTTCCTTTGTATTTTTCATGCGCCTCGTAACCCCAAGTTATAACTACCAGCTCATTGCACCTGAGCGCCTTCGCCGCAGTGACAAGATTATCTGTCTCTCTCTTTTTTACTTCATTGCCTGACGACGCATAGGTTACTTGAATAAGCTGCTTTACTGCTTTGCCTTCTTTTACAACAAAGTCTATTTCGTGGTTTTGGTAATCTTGCCAATAAAATATGTTTTCTGTGCCGTATCTTCTTGCCAATTCCACTGCAACAGCGTTTTCCATAAGCTTGTCTTTCTGCTCCATCGACTTAAATCCAAGCGCCGAATAAAAGCCGTTGTCTATGGCATAGGCCTTGACCAGGCTGCGTTCCTGTTTCCGCTTTGAAAAGCTGAATTTCTTGACAAAAAAGAAGAGATAGGCGCTAGCAAAGAAGCCAAAGAACCTTTCTACGGTGTGCAAGCTAATGCCATAGGAATTTGCAATCCTGCGCATAGAGGCAATGCCGGCTATGTTTGCAAGGCAGTCCTTCGCTACAGACTCTATTTGCGGCACAAGCTTGACCTTGTATCTTTTGACTATGTCATTGATTAAAATATCCTCAAAATAGTTTGTTAGAATGCTCTTTTTTGTTTCTTCGCTTGCTGTCAAGACTACTTCGGGGAAGCCGCCAAATTCTATGTATTCATTGAACAGGCGCTGTATAGCAAGCCTATTCTTTTCAACTTCAAGCTTTGTTGCCGCGTTTATTCCTTTGAATTTCAAAAATTCCGAAAAGGAAAGAGGAAAGACCACAAGGTCTATATGCCTGCCGGTAAGCGCAGTGGCGTATTCCTCGCTCAGGAGCTGCGAGGAGGAGCCTGTTACGATGCACTTAATCTTTTTTGCCTCGACAACATATCTGGCAAAACGTTCCCAGCCGTATGCATGCTGTGCTTCGTCAATCATGACAAGTTTCGGGCCTTCGGGATCGACATAAATAGAGTAGGCTTCGAATGCCTCCATGAGAAACGTAGCATCTACATTGAAAGGCAATCTCGGGTCTTCCAAATTCATTATAAGTGTGCTTCTTTCCAAGCCAAGCTCTTGTACAAGCTTCAACACCAGGCTGGACTTGCCCGACCTCCTTACCCCTTTTACGACATTAACAACAGGCACCTCAAGATTGCTTTTGAGCGTAGCCAGCAATACCCTTTCATGAAGCTTCGCGTTGAAGTTGCCCCAGTAGTTGTAATCACTTAGAATCTCAATAATCTTGCTTGCTTCCATTGTAGTCAATATAAGTTATATAGGAAAATATTTAAATTTGACTCATGCATCAGTCATTTTACTATAAATATGACTCACAAAAGCCATAATTCAGAGTGGCCAGCACGTACGAAACTAGCAAATTAGCCGGTCAAATTTGAGAAACAAAGGTCATGGCGGTGTATAGCCATTCCACCAGTTGCTCACAAAGGTAACGCTTCCACTTATTTGACCGTTGTTGCCGTTGCCGCTGTAGTCGTTGGAGATGCCGTTCAGAAGCAACCAATCCGTGACCAAAACCACTACTACAATTGTAAACCTCTCCACCAAAAATACCATGCCAAGCGCCTCCAGTCTCAGCTGCAGGATATATCCATGCAGTTACAGATACGCTACCAGAGTTAGCTACTTCTCGTAGTACTGAATTTGCTACTAGTATTTGACCGCCCGGTCCTTCTCCGTCTCGTGTATTTCCATTAAACTGTGCAACATACTCCGGCAACTCGCCCTGGCA
>ERZ1669250.892-NODE-892-length-11152-cov-5.772641_pt1 | contig 11152 bp, 6 predicted proteins | sample MGYA00579295_ERZ1669250 | MGnify/ENA primary metagenome ERZ1669250 (study PRJEB41166, sample SAMN08046056) | hot springs metagenome | biome: hot spring; feature: acid hot spring; material: thermophilic sediment; isolation source: thermophilic sediment from acid hot...
TTATTAAAAATGGTACGCTTGACAGAATATTTATAAATGGAGAAGAGAGATTCTTTAACAAAAGTCCTGAAAATTTGCACTATTTAAATAAAAAAATATTTGAAAATTCATCTTATAACATTTCCCCATATAAAAACTTCCTGGAATTTGTTTCTAGAAAAATTTCTTCTGGAAATTTAAATGATTATAGAATAGAATATGAAATTTCAATTAATTTAAATAAAAATATTGCTTATAAAGTTTGGATTCCGCTTCCTACAGAAAATTATTATCAAAAAAATGTAAAAATATTGGAAACATATCCAAAATATTACAAAATATTAGAAGGTCCACATCGGGCTATACATTTTTATGACACATCAAATGTTTTTAAAGCCAGAATCTCTGTGGAAACGAGGGATATTAACATAAAGGATGGAGATATGGATTCAAAGAAAGATTTATATCTGGAAGAAAAGAATCCACACATCTCTTTTAACAAATACATGGAAAAAATTGTAAGAAATTTAACAAAAAATGAAAATGAAAATCTTAAAAAAATAATAAAAATTTACAAATATATAACTGAAACAATAACATTTGTATTTCCAAGGTCATATATTTTATATGACAATATATCTGAATATTCTTTATTTAACATGGTAGGAGATAGCGCTATGCAATCTATTCTTTTGATTGCATTGATAAGATCTTTAAATATTCCTGCCAGATGGAGAGGTGGATATTCCATAATAGAAAACAGTATGGTGCCACATCACTGGGTTGAAATTTATACAGAAGAATATGGTTTTATACCTGTAGATCCTATGTTTGGGAATTTTTCTTTAGGGCATTATTATCTTAGGGATTTTTATTTTGGAAATATGGAAGGGCTTAGGATAATAACATCCGAAGATTTTAATGTGGATTTTTCTGAAACTGGTAAATTTTGGAGAATTGATCCTATAACAAATGAAATTGGTGAAGTGGAAACTGATAGCGAAAAAATATTGGATTACGATACAAAAATTAAATTAATTAATATAGAAACGTTATAAATAAAGGTAAAGTTTAATTCTTTGTATGCATTTAACTAATAAAGGTGATATAAATGCCAACACCTGTGTTAAATGGCTGCACATTCCTTGAGACCATTATTGCATCAGCTGTACTTGTTTTTATTGTAGGGGGAATTGGATTTTATATAATTGGCCCTAAGGAGTATAAAAAGGCAAGCCTAATAATGTCAATAGTTGGAGTTTTAATTTTAATAATATTGGCTGCTTTTGATTATATGTTTGGCTATAATCATGTACATTTTTATAATTTCATAAACAATGTTCTTGTTCCAGCCATATTTTACATCTTAGGAATATCGATTGGAGCTGTGATTGGAGGTTTGGCATATATTCTCATGATTTTGAAATAATTTCTTTAAAATATTTTATTATTCTTGCGGTCATCCCCCATATTATGTTATTTTCATAAATGTAGTAAAGGCCTTTGAAATCAAAATTTCTAAATTTATATTCTCCATAATTTTCATTTAAATCATTTATGTTTGGAAATAAAAAATAATCGATTTCGCTCTTCTGCGGCCTTGCCATTTCTAATTCATTAGATTCACATAAAAATACGTATACATTCATGTCTGACCTGTTCATAGGATGTTCTACTATTAATCCCCCCAAAATATTAAATTCATTGATTGATGTTTCTTCAAAGAATTCCCTTTTAGCTGTATTAATCAAATAGACATCATTCTCTTCAAAATGGCCACCTGGAAGAGATATTTGTCCAGACCATGGATCTTTTTCATTCTCCTTTCTCTTTTCCAAGATTATAATATTTTCTTTTAAACATAAACATACAGCTGCATCTTTATCCTTTTTACCTTTTATGTTGCTAAAATCTTTAATATATTTTTGATCAATTTTTATCATTGATTAAAAGATTAATAATAACAAATATAACCTTTTCACACAAATATTTAGAAAATTAAAAATAGAAAGATGTAATGTTTTAAGCATGAAGAGAGATTCTGCATTTACAATCATAAGCACTATGTTGTTCATAATAATTTTTATAACGTTAATAATTGATTATTTTTCAATATATTACCTATTTTTTATAATTAATGTTGCAAAAGGTGGCCAAGCAATTTTTTATTTTATCTACTATCCAATATTGGCATTTTCATTTATAGTTTCACCAATTCAAACTTACTATTGGGTTTTTGTTTTAACTATAATAATTACAGCTGTTTTAATATTAATTACAAGGGATTTTATAATTTTTATTAAAGATAAAAATTATGACAGGCCATTGTCCCTTGCAGATGGAATTACAATAGTTATTTCCTTAACGCTTATTTCTTATTTAATATCTATAATTATGACTAGAAATTCAAATCCATTTGGAAATCCCACCTCTGGAATTCCAAATAATGATCTAATCGTTGAATTGCTTCAAGCGCCCGTATGGGAAGAATTTGTATATAGGTCTATAATTATAGGAATTCCCTTATATTTGTATAATATATCAATTGGGAATAATGTTAAATTACACAGGATGATAACAGGCGGAAATTATGATTTAAATTTACCATCAATTATACTCATAATATTTTCATCAATATTATTTGGTTATGCACATACAGCTTCATGGTCCATATACAAAGTGCCAAGCGCCATAATTGCAGGAATTGTTTTGGGCATATTATATGTAAGATATGGTATATATATGAGCATAGCCATGCATTTCTTTATTGATTTTTCAGGATCTTTAGATTTTTATCCAAAACCACTAAATTTTATTTTCAATTTTTACATTTCTATTGTTTACTTTATAATGGTAGCAGTTGGAATAGTTTTAATCATATTTTATATAATGAATACGTTTGAAAAACCGAGAAAAGATAAAATTAAAAATAAAGGGGTAGATGAAATTAATAAAAACAAGTTCACAGTCATATGTCCATATTGCGGTTATGATAAACATGAGATTCTTCCAGATGGTAATTTCAAATGTCTTAGATGTGGTAATACCTTTAAGATCGAATTTTCAAGCAAACCTCCTGAGTCTATAGAAAAAAGCGGAGGAGAGAAAGACTGATATTGATGCAAATAAGAAATCGACCGTATATCCGAAATTTTCCGTTATATATCCAGATAAAAATGATCCCACAAATACTCCTATTTGTATCATTGAAGTATACAATCCCATTTTTCTACCCCTTGCGTTATTTCCTATTATTTCAAAGGCAATAATGTTTGATACGGTGTAAAAGATAGAAAATGCAAGTCCAGCAGCTATTGGATAGAACAAAACATTTATGCCTATGAAAATTGGCAAAGGCAATAAAAATGTGAAAGATATTATGAAATAAGATATACCTCTTCCGAATATTGCCTTTATTAAATTATCAGACCTTGCAAAAAATTTTGTCTTTTTCCAAATTAAAAGGTAAGATAATGTTTGAATTATCATTCCAATTGAAAGTATCAAGAAAGATAGAAAATCTGAATTTGTTTTTACTTTAAGCGCTGCGGGATACATAGTGTTGAATAATCCAGAGCCAATGTAAAATATGAATGTAGCAATAGAAAGATAAGTAATATTATTATTTTTAATCTTTTTAAAATTTAAATTCTTAATAGTTTTCCAAATGCTTTCATTTGTTAACCTTACATATAGGAAAGGGTTATAAAAAAGCCTGCTCATATATACATAAATATTCAACAAGAACTCTTTTCTATCTATTTTTCTCTTAGTCTTTGGCAATAAGATAATTATTAATATTAATGAAATAATTGATAAAATAAATGAAATATAAAGAAGGCTTAAAACATAGAATTTGAGGGTAAAAGCAAATGAAATTATGAAACCTAAGGTTGAGCCAAAACTTGAGGCAAATTGTAAATTAGAAAATGCCTTTTTCCATAGATTTTCCTCAATTGTTTCCATTATTATTATGTTAATTGGTGCAGATGATGCACTCGAGAAAAATGAGTACAAGAAATAGTTTATTATAATGAAAATTGGATTTGACAAAAATAAAAATATAAAAATTGACAATGTAACACCGCTGAAAGAAAATATTATAATATAATTTTTGTTGTTTATTCTATCCGTTATTTTGCCAAAAAAATAAGTAGATATTACAGATGCAATTGTCCCTCCAGACATCATTATTGATATGTAAATTTCAGCATTCTTTAAAAGGGGATTTGATATTAAATATAATGTTAATATTGTTGATATTGGCCCTTGGGCCATGCTCGAAAATAGTATTGCATAAGTCCATTTCATTTTATATTCTTCCACAATAGAGTAAATAAAAATAGAAATAAAATTTTATGTCCAAATGGTAGATGTTTGTATTATTCCAATAGGGCTGTATCCAACTATTATTATATCGGTTAATGCAAACCATTGATTCGATTGTGATATACTATTATCCACGTTATATGTATTTCCATTTATTGTAACAGTAGGAATATAACCGTCTGTACTGGTGTATAATGATGATGTATCCCCATGAACCTGGAATTTTAAATAAATACTCTGCCCAATATATGAGGTTAAATTAATATCATTGTAAACCTCTGGCTGATGGAATGCATACATTCCTATGTAGTATACGCTATAAATCTTAGATGCCCATGCCCATTGATTGTATGTATTGTTTGTTATTATCATTCCAGCTTCTCCAGCCCACCTCGTGTCCAACTGATTATAAAAAACTTCTCCATTTGTACCCAAAGTTCCAACATAAACATTAATTCCATTTGGAACGTCACTTTGAATACTTGAATCTGCATACCTGGCCCATATCTGATAATCAGTATAAAAATCCATTTTTGCCCATATTACATTTTGTATAGATATTGGCACTGAAATCAAATTGTCTATTTCAAATGGATACAATGAATTGTTCATGAAATATAAATTTCCATTATTTTGCAATTTCCATACATCGCCTTGAAATGATCCAGCTCCATTTACAAGTCCATTTTCTATAACTTTAACATTATCCATGTAGAAGAAATCGTTTCCATATATATTTAATGGATAATTAGTGTTTATTACCAGAACAAACCTTATGCTTATAGAACTTGTTTGAGATAATGAAATACCCCAAAAGGCCAGGGATTGTGTTAAATTTATCACATAATGAACATATTGTAAATGTTGCCCCCCTGAAACTGCTGAAAATGCAGGAACAAGATATTGTGAATTGCTAGGATATTGATATTTGTTGGTTGGTAAAATTCCATATACATTAACATTAGCAGGATATCCATTTAAAGGTGAAAGCCAGTACCACTGAGAACTTCCAGAAGGAGATGCAAATATCATAACGCCTTCTCCACCGTTTGACAATTCAAATTCTGCATCCAATTCCAAAAGAGCATAATTCGATTCCTTCAAATAAAGGTTTTCAGTTTGTATATAATAATAACCTGATTTTGAACCAAAGTGATTATAATTGTAATATACGCCAAGTGCATATCCTCCTGATGGAGAATTAGTCTGATTTGGAGGTATCCATAACCATTCATTTGTTGACCCTGAAGGTCCAGTTCCAGCAAATAAATTATTTTGTGAATAGTAATTTACAGGACCAAATATGGCATAAGGTGGTGCAGAATATAAATTATTGGTAGAATTATAATAATTAACACCTGTAAATCCCCATACCACATCATAAGATGTGAAATATGACTGGGATGAGAAATCATCATAAAAAATGTACACCGGAATATCTAAAATGCCTTCCTTTAAAAGATTAAATGGATTGTATCCCAATTTATTAATAACAAATTGCCTTGAATTTACATTTGAAATCACGATCCTAATGTGCCTAGGAAGGTTGGTAGGGGAAGGATATTGTGGATCCCAAATTATTCTGTATGGTATAGATGACAGCCCTGGAACAAATATTGTTTGAGTTGAAAACAGTTGATTATCGTCGTAAGCGTTTATTATAGCTGAAAAAGGCAAAGTTCCCAAATTTCTTACTAATCCTGATATAATATAATATTGATTTATCATTACATTTTTTGAATTTATATTAATGTCTGTTCCCAATACCTCCGGTATTGAATAATTTATAAAGTAATGGAAAGCTCCAAGCATATTTAGCATGAAAATATATTTTGAAGATATTGCACCATAACCTGCAGGTGGGCCATAATAAATTGAATGTTCTTGTATTATTCCCATGAAATTCTCTAGGCTTAAAGGAACTATGCCAACCATAACTCCGGATATATTTTCCAACATTGCATAAACATTTCCTGAATTTTGGAGTAAATTAATTTCATTATTTTGAGATGGTGTTATTATATTTTTATAGTTAACGATCTTATATTCTATACCATAACCTCTTGTAAGATTATTACCTAAATAATCAAAACCAGTATTTGTATTATTATTACCGTATAGATTTATGATTGTTGGTGATTTAACACCACTAACGGATATTTGATTTAATTCAAGATCATTTAAAATAGTTTGATTAGAATCTATTGCATTACCAGCTCCTTCACCTAAAATTAACAATGAAGTTGGATATTTGCCAATATTGGGATTTTGTGTTATATATTTATTAATTGCAGTAGCTAACATATCTGGATAATTTGGCCAAGTCGTTGTAGATGTATATAATGTACCAGTTGTATTAAAATCAATAATAACCAGGTTGTATTTTAAGAAATAATATGGCGATGATGGATTGATAAGATTTGGAACAGGTGAAGAACTCTGTTCATTGTATTCCAAAAATTTATATGCGACTGAATAATTTTGCAATGTGCTATTTACTGAAGTAGGATAATTATACTTGTCATTAGAACCGCATACAAACAAGAATAAAACTGAAAATCTAACATTTAATATTATGTTTACATTTGAACTCAAAACGTTATTATTATAATTTATTTCTGGAGGAGAGTGGTATGGATTGAGATATGCGAATAATTTATATGTTCCAGGTGTAATATTTGCATACCACGTTACTGTTACCTTTGTTATATTTCCATCTGGAGGTATTGGAGGGACATAAATATTTGTGCTTGATACATTTCTTCCATTTTCCAATACAGTTATAGGCTGTCCATTCATCAAAAATTCTAGATATGTTGCATTAAAGACTGTTGGAGAATAATTTTGTATATAAAATGTTATGTTAACTGGTTGCATAAATACGGGTGTATAATTTGATAACATCATATCGACAAGAGCAATATCCTGAACACCATTAAGAACAGTAAGATTTGATAGCCAATACAAGATCTTTACAAATGGATAATATTGTTGATACAAAAGCATAGAAGTTGTCTGATATCCAAATAAAACAAATTTTCCATAGTTAACATTTCCGTTTGTAGTTGTATTATAAACTCCATAAATCCCAACTGGATTGGTATTACTCGAAAAGTTTGCAAGTGTTTTTGCATAAAAATTATTAGCATTAGAGTATGAAAATATTACATAATTTAATCCAGGGTATGCTGATATATTGGCCGTGTAATATTTACCTAAAGACATTTGTATATTCACGGAATTTGGGGATATCTTCGTTAAATTATAAAAATTAACAGTTGTGTTAACATATTGAATTTCAGATGTTACCTGAATATTATTTGACAAAAGACCGTTGTAATTATTAGTGCTATTTCCAATGAATAATAAAGAGCCCCCTTCACTTAAAAGATTTTCTAATTCTTCGAGATTTGTAATACCATTGTACTGCCCTTCATTAAGAGATGCCTGATTACTTCCCATTACCCATATTACAAAATCATATCCACTAACATCTACAAATACATTTGATGATGTTGTTACTGGATATATCGTTATTGGAAAATCAACATATGTGAAAATATTATAATAATAATTATATATGGTATTTAATATACCATTTGGAAAATCATAACCCACAAATATAATTTTGGGGAAAACAGATACATTTATCATTTTACCCAAAGTAGGAACAAACGGATTTACATTTACAAAATTTACTGATAATACATGTTCTCCAGCCGCAACATAATTTCCACCAATATTGAACCAAGATATTGAATACGTTGTAGATGTCATTGCAGGAATAGTATATGGTCCTGCTGGATCATTCTGGCTTGTCTGGGATGTATAAATATACTGCCATCCATTTGGATAGCTTGGAAAATTATCTGTAATATTTAAATAAAAAGTAACATTTTCAGAGAATGGATTAGTAATTGATATGAATATTATTGTAGAAGATCCATGAACAGGTTCTGGGTTTTCCAAAGTTATTGATGTTACTTTCAATGCTATAAATGACTGGGATGTTACTAAAACTGGTAATAATGTCTGATAAGAAGATTTAATATTATTTAATGTAGCATTTATCCATACAGTATAGTTTCCGGGTCTAAGATTTGCGAAAGGCTGAGAATATTCAAAAGTATATTGATTATAATATAACATTGACTGATTGTTAATTGACAATTTTGGTATGGATATTGTAACTTTTGGAATAGATCCCTGATTGTTATAAATCACATAAGCAAATATTTTACCTACAAATGATGTAACTGCTGGAAATGGACTTGGATTGTATGAAATGCCAATTATGCTTATAGGTTTTTCAATACCCTGCAAAACAGAATTCCATACTACTTGATTATTTTGGGTATCAATTAAATAAACGTGTATTATCATTTGGGTATTGTAATCATATATATTATCCCACCATGAATGGTAAGTGAAATTCATACCTGGTGCAAAATATCCCTTCAGGTAATTGGAAGATTGAGACAATAATTGTGAATATATTTTAGGATATGTCAACATATGCACAATCTGATGTGATGGATTTGATATTGAAATAATCATTTCTGTTGATGAAATTAACAAAGCCTCACCAGCATTATTTTTTATTGTGATATTGAATGTTCCATTGTTGTTTGAAGGTAAAATCAATTGAGCTGAAAACGTAGAGTATATTTGACTTTGAGGTGTTGGAATAGTGGCTACATAATAAAATACCGAACTAAATAAAACTACGGTAATTACTAACATTAATAACGTTCCAATTACCTCAGATACCCCTTTTTCTTTCACTTGCATGATTAAAATTACCAAATTTTTAATATTTAAAATTTGTGCGGTATTTACGAAATAAAAGTTTATTTAATTTATTTCTCTATAAGGTAAATATGGATATTTGGGCTGATTTTCTTAAGGAATATAGAATGTTGTATTCTTTAAATTATTCACAAAGACTAATGAACTTTGATTTTGAAACACATATGCCAGAATTGGGACAAAGGTGGAGGGGAGATGCAGTTAGCATAATAAACATAATAGAAAAAAAGGAATTCATTAAATTATATGACAAATATTATAAAATTTTAGAGAATGATTCAGATAATGACTTTAAAAAAGGGGTTTTAAGAGTAATGAATAGAGAATATCACTACTACTCTTCCATAGACGATTCATTATTAATGAAAATTTCAAAAAAAAGAATAGAGGCTACACAGGCATGGGTAAAAGCAAAAAAGGAAAATAACTTTCTCTACTTTTCTAGCCATTTAAATGAAATAGTTAATTATTTAACAGAAATAGCTGACAGATTGGGATGGAAAAATAACAGGTATGATGCATTGTTGGATCTTTACGAAGAAGATTTTAATGTTCAAAAGGCAGATTATATTTTTGAATATATATTAAATAATTTAAAAGAAATAGTTGAAAAAGTTTTTTCAGAAAATGTTTTTACAAAAGCAAGTGAAATTAAAAATATTGAATATAAAATTGAAGATATGAAAAAATTAAACTATGACATTTTGAGAATTTTCGATATTCCTATGGATAGATTTGGGCTGTTCATATCTGAACATCCATTTACAATAGGCATTTCTTATAACGATGTAAGGATAACAACAAGATATTATGGGAAAAATTTCAAATCATCACTATTCTCAACGATACATGAAATGGGACATGGTGTATATGAATTACAAAAGGATAAATTCTTGGAATATACTCCAGTACAAGGCTCTCCATCATTGGGAATACATGAATCACAGTCACGATTTTTTGAAAATATAATAGGAAAAAGTAAGAGTTTTATAGAAAACTCTAGAAATTTACTAAATAAAAGACTAAGGTTTTTAAGAAAATACAGCGATGATGACATATATTATTATTTCAACGAAGTAGAAAGAAATGTTATAAGGGTAGATGCAGATGAATTGACTTACAACATTCACATTGCCATAAGATATTTCATTGAAAAGGATTTGATAAATGGAAAAATTAAAGCAGAAGAAATTCCAAATATATGGAACGATATGTATGAAAAATATCTTGGTATTGAACCAAAGAATGATTCTGAAGGTTGTTTACAAGACATACACTGGGCACATGGATCATTCGGGTATTTCCCTACTTATACGCTTGGAAATATTTTATCTGCAATGATTTATGAAAAAGGGTTTTTGATAAAAGATTATTTGGATTCATGGAATATTAAAAATATAAAGGATTATTTGCATTTTTCAATACATAGGTATGGTTCTGTATATTCTCCAGAAAATCTTTTAAAAATATCATTTGGAGAATACTATAATCCTGAATATTTGATAAAATATTTAAAAAATAAATATCTATCATGATAGAGAGAAAATATTTTGATGGAATATACGGAAAAATTTCATATCTATATAGAAAGGGGGATATACCAATAATCGCACTTCATGGTCTCGGGTCTTCATCTAAGAGTTTTGCTAAAATGGATTCCTACTTAGATATAAAATTCTCTTTATATTTTATAGATCTTTTGGGCCATGGGGAATCTGAAAAAAGAATGGAAGGATATACTATTGATGAACAGACAGATTCAATTCATGATTTTGTTAAAAATGTAATAAAAGATAAACCAATTGTAATGGGGAATTCATATGGTGGATGGATTTCAGTTAATTATGTATTGAAATACAACCATGCAAAAGGATTAATATTAATAGATTCAGCAGGTCTAAATCCACCTATAGGTGACTTTGATGAAAAATATATAGAAAATTTTATAAACTATATATCTAAAAATGATTTTGATAAAATTATATTTAGAAATATAATTATAAAAAATTCTAAAACAAATAGATTAAATATTGAT
>ERZ1669250.893-NODE-893-length-11152-cov-5.762639_pt1 | contig 11152 bp, 7 predicted proteins | sample MGYA00579295_ERZ1669250 | MGnify/ENA primary metagenome ERZ1669250 (study PRJEB41166, sample SAMN08046056) | hot springs metagenome | biome: hot spring; feature: acid hot spring; material: thermophilic sediment; isolation source: thermophilic sediment from acid hot...
TCTGTAATGGTAAGGGAAGGATCGTATCACCACAATCTATATCTGCAGAAAAAGAAGGAAAAATCAAATCTTTGAAATAAAAAGTTTTAAAAGTTCCTAAAAAATACTGGAAAAAAGTTTTAGTTACTGTATTTATAGATCACATTTCCGTTGCAGTTAAATGTTACCGTTATTCCAGATGGTGTTGGTTAGGAGAGCTATCATCACCATATTCAATATCTATTGCATTCCCAGAAACTGAATAAACATTCATTCCATAACATTAATTTAAAGCTGAATATCCGAATACATTTCAGAGCTTTATTTTAATTTTGATCAGAGGTAATTTTTAAATTTTAAAGAAATATTATTCCATCTGATTTTTATCGTAAACAATAATTATTTTTTAAACAACATTATTATGTCTGATATTAAAGAAAACATATACCCTGTTTTTTCTTCATTGCTAGAGGATGAGAATTTTTCCATTTCAATTAAAATTTTACCATCAATGATCCTTTTGTTCAAGCTCCAAGAAATTAGATCAGTATCTTTTGTTGGTTTTCTTCCCTCTAACTTCTCATAGGAAAGGGCTAAAAATTTCTCAAAAACATGCTTGATCAGTAAAAAAGATGATAGAAAATTACCGCACTGATAGTCAATTAATGCTTCATTCAATTCATTAGAGAATAATATGCCATCAGGTATGTCAATATAATTCCTTTCAATAAGCTTAATTTTCATCTCAATTTCATCAGCTAATTTCTCAAGCTCATTTACCTTTTTATTGAATGTATAAACCATTAAAGCCTCATCTTTTTCATTGGAAATGCAAAAGGATTCGATTATGTTAAATATTTCCGAAATATCGCCCAGGATTGATACAGATACGTAATTTTTCTGCAGGCTTAAGTAAATATCCATCAGTTTGGAAATTTCGCCTGATAAGGTGTCTATTGACCCTATACCTTCCCTAAAATTTCTCAGTGATTCTTTTATTTGAATAATTATTGAATTCACATCCTTTAAATCCTTGAGCGAAAATACAGGAACATTTTTTGTGGGCATTTCAATCTTTCATATGATATTTTCCTATTTAAACATTGATTATTTTTCTGTCATTAATAATTTTACAATGAAACGAGCAAGAAAGCTCCGACCTTTAGGCAGGAGATGAATTGCGGGGGGAAAAGTATATATTCAAGAGCAGTAGAACCTATATGGTATATGGAGATAACCAATAAACAGAAGGAGTACCATCACGAAGATCATATGGTGTATAGTTGTCAATATCATGTTATATTCTGTCCGAAATATAGGAGAAATGTGCTTAATCCACCAATTGATGATAGATTGAAGCAACTCATCCTTGAAAAACAGGGCGATTATGGATATAAAGTGCTTGAAATGGAGGTGATGCCAGACCATGTTCATCTCCTTATAGATGTGAATCCGAAGAAGGGTGTGTACTATGTTGTAAACAGAATTAAGGGATATACGTCACATGTCCTCAGGGAAGAGTTTCCAGAATTGAAGAGAAAGCTCCCAACCCTGTGGACACATTCAAAATTCATATCTTCAGTTGGGGCGGTGACGCTTGAGGTTGTAAAGAAATATATAGAGGAGCAGAAAGGGATATGATATTAACATTCAAGATAAAACATAACAGGGATTTCTCCAGCGAATTGAGAAAGGCGAAGCAGGTAGCTGAGTTTGCAATAAGGACACATACGCTTTCTTCTAAAGATGTCAAGCAGTTCGGTTTGAAGAGCATCATTGCAAACCAGATACTGAGAAAGTATTCGAGGAACAAGAAGATAAAGAGCGTTAAGCACGTAAAACTGACAATACCTAATCAAGGCGTTCGGGTGGATAAAGAGAAGCGGGAGATAAGCATACCCTCTTTGAAACTAACTCTTCCATACAGCTTCAGGAATGACTTTGTGAAAATAAACCAAATCGAAATAGACGACAGGTACGCCTATATATCTATATCTGTTCCAGATAAACCAATGATTGAACCACAGACATGGTTGGGAGTTGACAGGAATGCGACAGAACACATCGCCGTGGTAGCCAATCCACAAACAGGGAAGGTATGGAAGCTGGGGAAGAGGGCAGAACATGTGCATAATAAGTACAAGAAAATAAGAAGAAAACTCCAGAAACAGGGCAAGTACAGGCTTCTGAAAAGGATAAAGAACAGGGAGAGCAGGATAGTGAGAGATTTGAATCATAAGGTGTCGAAGAAGATTGTTGAGATAGCGGTGAAGGAAAATGCAGGAATAAAGATGGAGAAACTCGATGGTATAAGAGGCAACAAAAAACACACGAAGAGCTTCAACTATGGTCTGAACTCATGGTCGTTCTATCAACTCCAGAAGTTCATTGAGTACAAGGCAAAGATGAACGGTATTCTCATAACCTATGTTGAGCCGAGAAACACATCGAAAGAGTGTTCTCGGTGTGGAAGCATAGGGATTAGGGAAGACAAATCATTCAAGTGCCCTTATTGCGGGCACGTTGACCACGCCGATGTCAACGCTTCGTTCAACATAGCGTTGCGTCCTCCTTTAGTGGAAGGCGTAGGTCAATTGCATACAGACAGGGATGTATGCAAAGGGAGCACTGATACCCCCAAAGGGGCAACTCTGAGAACGACGGAGACCCCAGAACCTCCGAAGCTTTAGCGAGGAGAGTATGTCAGGTTCGTGAATATTATCAAGATCGTCATTCGTTTCTCTTCTATTGCTATAATTCATTGATATTAAACGTTAAGAAAATTCTTGTTTGAGAAAAATGGATCAAGAAATGAAAGCGAAAATTATTTATAAAATCCTGAACTTGTTGGAATTTGCCATTAATAGAATGTTAATCATTTTGTAATAAATGATAAAAAAGCAAGAATTATTATTTTTGGCAATTATGATACTATTATTTTTATTATTGGATAATATTATTGCAAAGTTCAGAATAGCATAATGAAAAACGTCCAAAAATGCACCAAAATTTTTAAATAACAATTAAAGCATGAATATCATTGGAGGTTTTTTTATGGAAAAGAAAACGCTTTATGCTGTGATTGCTATAGTTGTAGTGATTATAGTAGTAATCTCAGCAGTGAGTGTAATACTTGTTACGCCTACAAAGACGACCAAGGTTGTGCCAACACTCACTATTTCTGTTGCCCCCAGCACAACATTCACATCAACAGGGAATTCAATATCAATTACAGCGTTTGTTACAGGAGGCACACCATCCTATATCTTATTTAATTTTGGTGATGGAACCTTCGGCAATGCAAGTTACTCATCATCCATAGGTGGATATTCAATCTCCCACACATACACATCCCCGGGAAAATACCTTATAACTGCCACAACAACGTACGAAGGATATGAATTTAATAATTATGGAAGCATACCATCAATAACAGTTACGCCCTCAACAATTTCACCATCTTTGGCATCAGAAATAACAATACCTACGGTATTAACAAAGAATCAGATATCCTATGTAAATCAAAGCCTGAATTTTGTAGGTTCATATTTGCAGCCACCATCAGCAACAAACTGGACAATTGGATATTATATATGGAACTTTGGTGATGGAATAAAGGCTGTTGATCCGGCAATATTCAATTCATCCTCAGGAACATTTATGAGGGATAATGTCACACATTCTTATACCTCTCCTGGCATCTATTCCCTTTCCCTGAGCATAATAACATTTAATTCAAGTAAGTATGTTTCTTCAGTTTATAATGGAAACAGCAATCTGACATATTATCCCACGAGCGATCTAAGCTCGATCATTGCATCAGGTCAATACGAGAATACAACATTTGTAAATACTGTTTTAATATTGGCATCTGGAACTTATGCAAATATTTCAAAAACATCCATACCAGTAACAAACCCAAGTGTGATTACGGCAGCTGAATATGTACCGGGTGGCCCTTATTCATTTGACCCTGACATTGATTATGAAATGGTTGGTTTTGAGGTCATAGCAAATGTTTATGAAACATTGATTGCATATAATGGTTCAAGTGTAACATCATTCGCACCAATAATTGCAAAATATATACCAACAGTCGCAAATGGAGGCATTTCGCCCAATGGTTTAAACTATACATTTTATATCAGATCCGGACTTAAATTTGCAAATGGTGATCCTCTTACTATTTGGGACGTTTACACATCCTATGTAAGGGCATTGTTATTCATGCTCGGATCGCCGGGAACACCGGATTGGATTCTTGCCCAGGATCTTTTGCCTGGTGGTGGATTCTTACCAGGAGCTGTTTCATATCAAAATATAACAGATGCAATAACGTACGATAATGCAACGCAATCAATAACATTCCATCTACTGAAGCCAGATCCTGCTTTTCTCGATTATATTGCAGACCCGCTTTTTGCAACAATTGATTATAACTGGCTCGTTGCAAACGGTGCAGGAATAACGTTCACGCCACAGGGATTCAGGGCTTACATGAATTTCAGTAATGAGGCAGATTACAATAATTACATCAGATGGCATACAATGGGTTCTGGACCTTACATGATCTCTAACTTTGTTTTGGGCCAGAGTGTTACGCTAGCACCAAACCCTTATTTCACACCCATACCAGGTGTACCTGGCTATGATCATAAGGCAAACAATACTGTATACATAGAATGGATAAAGGATCCGTCCACAGAATACATGATCCTAGAAAGCGGCGGTGCTGATATTTTTAGTACTCCAGGTCTTTCAGGTCTTCCAATGAACTGGTATCCTGAGGAGGCAAAACTTGCATCCCAGGGAAAAATGGCAATTTATGAATTCCCATCCATGACAACGCTAGGATTTGCATTCAATTATAACATTAATACAACAATGATGAAGGAATTTGGTGCGCAGTTCCATATACCAGCAACGTACTTCCAGAATTTAGATGTAAGAAGGGCATTCGCTTATGCTTTTAATTATACGGATTACATAAATGAGCTTGGTGGAAATGCAGTATATGGTGCAAACTTCTCATTCCACATCACTGGCTGGATACCCTATGGTATGCCAGGGTATTTGTCACCACAGCAGTTCCAGCAGGCGGGCATTAATGTTCCATACTTCAATTTAACAATGGCAAAACAATACATGCTTGAATCTGGTATGTATAATGAATCAATAAATATTCCCGTGGTTGTATACGCTGGTGATCCCGTTGACTATGCGGCTGCATCAATGTGGGCCCAGGCAATGAGCGAAATAGATCCAAACATACAAATGTCACCGCTTTATACAACATTTGCACAATGGATAGGATATCAGGTGCCGAATGCAAATCCAATGCCCATATACGTTACAACATGGATACCGGATTATCCTTATCCTTCAGATATAGTCGGTGCATTTTACGCTGAAGGAGGGACGTACCCGCTAGGTGCACAGCTGAACCCGCAAACATTCAACATGACAAACGTGAGCGAGGCTGAAGAAATAGCTCTAATGAACAAATACATACAAACAGGTGAGGAGCAGGTGAATGAAACGTTATCAGTTCATTACTATGATCTTGCAGAGGAGATTGCAGTTAACTATACATTTTACGTGTATGGAAGGCAGTTGAATTGGTTCTGGGTCTATTCACCATATCTCCAGGGTGTTCAGTTTGAGGAGAATCCAGTGATCGGTGGTGGAGGTGCAACACTGTTCTATTATTTGTCTAAATAATTTTTTATTTTTTTTATCTAGTTATCATGAAAGCCCCTAATACTGCATTTATGAGTACTAATATTGCTATTAAGCAGATCAAGAGAGTGTGACCGAAAAATAATAAATTTTAAAAATCGCATGAAAATAAAAATTCGAAAGGTTAGAATGAAATGTTAATTTTATTTGCTTAATTATTAGCATACCATCCAAAGCATTGTATAATTATGACCCTTGCATCTATCGTCCTTTGTAATGCATATTGGTTTCCAGGAAAGCGCCTCACATGGATTATGAGTATTCTGTCCATTGCTAATTGCCTGGTTATGATATGCTCCTATTGAGAGTTTCATATCCTCTTGCATACCATATAATTGATCCTATAAGACCAACTGCCCAGGCCGCTGTGGCGAAGATCATATAATTGTACACAGAAATGCCAGAGAGGGCAAATATGGAAATAATGTAGAGGAAGTATGCTATACCTCGTACAGTCGCTATCCCAAGCCCGCGATATCTTGTGACGAATAGCTCAGGCTGTAATATCTCTCTAATCGCCCATCCAGCTTCTCCAAAGAGTGCATTCAGAATAAGAAGGATAACGAATACATAGAATGGGAGTATGAAATATATGTAAAGTAGGAAAATTGCCATGGAAACTGTTCCACCAGTATAGGCTATGACGGACAACATCCTTCGACCTATTCTATCAACGAAGAATAGAAGAGCATAGCCGAAAACGGCTTCACCAAGCCCATATATGAAAGGGATTATAGATGTATATCCTGGATATTCATAAGGCCCGAGTATATCTGCCACCAGTGCAAAGGTCAGAACTATCGCTATAGCGAATAACATAAGAACCAGAACCGGAACAGGTGAACTGAATTTTTGATCGGGCAGTTCCTTTGAATGGGAGGATACAAATGACCATCTCATGCTCTCCGGTAGCTTCATGCGCGTTATGATCGCTGAAATCACACCTGATAAGCTCATTATAAGAAATACAACCTTTTCTAAAAATACGTTATAGCCTGCTATTATGAAAACTGCAGAAATAAATGCCACTCCAACATTTGCACTGTTGGATACCAATACCAGAACCTTCCCCCTGTACCTGATAGGGAATTGTTCTGCTAAAAAAGCCAAAGATACTGTTTCCTCTCCACCAAAACCAAATTCCGCGGTGAAAATAGATACAATTATTTCAAGGAAATTCTGTGATAATATTATTCCGATTATGCCTATAACCCCAGCACTTATAGTTGTAATGAAGAGCTTCTTCCGGCCAATCCTGTCTGATAGATATCCCAATATAAAGTTTCCAGCGAGAAGTCCAGCAGGGGATGAGACAAGAACATATATATACTCTGATGTATTTATAAAGGGCCATTGTGTTACAAGTGTTGCCATGACAAACAACATGCCCCAGACATAGAAACCAGATATCATTGTCAATGCCATTATCGTATGCGTCCTGTTCCATCTGGCATGATCAAGGAATCTCTTTACTTCTCCATATGTTGAAAACCTTATAGTATTCTCCATTGTTTCCCTCCGCCGGTATTACCCGGATCAGGTTCAAGGGGTCGATCCAACTGGATCCTCTCAGCCTCTTATGGAGCTCCCCCACAATAGGGTTTTATAAGAAACCTATATAAAAATATTTCTTACAGGCTAGAATTTTGTATTAATTTTATTTTAATATCAAAATAGAAATTGAAAGTTAATGGTTAAATATCTTCAAAAAATAAAAGAATTGTATAAATAATTTTTAATTTAGAAAATTGCTTTGTCATAATTATTTTGCATATTTTTAATTTTATTGTTTTAGACATAAGATAAAATCAATCGAGATTTCTAGATCATTTTTTTTAGGTATTTGTAATTTTATTATTGAATATTAATTTGAAACACAGAATAACCAAAACTAAAAACGTCCAAAAATGTATCACAATTTTTAAATATAATCTATTCATGAATAACATTGGAGGATTTTTATGGAAAAGAAAAAGCTTTATGCCACTATAGCAATAATATTGGTTATAATAATTGTTATAGCAGCAGTTTCTGTCATTTTATACAAGCCAACAACCACTGTTACACCAACACCCACAGCACCTACCCTTGTATCAGTTACACCTTCAACACAGTTGGCCACAGTAGGATCAACGATTCAATTTGCTGCATCTGTAACGGGTAATGTAACAGCAGTATCATGGAACTTTGGTGATGGCACAACCGGAACAGGTTTAATGGTGAACCACACATACGTTCAGCCAGGAAAATATTTAGTATTTGCAAATGCAACGGGTAAATCTGGTTATTCGAACAATCTTAATTCACTGATACCTATAACAATTTCCCCTAAAACAATAAATCCAGAAATAGCAAATGAAATGACTGAACCCGTATTGACTTTAAACATTACGTTGAATCCAAAAGCGCCTATTTATTTGATAAATTCCACTGCAGGTTTTCTTGAATCATATCTGGAACCTCCCACAACACCAAATTGGACTATAGGGTATTACGTTATTAATTTTGGTGATGGCTCGAGCACTATTATAAATCCAGTTTACTACAACACAAGCTCAGGGAGCTTTAATTCAAACTATATTTTGCATAAATTCACATCATCTGGTTTCTTTGTTGTAAATTTTACAATTATTACTTATAATGAATCACTGTTTTCAAATGATTTGGTTATAAATAATTCAACATCTCTTCAATATTTACCCTCCACATTTTACAATCAGGTTTTAAGTTCAAATCAGCATTTTAGCATATCCTACATTACAACCATTTACGTATCAACCTCTCAACAGGTAGCAGGATTGAAAAGGGTAATATCTCAATCAACACAGACTTTAACAGTAGCTGAAGTTCAGCCAGGCGGCCCATATTCGTTTGATCCACCTTTGGATTATGAGGTTGTTGGTATGGAGGTAATAGCAAATGTTTATGAAACTCTTGTTCAATATAACGGTTCATCAGCTTCACAATTATTCCCTATGGTAGCTAGTGAAATACCAACAGTTGCAAATGGTGGTCTTTCTTCCAACTATTTGAATTACACATTTTATATAAGGCAAGGATTGAAATTTTCAAATGGTGATCCTTTAACCGCCTGGGATGCATATATAAGTTTTGTAAGAGCCCTGCTCTTTGTTCAGGGTACTCCAGGAACTCCTGACTGGATTATAGCTCAAGATTTGCTGCCTGGTGGTGGCTGGGCACCAGGGCTGTATCAAAATGGTACTGCCCTATATGATAACATTACGAGAGCAATTACATACAATAATGCAACGCAGACAATAACATTCCATCTGCTTAAGCCTGATCCCGCATTTTTAGATTATGTGGCGGATCCTTTGGGTGGTGCAATAATGGACTGGAACTGGCTAGTTCAGCATGGTGCAGGAATAACATTCACTCCAGCTGGATTCCTAGCATACACAGCCTATGGTGATGAATCAAATTTCAATAATTATATAAGGTATGATACAATGGGTTCAGGGCCGTACATGATTGAAAATTATATTGCCGGGCAATCTGTTCTACTGGCGCCCAATCCATACTACACACCAATTCCAAATGTTCCTGGTTATGATCATGCTGCTAATAACACTATTTACATAGAATGGTTAAAAGACCCAGAAACTGTTTTATTAATGACTGAATCGGGATCTGTAGACATTGTAGAGGGTCTTCCAAATTATTATTTTCCAACATTAAATCAATATGCTAATCAGGGTAAACTCGAAATTTCAACATTTCCCACAATAGGAATCTATTACTTTACATTTAACTGGGACATAAATGTAACAATGATGCAAAGTGCATTCGGTGCACAGTATCATATTCCATCCCATTATTTTGCGAATGAAAACGTTAGAAAAGCATTTGCTTATTCATTCAACTATACAGATTATCTGAACAACATATTTGGCAATTCCATCTATGGTGAGCAGTTTGGTTTCAGCTATGCAGGAGTGATACCGAAAGGAATGCCAGGATATATTCCTATTAATGATTTGAAAAACGTACCATATTATAATTTAACTTTAGCCAAAGAATACATGGAAGAGTCTGGACTTTATAATGTAAGTGTAAATATGCCTCTGGTGGTATTTTCAGGAGATCCCATTGACTATGCAGCTGCAGGCATGTGGGCACAGAGTATAGAACAAATGGATCCAAATATTCAAGTTACACCCGAATATGTTCTTGGGAATCTGGTAATGGGCTATATGGTCCCTGGCCAAAATCCGTTGCCCATTTACATGCTTACCTGGTTCCCCGATTATCCATACCCTTCAGATTATATGAACTCTTTACTGCTCCAGGGTGGCTGGAATCCGCTGGGTAATGGATGGAATTCAACAAACTTACAAAACTGGGGATTTAAACAGGAAGCACAGGAATTTCAGAACATGACAAATTTAATCTTAAAAGCGGATAATGAACCGAATGAAACGCTGGCATTACAGTATTTTGACCAGGCAGAGCAATTATCCATTAATCTGACTCTGCTTGTATATACGGTTGACCTGAACGGTATCTGGGTTTATTCACCAAACATTCAGGGCATGTCCTATCAACAAAATCCAATGTATGCTAGTGGCGGTGATTTGATCTTTATTTATATATATAAATAATTCCTTTATTTTATTTTTTTAAGAAGTTGATGGAAATAAAAAATTGTAACAAAAAGCTTATAATCCTTTTATTTTGATGAAAAATGAAATGAATGAAATTCAGTATCTTCTTAGAGAAGATTGGGAATATCTAATGAGCGACTATATAAGAAGCTATATTGATTTTTCAGAAACAGAGAGCCTTGACTTTTACGAAGGCATAGAATTAATGTTTCCTGTGAATACACAATACTTGAACGTTTTCATTGTCATTGATGCAAGCAATGATTATGAAATCAGGTTCGTGAACGAGTTTCTTGATATTGTTTACGGTATACTCAAATCTTGCAAGACTTTTCCTGGCATGCGCGGAAACCTTATAGCCATAGAGAAGAACATGCTCAGGGCCTACGATCTTTTTGAATATCCTTCCATAGAAAACCTGGGGAATGAATCTTCTATTAAATTCAATGATGTGCTCAGCTGGATTAACACACGTTACGCTGATGTTAACATGATGGTCTACTACACTAGCAAACCTAATGATCTAAACATAGATGAGAATTTTCCAATCATATGGGCATTAACGAACAATAAAGTTGATGTGCCCTTTGGAAAGAAGGTTGTGATCTTTAATACACCATGGGTGGATGTTGCGGATTTAAGCAACCACATGCAGAGGTTCAGGCATTGAATTAATTTTCTTTAAAAACTAAAATATGTCATTATTATGAATCATAAGATCTGGAATAGCAAGACCAAGGCTATTTAATTTGCCGTGAGAGCTAGCTGGGTTCAGAAAAAAACATAAAAATTAACTCAATGCATTTTAA
>ERZ1669250.894-NODE-894-length-11148-cov-4.528441_pt1 | contig 11148 bp, 5 predicted proteins | sample MGYA00579295_ERZ1669250 | MGnify/ENA primary metagenome ERZ1669250 (study PRJEB41166, sample SAMN08046056) | hot springs metagenome | biome: hot spring; feature: acid hot spring; material: thermophilic sediment; isolation source: thermophilic sediment from acid hot...
GAACCCTATCCTATTGGTAGTCGATCTCGCGCTGGTGGCGGATAGCTAGGATCGTTTGTACACAGAAAGGAAAGGTAAAGAGTGTGCCCAGGCGCGGCCGGGTGGTGGGCCGGGGCTGTAAAGACACGCTCCCGCCGCCCGTTGGCTGATCATAATATGTACATATAACCGTATTTCCGGGCCGGGCAGATCAGCCGTTATTGCGACGCGATCCAGGGGTTGATTAAGCCATCCAGCGTGGGGGGTGTTGATAAGGGGTTGAAATAGTATTGAAGCGCGACTCCCGCCACTACATTTTGATAATTTCTCGAGTTGTCGATGCGCGCCCATGCCGTACCCAACCATTGTGGAGCAAAAAGGTAAGCCAGTTGACCTGTGATAGAATAAGCAATACTGCTAACGTTTTGAGCAGGATAATACTGATTACCGCTAACGGCTTGTAAGGTGGGATCGATAGGGAAATATGGACTGGACGACTGATGGAATGTTTGCCAGCCTAAGCGGCCAGAAAGCTTCCAAAGTGTACGCTCGCCAATATGGCCATCCCAGTCTACTGTCGCACTAGGCCGAAAGAATGTTTGTGGGCTAAAATAGCCACCCTGTCCCAAGGTGAAAAACGAAAGATTTTTTCTGTAACTCATGAACAGCATGTTGAGGCCAACATGTACCTGCTCATCGGGTATACCGGTCGCAATAGGCCAACGCAAACCACCGTTCACACTCCAACGATGGTTGTCTGCCACATGTGCCCCCTGCAGTACGGCATAGGACAGTGAACCGTAAAGCGCCGGGTCCTGACCTACACCTGCAGCAATTTGCAGAGTATTGGCAAACACCCCGCCCCAGCTACCGCCTGTGTATGGATCGTACATCCCAGCATAGGAAAGCAGGCTATCACGAACAGGTCTGCGGTCAGCCTGAAGGGAAAACGGACCGCCGTCCGGTTGCCAGGCAATTCCTCCAGTCAGTCCATGTTCAAGAAAACCCGTCGGAGTGGAACCAACATCCATTTGCAGATCCGGTCTGGAGAACATCACAGCGAAGCCTGTACCAGTTGCCCGATCGGTAACGTAGGGAACCGCCCCGGGATGGATCGGTGTACTCCCAACCAGATGAGCGTCGGCAGCGCCCGGCTGGCCGCCTGAAGATAAATGGATATTGCTCAAGGATACGGTCACCCGACCCAGATTCCCCAAGGTAGTGCTTGCAGCGGCATTAATTTCGGTGTCACTCAGTTTGCTAAGCCCGGTTGTTCCTGTTCTCTCACGGTAGCCCCCGCCCCCGCCGACCCAGGTGCTCAGTTGCGCACGAAGCTTTTTTATTTGTTGCTCAATACGGGCCCGCTCATCAGGCACGCGCATGCTCCGGATCCCCGTTTCCGCAGCAGATGGCGGTTGCGTTTCAGCTTTTATGGGAGGCAGAGGCTTATTAGCCGTCGTATCGATACCAGTTTCTGGCGTCAGACTAGGTTTGTATGCCTCGCTGGACATCTGTTGAGCGGACAAGCTTGGTGAGGGCTGGACCTGGAGATAACCATGGGTTCTTGGTTCAACTTCTGTTGAAGCTGTTGTGTTTGGCCCTCGCGGCACTACAGGATGTGGATAGCCATTCGAGCGCTGCAGGCTCTGGAGCAGTTCGTGCCGCATCTGATTGATGTGAGACTGTAGTTTAGAGATCTCTCGGGCCATCTCAAGCTGTCCCTCCAAGTTTTGTTGCTCTGCTTGTAGATGGGATAATTCTGCCTTCAGACGAGCATCCAAAGCATTGGTTTCATTATCAGCCATTGCGGTCGGCATTCCGCCCGGTGCCAAGGCGATAATTGATGCTACCACCAAGATGGAACGACGCAGATCGGACATGACTATTCTCCAGCGAATGGTGGCATCGGTTCTGCTACCGTCACTGCCGGGACGATAGCCGAAGATCCCCTCGCGCCACCAGGAATACGATGCAGCAGATCTTCATAGTAGGCAAGAGCACTCGCTGGATCCCCTCTTGCCTCGGCGATTTGCGCTGAAAGTTTGAGCAGAACTAAATCATCGGGCCAAAGGGATAAACCCTTTCGTGTCCATTTCCAGGCTTGATCCAGATCATGGGCAGCAAAGGCAGCATTCACGGCTTCTGCATAACTGCTCGGTGTGTCACCGGGACCAACGCGCAGAAAAAGCCGATAAGCATCGCTGGTTCGTCCAGCGGCAAGATATACGTTGGCCAGTTGACGGACGTAATGAGGACTCTTCGGGAACAATTCACTCATATTATGATAAATGGCTGCTGCTGCATGGTAATTTTTTTCCGAAATAAGTTCTCCGGCTTCCCGGTCCGCTGCGTACCGAAAAATCTCATCGATTTGTTGCTGCTGACTGGCTGTGAGGTCTTTTTTACCGCGCAGGCGCACAATCAATGCATACAACTGTCGGTCATCCTTATCCCTATAGAGTTGCCATGCTTCCAATAGTTGGATATTGGTAACGGCACGGCGAATTTCAGGATTCCCCGGATATTTGGCGTTCAAAGTCTGGAGGATGGCGCGAGCACGATTATAGTCCTTGCTCCTCACCGCGACGTTGGCTTGTTGCTCCGCGCTGAGGATCATAAGTTTTTCTATTTGCTCTTGTTGACTTGTATCCAGAGTTTGGCCATCAAGCTGTCCGAGAATTTGTTTCAACTCATCATAAGCTCCACTATTATAAAGTACCCAGGCTAATTGTAACTGCAGAGCAGGAGATGCGCCTCCGCCGATGCGCATAGCTTTTTGAAATGCTGATCGGGCTTGTACGTAATCCTTGAGCCCGGCATAGGCGTCTCCAATGCTGGCCCAGTATCCAGCTTTTTCTTCGACGGCCATGCGAGCCGCCGCAGGGATACTGCGCGCCACTTCCAAGGCAGCACTATCTTGACCTGCGCTATCGAGCACTCCGATCAAGTTGATCCAGAGAGAGGCATCATTAGGTTCGGATGTTATGGCTCTCCGATAGGTAGCAATAGCCTCAGCATATCTTTTTTCCGCAGTATAGGCTCCTGCCAACCCCTTCAACGCCGCGATATTATCGGGCGCCTTATCAAGGAATGAACGATAGAGACGGATAGCGGTATCGTATTGTCCGCTACTAGCGGCGTTGCCGGCTAGTCGTAACATGGCATAGGACTGCGCTAAGCGAATCTTCTTCACAATGGAAGAACGCTGACGCGCAGGTGCCATGGCTTCAGCTCGTTGGTACGTGGTTACGGCGTCAGAGAAACTCTGTGCAGCCATGTACACATCTGCAAGGGCATCCAGATAGTGCCAATTTTTGGGATGGGCATGAAGAAGTTTTTTGAAAATTTGTTCGGCCGTATTCAATCTGCCAGAGTGAAGCGCTGCGTAGCCAGCTCGCTCCTGAGCCAATAGACTGGCCTGCTGCGCGTCAATGGCCCTTTGTATGGCGCCCTGACGAACCGCCGCCGCGGCCGCTTCCGCTTTTTTTAGTTGTGCAGCCAGTATTGCATCCGGATATCTCTCAAGGTAGGCACGGAGCAGGGGAACGGCTGCAGGTGATGCGCCCTCCCAGATCAGCGCCTGACGCCAGGATCGGCGGGCTTGGTTGCTCACGGCTCCATGCTGTTCTGCAAGGCGTGCGAGCATCTCGATACCTTTGGTACGGCTATCAGCCGCGTAGGTGAGAATTTGGCCTAAAACCAACGCGTATTGCGGATCTTGAGGATGCGTTTTAACTAGGTCCTGCAATGCCGTAATTGCACGGGAACGTCCGCCTGGAATATTACTCAACGCGTTGAAATAGCCAGCGGCAAGATTAGGTGGAACTGGCATCCCGCGCAGCGCCTGATCATAGACATTCACGGCCTCGGCATAAGATTTACTTGCCTGTAGCGATGCCGCTTGTCGCAGCAATCGTTCCCGTTGTGGGTTAAAATTAATAGCAGCCTTAATACGGGCAATATCTGGGGAGTGTGGAGCGATAGCTTCGAGACGGTCAAGATATTCGATAGCCTTTTCTTTGTTCCCAGATTGATTGGCAATCATGGCTAAACCAGCCAGAGCGTTCGGGTTATTGGGGTCTATGAGAAGTAATTGTTTCCACGCATTGGTCGCAAGATTATCTTTACCATGATTCTGCCAATAAATAGCTTTCTCCTGTAAGAATTGGATATCGTTTCCAGCCCATGTTCTGGTCGAGATCAGGCTCAGCAAGATTACAATGAAAACCGTCCTAAGCGTTAGTTGTTTGCTTGCTGCCATATAGGTACCAAGTTGCCATCGGGGGCAAAACGGAAGATCCCGTCTTTCCAACCAATGGAAAATAATATCAGGTTTTGATCATAATAACGGGGCGGAGTACCGTAGAGGCCTGTTTTTGGATCCAGATCTGCCGTGAGGCGCAGCATTTGATTGGTCGCCTGAGTTTTCATTCCAAGACGCTCCAAGTAGGGAATCACCGCTGCAGAAAAACCGACTGGACCGACGCCACTGACCCTGCCAGTAGCCACATCTACCGTGAGTGGAGGCAGGAGGTGCGTTGAGAGATAATCCCGCATGCCCCAAAGAGCACCTAAGATGCCAGAAGAACCTGGTGACGCTGGATTCGTCATGCCAGCCCAAAGATACACGCGAATCGCATTGTAACTACCGGCCGTACCCTCCGGCGCAGCGCCAAATCCTTTGCCGACAGTGTAACTCACCCAATCCGGTGCAAACCCTTTTGGTGCGACGTCCTTCATCAAAGTGGGTAGATTCATGGCTATCTGCTGCCAGGGCCCATCCGGCAGCTCCTTGCTCAGTGCATCCAACACCGGAAGAGGAAGATAACTGACATTGAGGATGTATATATCTTGTTTGTTATGAAACCCTTCCTTCCCCGGCAGAAGCACGGCCCCAAAACCCGGAACAGTCACCACTTCCCTCAAAGCAATGCGTTTGGCGAGCAGAGTGCCAAGCGCGGTGTAACGAGGTTCATGCCACAGTCGACCGGCCTGGATCAGCGTATATGCCAGCCATAAATCCGCATCGGACGCTGAGTTTTTATCCAATACACCCCATTGTCCGTTTTTTGCTTTTCCCCATCTCCAAGCAGGTAGATGCTCCGCTAGGCTGCCCCGCGCAAGATTGTTTTGTGTCCAGGCCAGCAGTCGCGAGAACAGTGTTTTGTCGTTCGCTACCAAGGCGAAGAACAACGCGTAGGACTGAGCTTCTGATGTGGTTATGTCACCCTCTTCGTAGTCTATCACACGGCCTTGGGGACTGATGAAGTGTGTCGTATAATTTTGCCAAAAGACTAGCCATGGTGATGGTGCGACAGATAACGGCGCGGCAGAACAACCGGTAATATTGATCACAATGATGCACATCGGAATGAACACCAGCGATCGAATCGTTCGTCCGTTCAAAATCATGTGTCGCCTCTGAGTCGACGCGTGGCTCGGCTTCGTAACCATGCGGTCAGGATCGCCCCAAGTACTGTGGTGCCCGCAGCGATGATCCCTGCGATCATCCACGGGGCATGGTTGAGCCGCCAGAATAACCAGGTCCAGAAAGGCAGATGGCCTACATCTATATAAGGTGCCGGTAGAATAAAAGAATGAGGGCTGTTGTCACCTGCCGAAAAAAGGGAGAGGTTGCCGAATATCCTGGAGCGTAGCGCGCTATCCAAGAGAGTATTGGTCATAATATGCCAATCCCGATCGTTCTCAACCATCATGAAGAGCGCCACCCGATTCGCCTGTAAAGGAGATATGACCTCCTCCATAACGCCTGCAGGCGCTTTTCCCTGGGCCAGGAATTGACCAAGCGCTCTGGGACCATAGACTTTATTTCCTGGTGATTGATACCACCATGGCAAAGAATTCGTCAGGCGAGAAAATGGCCCCTGCAGGTTTTGAATATGTACTCCAGAGTCTGTATACAACAGTGGTAGCTTCTTGCCCCAGCTGTGTACCAACGGTTGATCGGATCGGGTTCCCATTACAATCAGGTTTTTATCCTTGACACTGTTCGCGTTACCCGGATTGACGACCGTGACTCGCAGGGCAGGGTAACCCGTTTGCGCCCCAAACTGACCCAGCAGGTCCAGGTAGGTTGACACGACAGAATTATGGGCAGTGTTTGGCATTATCACGGCGGTTTTGGACAGGTCCGCATAGCGGGTGAACGGATAGCCGCCATTGGCCAGCAAGGCAAGATTGGGCACCCGCGTAAAGTGCGGCACGCCAGACAGATCCAGTTCCGAATCCGCCAGTACTGCGCCTCGCAAGGTGTCGGGCATCGTATCTTGACAAGGCCCCTTTTTGGCGATTTGAAACCCAAAAAAGAAGTTCAAAGAGTTATCCAGCGGCTGTATCCGGGTGGACGGAATGGTGAAGTCGTGATGAAAAATTCCAGAGGCCTGTCCCTTGCCTCCTGGCAGGCCGACGGCCCCGGTGAATTGGTTGTTCACATTCAGAACTAAAGAGGATTGATTCCCGATCGGGCCTGGATTATAGGTATAGCGTAGATGCAACGGAACGTCCTTGATGCCCCAGAAGAAGAGATCAGGAGCCACGCGAAAGGGGATGTTTACATCACCAGCATATTGCACCTGCAGGGAATCTTTAGCAGCTATGGCTCCGAGCTTGGTCGGGTGTTTTGTACTAAGCCATCTAGGCGCGTCATCGGCCTTTCTGGACGCAGGCAGTACAAAATTATTGATTTCGGTCGTAGCCCCCCCAGTAGCATAATGCCCGAGTACCAGAGCCTGCGCTGCCACAAGCAGTTGCTTGCCATTTTCCCCCATGATCAACAACAACTTAGAGGATGGATCTGCTGGATTGCTGCGCACGGCTATGGTCGGACCGTTGGTTGCGGGTAAGTTCACATTCCGTAAGGCCGTGGGAATCCCGTCGCTTGTGTTGATGATCACTACGGCATTGCCTTTCGGTAGATTATTCATCGATACCGGAAAACGGACGGACCGATAATCCGCCAGTAGGCCGAACCAGGAGGCTACCACACCAGCCGCCTCCAGCGTATGTGGCGAGGTGGTTCCATACGCCATAAAAAAAGGTACTGTGACCGAACCTTGGCCAGCACGGTAAAAAAATGGGGCGGGAAGCAGCGAAAGCTGATCGGGAAGATTCAACAATGTGCCGGCGACCTGAATACGGGTCTCAGGAAGGATGTCAGCCCACAATGTGGAGTTGGCAGGGTCCTCGCATTGCATGGTGTAGTGGCCGATCAACTGAAAACCGATATGGTTGTAGGTCTCGATGAGAAAAGGATTGACCTGGACGGTAAAGGTCTGACTCGCGCCTGGCTGGCCATTCTCTGGAACCGGCCAAGAAGCGATGACGCTACCGTTCAGAATGAGATTGATCTGGCTGATCCGGGACAAAAGGCCAGGAGAATAGCGAAATCGAACTGTCACACTGGCGGACTGAACCAGTTCATTATCTGGAATGTTCAAATATACCGTTTGCAGACTGCTGGTTCCGGTAAGGTGCAAGCCTTGCGGGAAGCCAAGCTCAGTAAGCGTCCAGGATTTGCTGAAAGTACCTATGGCGTTTTGCGGTGCGACCGCCTCGTCTGAAGCGGTTGCGGCGGTAGCCGGGACTATAGCCGCTGATGTTTCGGTGCTTCTTCCAGCCGCCTGTGCTTGCGGTGTAGGTAACGCTAGCAGCGCGGCCGTCATAGCCACGCCAACAGTAGCCACCGATAGAACCTTGCGGCACCATAGCAGAAGGCTCCGCATCATGATACCAGAACCCATGAGAGCCACCTTTCCCACCAACAACAAGCTTTTCAACGGACGATCCTCGGCCCTCCCGTCGCCCCAATCCAGCCACGCGTCGGCTCGGGTATAAAGGAGACCGATCAATTGCGCCCTTTCGTGCAGATTGAGATCGCGAAAAGCCAGACCCAGGAAATTCGGTCCTTGTGTAACGACCGTAGTAGGAAAAAGGTAGCCATCAGTATCCCAATACAGGCGAACGTTTAAATGGGTTCCGGGCTCCAAGGTAGGCATGTCCTGGGTCTCCAAACGCAGTCCGCCGTCGGAAATATTCTGGGTAATCACCTTGATCGGCCCGGAATCGGTTACAATTTCGGCCGGCAAACGAACAGATACACGCACATGATGTCGTACCTGGCGCTTTTCGCGAGCTACGGCCAATACCGCGCTGATAATGACGATATTGTATATTGTCCACAAACTGGTCATGACGATAGTGGAAACATCAGGCGATGACTCCAAAATAAGGCGAAGTCCGGCAGCTATCAGACCGGCGATGTTCAACAGCCAGAGAATCATGTAGGGCTTGGCAATATGCGTATCAAAATGAGTCTGCTCAATGATTCCACCTTTTGCGGTGACGTTGAACTTACCAAGCTTCGGATTCAGCACGGCCAACCAGACCGGCAGAAGAATGTACGGCGCCAAAGCGGTTTCATAGACTTCGTTCCAGAACGAGTACCGGTGACGCCCCTGAATGCGTGAGTTCGTCAAATTGGCAAGGAAGAGGTGAGGCAGGGAATAAGCGGCAAAGGTTACTGCATAGGCGTCCAGCACCCGCAAGCCAAACAGCAAGTAAGCGAGCGGCGCGGTAAGGAAGACCAGACGCGGCAGGGCAAAGAAAAAATGCGCCATGGCATTGAGATAGCAGAGGCGCTGCCATCCGCCCAAGCCTCTGCCGAGCATGGGGTTATCCCCAAGGAATATTTGTGCCATTCCCCGCGCCCAACGAATGCGCTGACCCACATGACTGGCGAGGTTTTCTGTGGCCAAGCCAGCGGCTTGAGGAATATTCAGATAAGCGGTCTTCCAACCGCGTCGTTGCAGTTTCAGCGCCGTATGCGCATCCTCCGTTACTGTCTCGACGGCGATGCCGCCAATCTCTTCTAGCGCATCGCGGCGTATCACCGCACAAGATCCACAAAAAAAAGTCGCATCCCAAAGATCATTACCGTCCTGAATCAATCCGTAAAAGAGCTCTCCTTCATTGGGAACCAACCGGAAGAGGTCAAGGTTACGCTCGAAAGGATCTGGTGAATAGAAGTGGTGCGGCGTTTGCAAAAGTGCGATGCGTGGGTCGCGCTCCATCCACCCCATGGTGATCTGCAGAAAAGAGCGGGCAGGAACATGATCACAATCAAAGATGGCGATGTATTCGCCACTCGTTAGGGTCATGGCATGGTTGAGGTTGCCAGCCTTGGCATGATTATGCTCAGCTCTGGTGATGTAGCCGGCGCCGACTTGTGCGGCAAAGTCTCGGAATTCATCCCGCGTCCCGTCATCAAGAATATAGACATGCAGCTTATCCTCCGGCCAGTCGATGCTGAGAGAGGCGATTACGGTGGATCTAACGACGCTCAACGGCTCATTGTAGGTAGGGATATACACGTCCACGTCGGGCCAGAGCCTGGGGTCGGGGTTTAGCGGAACCGGCTTACGCTGCAAAGGCCACGCGGTCTGAATGTAACCGAGGAACAGGGTAATCCATGCGTAACTCTCAGCTGCCAAAAGGATAAAGGTCGGAACAAAGTCATACCAATGATAGCGTGGATCGCCGATACCCAATGTTTCGGTAACCCGCCACCAAATGTAACGGGAGGTTATAAAAACGGAGATACCTATGAGGGTAAGTGTGGCCCAGTGTGCTTTCGAACGCCGATCCAGCACGAGCGCGAAGATAAAAAGGCAGCTGGCCAGCATCGTCTGCCCCTGCCAATCGAGAGGCACCCGAATCAGTGTTGCTACCAGCACCAAAAATACGACTACGGACAGGGTGGCGAGCACATCCTCACTGCTCTTCAAAAAAAAAGAAAAACGAGCCTTGGATGCTGTCATAAAAGTCTTTCTAAGCGTTTATCGCTGAGAGTGATGTTAGGGAACAGCGCAGCAACAGAGATAAAAACCCGTCAAGATGATCGACAAATAAAGAACTGCTAAACGGCTTGTTTTCTGCGATCGCCTGGCTTAACCCTGGATCTCTCGGTATAGGCTGGGTGGCGACTAATGCGCCAAAATCTTGACGGAGCATCCTCGCAATCTCCAGATGCAGCGGGTTTTCTGCTTCAAATTGGTTGAGGACATAAAGACATTGCGGTGAGTTGCCATTTTTGGCCAGCTTGGCGGCTTTTACCTCTCTCTGCATTTCCTCAACGGCCAGGATGGTCTCCAAACCCACCCGCAAGGGAACCACGAGCATATCTACCTGGGTGATAAGGGTATCTAAGAGGTCAATCCGGGCAGATGCCACATCAAAAACCACCCAATCCGGCCTCCTCATGATATCGAAGATAGGGGCCAGTTCTCTGGGGCATGCTGCTCCATCGACCCAAGATAGCACGGTGACGGCCATGGCCGCAGCCTCACGCCGACTGGCACTTACTAACCCCACCGGGCGAGCACCGTCAGAGAGACTCCCCGCGGTCAAGCTCCACGACGCGTCACTTTCCAGATCCTCACCCTGCATTCCGAAGAAGAGGCGCGCCTTCCCTGTACCGCCAAGATCAGCTATCAAGGGTGACTGATCGTTTTTGGCCAGTAGCCAGGCAAGGCCCGCGGCAACAGTGCTGCAACCCGATCCGCCGAGAGGAGAGTATATCGCCACGCGGGGGATGCGCCGCTCCGGTTTGGCTATTGCCTCCGACGTTCGCGTCTTGTTGGACAGAAAATGAAGCATGGAAAACCTGCTGGAATCAGGGGGATTACCGGCCATCTCCCCGGGATCTTGTCGGGCACCAGGGCTAGCGAATTCGCCAATGTCGCTACTTGGAATGCCCGCAGTTTCAACATGGACAGTTCCTTGTTTGCAGGGCGTAACCGGTACGCTCTGAATTACACGCTCCTTGAGATCCTCCTGCGTCAGGCTCTCAACCTGCCCATCACTGGCCGGCGCCTCTGCCGGGGGGGGCACGGGAACAGGAGCTGAGGCGCCCTCCGGACGCCCGAAAACATCACGAGTAAACTCCCGATAGCTCACGACGTCATTCGCGCTCACTGCACCAAACAGTCTAGCGATATCAGATCGCACCTTTGCCATAGCCCACCCCCCGAAACGTACCCATTATTCGCGAATCCGAGTTGTTTCCCATTAGAGACCGCACGGCGAGTTGCCAGGTCCTGGCTTCATTTGAGCCAGTCCAATCCTTCTTGAGAAATCTTGCCTCGCCGTACA
>ERZ1669250.896-NODE-896-length-11134-cov-6.566658_pt1 | contig 11134 bp, 15 predicted proteins | sample MGYA00579295_ERZ1669250 | MGnify/ENA primary metagenome ERZ1669250 (study PRJEB41166, sample SAMN08046056) | hot springs metagenome | biome: hot spring; feature: acid hot spring; material: thermophilic sediment; isolation source: thermophilic sediment from acid...
GGTTCCTTAGGCTCCTGGCCAACGCCTACAATAACTCGCAGGTGAGGTTCGCATTCACAGGTTCAATGATGGGTTTAGCTAAGTCATTAATGGGGCAGGGTAAGGGTTATGGCAGTGGTGTAGAATTCTACGTTGATGTACTTAAGAGGGCATTGAAGTTAGCGGAGAGAAACAAGAATATTGATGAGAGGACTCGTAGATACATTAATGATGAGCTTAATATGGTTGAGAATAATAAGGAGTATAGGGAGCAGGTTGTTGAACTCAAAATAGGTGCCGTGCTACTACCACTAATACTAGCATTACCGAAGAACTGCAGGGTTAAGGGTGTTGTTAGGGGAAAGGTTATGTTAAGGAGAATCACATGCAGCAGTTGAGGAATTATTAATTAAACTTAATCAATGTAAGGCGTTGGTTAAAGTTTCATGTTGCATCATGGACTAATTACCGTGAGTATTAGGGTTTTATTTTAATTAGGAATGGGTTTAGGCTTAGTTAACCCTCTAAAATTACCATGAGTTAATTACATTGCCATCTATTCTCATATTTTCCTGTAGTGCCTTCAATTGGGTAATGTTTAAGTTGCGTGCATTAACCCTACCACCGTGGGGTTTGACTTGGTTTCATTGGGTGAATTATTAGTGGAGTTCGTTAGGGTTCGTAGGGGTGTTATGCATGATGTTGCTGACTTATACATGGGCCCATTCCCAAGTGGTGCACCAGCCATAACGGCAGACTCAGCTTCAAGACTTGGCCTCAGGGTGGGGTTTACTGGGGTTGTTGGGGCTGATGACTTCGGTGTTATGGTTGTTAATAGGCTTAGGGGTGATGGGGTTGATGTGAGCCGCATAATTATTGACAATGATTCAGTAACGGGACTTGCCTTCGTTGCGTATGATGAGTCAGGCTTAAGGAGGTTCGTCTTCAACCTGAAGTGGTCGGCGTCAGTTAAGTTAAGCCCCAGTCTCATTGAGCCTAGTTACATTGCGGATTCAAGGGTTCTTCACGTATCGGGTTCAACAATGTACATTGGTGAAGGCCCTAAGGAGACTTGCATTAAGGCTATGGTGGAGGCTAGGCGTGCAGGCGCATTAGTGTCGCTTGACCCCAATATTAGGGTTGAGTTAATGAGCATTAATGCTACAAGGGAACTACTCCTAAGTGTGCTTAAGCTAGTTAACATACTCTTAATCAGTGAGGATGAGGTTAAATCACTAATGGGCAGTGGCAACGCCATTGAGGAGGCTAGGAGACTACTTGAGAAGGGACCTGAGGTGGTTGTTGTTAAGAGGGGCGTTAATGGTTCAATAGCCTTAACGAGGGGAGGCGAGCATGCGGAGGGGTCGTTTAGGGTTAATGAAGTGGATCCAACTGGGGCCGGTGACGTTTTTAATGCGGCATTTATCTACGGCTACCTGAAGGACTGGGGGATCAGTGAAACCCTCAGGTTCGCCAACGCTGCAGCGGCCATTAAGGTCACTAGAATGGGGCCAATGGAGGGGCCGAGGAACATTGAGGAGGTTTACGAAGTGCTGAGGAGTGGAGGGACGTTTCATTAGCAACTAGGCGTCGTTATTGGGCATTAGTTTACTGAACATTAGCGTGCGAGCCACCTTGTCCTTAAGGATGAGGCCTCCTGCCTCATTGCTCCCTTGCCCCTTGGGTGAACCTTAATATTTATAAATCAACCAATAGTAATTATCTATGGAGTATTCGATTCTCGGCGATGACCTGCAGTTAGTCAGGGTTGTGATGGGTAATGGCGAGGGTATTTACGGGGAGGGTGGCCACCTCCTCTATAAGACGCCCACAGTTGGTATAACTGCTAGGGCTACTGGCGGCATATTGGCTGGCTTGAAGAGGGCTGTAACGGGTGCTTCGTTCTTCGTACTTGAGTTAACAGGCCCTGGGGAGGCCGCCTTCGCAGGTAGTACGCCTGGTAAGGTGATTCAAGTGCCTCTTGGTGATGGGGAATCCATAATGGCTGAGCATGGGTCATTCTTATTCGCCGAGAACACTGTGAAGTATGACGCCAGCCTAACCCACCTATCCGTGGGCTTATTCGGCGGTGAGGGCCTCTTCCTAGCTAAATTCACTGGTCCAGGCAATGTCTTCCTCCACGGCACCGGCTACGTCCACATGATTCAACTTGAGGATGGGGTTGAAATGAACGTGGAGGCAGGTCACCTACTAGCCTTCGATGCTGGAATGCAGTACACGGTGAAGAGGGTAGGCGGCTTAAGAACAATGCTACTGGGTGGTGAGGGATTATTCTTCGTTAACGTGAGGGGCCCAGGTAGGGTATGGGTCAGGAGCATCTCCCTAGCCGCACTAGCCTCAGCACTCTCACGTGACATGCCCTGCCCAGCCAGTTGCCGTAGTGAGGAGAGGAGGTAAGCTCTATTGCTTGCTTTCAATGCGAAAGGTTTTTAAATTGCGTGTCCAATTTTTGGACACGCAGATCCCCATGTAAGCAGGCCCCCTTTGAAAATCAATCAGCCTCAATTAGCTTAATTACCCTGCTTCCCCCTGTTTAGTGTCTTGTAGAATATTTTCTCGTTTAACCAATTAATGTTATTGGCTACGTAGTCCACCTTCTTCCTCATTTCGAAGTCCCTGAACTCCATGTAGAGCATGTCTAGGTAAATGTCCTCCATGGTTTCCTTAGCCTTGATTGCGTAGTCTAAGTTATCCTTAATTAACTCCTCTGTTGCCTTCCTTGATAATTCACCCGTGAACTCCATTAGGCCGTTTAGGTAGGCTAATTCATCAACCCCAACCTCCTCAATTGTGGGTATTTTACCATCCTTATTGAACTTGTACATTATGTAGGCTTCAGCGTACTCCTGGAAGCTTACCGCGGCCTTATCGTAGTAGAATGGGTACTGCCTGATTAGGTTCATTAGGGATTCCAACTCCCTCTTCATGTCGTTAAGGTACTTTCCAGCTGCCTCCCAGTCATTCCTAATCACTGAGTATATCACGGACTTGGATAACCTATTCAACCTAATGCCAGTGTTAATTACTCTGTCCCTAGCATCCTCATACTCCCTTAACTTAGCCTTAATCGTATCCCTATTAGGAAGCATTATTACCAGCGCTCCACTGGCCTGTAATGCTTAATATAGGTTACTGAACTAATGTGAATAGCAAGCCTTGGAGGAATGGCGATATCTCCTTGGGTAGTCATCATGAGGTTCATTGCTTATATCACTATCTCGAGTGGTTAATAGGGTTAAGTTAAGGTGCCTAGGCATATTAAGCTTAAGTGGGTTAACTACCCATGCCCCAGTGCCCAGTCTGTAGGGTTAAGTTCGGTGATTGGGGTGGTGTGGCTGAGCACCTCAGTTACATGGCTAGGACCAGCGATGGTGCCCATGTGATGTGGCTTAACAGAAATATTTCAAACAGTGAACTCAGGCCTGAGGAGCTTGAGGTTAGGTTAAGGGAGCTGTTTAACCATGGCGGGGACTTGGGAATGTGGATTAGGCGCAGAGTTATTGATAGGTTTTATGGGGAGAACCCACACCCATTCATACTAGCCATGCAGAGGCCTAATAGGGCCATATTGTTGGGTTACGTCATAGAGCATCAGCATTTCCTAAGGAACTGAGTGAGGGTCCTATCCCTGGTGGTAGCCTTGAAAGAGCCATTATGATAGACCCTGATGCCGTTAAGGTGGTGGGAGCATGATAATCATCGTGAATGGGAGGAGGGTGGGAAGTAAGGAGACTGGTTGCGCTCTATGTGGGGCAACATGGGGTGAGTACTACGAGGAGGCTGATGGTGAGAGGCTATTCTTCTGCTGCGACCTATGTGCCAAGGGCTTTAGGAGCATTGTGAATGAGGCTAAGAGGAGGAACTGGGATCACGTCGATGAGACTGTGATAAACGGTAACTTCAACATGGGTAGAAACTGCACGGTGAAGGGGGTGGGGAGGAGTATAGGTTCTACGTGAAGTTCAATGACGATGCTGAGATAAGCATCTTCAGGGAGTTGAGCTAGCTGGCTTTAACCATACCTAACACCGTACAGTCTCTCAATACCGTCAATCATCATCTTAGCCACATCCTCCTCACTGATTAAATTTAACCTAAGTAGGTTGTTAACCCTGCTTAGTATTCTCCAGGGTGGTATTACCGCACCTGGCCTCCTTGGGTCATCGGCATAATCGCTCTCCACCACCAGGGCTTTAGTTAACTTAACAGCCTCCTCAAACTCCCCCCTCCTACCCACTGGTATTGAGGGTGTTAGGCCATTATCCACAGCTGGCTTAACCATGCTTGGTGATGCGTGGTGAAGTATAATCCTCCACTTATCCCTAACCCCAGCCCTATTGGTTAATTCAAGTATTGACTTAACGGTAACCTCCCCCTCCCTCTCCAGGTGTAGGTGAACTACGGCGTTGAGGTCCTTAGTCACGGTCATAGCGTACTCCACTACCTCATTGCAGAGGCCCACCACATTAGCGTTAACCTCCCAATGCGGCCTACCTACTTCACCAATGCCAGCAGCCTCCCCCCTCTTAACGTACTGGGCCGCTAAGTCAATTGACTTAACCATGAATTCCCTAACCTCATTAATACCCCAACCAGCCTCAAGGAGCCTAACGCACTCAGCTGGGTGTAGGCCAATTATGGCCATGGCCTTAACTCCCTCCCCCTGAATAACCTTAGCTGACTCAATGGTTAACCTATAGAGCTTATCAACATCACTAAGGTTACCTTGACTTAACCCAAGGTCCCAGGTCAACAGGGCAACCACACCCATGAACCAGCCCCCAGTCCTCCTAAACCTCCTAGCCACCTCCCTAGGCCCAAGGCCCCTAATTGGGTTAACGTGGGCGTGGTTATCGGCTATTGGCAGGGCCTTACTCATTTTAAGGCACCTTAAGCTCCTCCTCCTTAAGCCTATCCTCCCTGCCGGGCGGCGGCTTAATTATACTGTTTCCAGTGGGGTCCTCTATTACTATTGTGAATTCCCTTAAGCCATTAAGGGCATCCGTAGCCTCCCTAATGAACATACGCCTCCTCTCCTCAGCCTCTCCCTCAAGCCCCTTCATGGCCTCAGCGTACTCTATTAACCTATATATCAAGCCCTCTAGGGGGGTTATCATTGCCTCACCGGCTGAGCCTGGGGAAAGTGTGAAGCCTAGGTCAGGTGAGTAGATCTTAGCCTCAGCTGACCTGATGATCCAAGTCCTCTCAACATCAACCCTATCCGTAACCCTGTAGGTTAACTTAACAGGCCCCTTACTGTCAAGGTAAGTTATGTTCATGTACCTGAAGCCGCAGGTGGAGCAGTTCATTACCTCCAGGAGTATTCTACCGAAGTATGGCGTATTATACACAACACCCCTAATGCCTAGGGTCTTGTTCCTACAGACTGGGCATTCATCGGTGAGTTCATAAAGCTCCTCCGCGTAGTCGCTAATATTCTCCACAGTGGGTTTATGGCTTTTGGTAAATAAACCTTAGGACTCCATCAACTAATGACTATAAATCTTACGCTTAACCATCAACTATAAAACAGCCCTAAGGAGCAAGGGAAGGAGATCATAAAGGTGCATGCGGTTAAATAATGCCCATGCTCTTAAGTCCTTTGAAAGAGAGATAGGTAATGTTCACTTAAGGGATAAAAGTATAGGCGTATTATGCCCTGTGAGTTACGAACTTTACAGGAGACTTGCCGAGAGGGCAAGGTACTTCTTTGAGGAGGGCTCTAGGGATGCCGCCAAGAAGAGGTACGACATAGCCTTATTCCACCTGAAGCAGGCCTTACAACTGGGGATAAAGGCCTACATGCTGAGGACCAAGGGTGATTTCCCCAAGGTTCACGACTCAGGCATGTTGATTAAGTTGGCTGAGAATCAATGCCTAGCGAAATTAGCAGGAGGTATGTGGTATGACGTTAGCATACTCAACGACGCCTACATAGCCTCGAGATACTTAGCTAGGGAGTACTCGGGGAAGGAGTATAGGAGTGTGAGAAGCTTCGTGAGAGGTGTCCTCAAATGTTTAGGTATTATAGAGAGTTAGGAAGGGTGAATGAGGATTTTAGGAGGAATAAGCTGAGGTACTTTAAGAAAATAATCGAGATTGCCGAGGAATATAATGGTAAAGCCTACCTCTTCGGCTCCCAGCTCAGGGGAAGTGCGACGGCCGCCAGTGATGTAGATATACTGGTTGAAGTACCATGTGGAGTTAACTGGCTGGAAGTATTGGCAAGATTAAGGAGAGAGGTAGGTAATCCTAAGTTCGAGTTCCATGTGAGGTGTGGGGAGGAAGCTAAACTTATGAAAAGAATGATAAAGGAGTATGAGGATCTGGAGAGCATGATAAGAAAGATTAAGTAGATAATACCATCGTAACCTCATCGACAACTAGACCCAGTTAAGGGTCTCATCACTATGAGAACCTATTCAACATTGGGGCACGTCCAGCTCCTCAAAAACCATCAACTAACTTAATAGATTCATAAACCCGACGGTACTTAAGCAGTACTTGTTAAAGTAACCATCAATGCAGCAGCAACAGCGGTAGTAATTAGCATAGTAAGTGATTTAGGGGTTTAAGGTTTTTGTTCAGGGATTTAGTTTCCTTCTTCTGTGACTTACTTAACGGCCTGCCTCCTTGAGTTGAGTAACTCCAGTAATGCCTGCACAATCTGCCTATAATCCCCAACTATGCCATAGTCCGCGTATTCAAATATTGGAGCGTTTGGGTCACTGTTAATGGCGACTATTATCTTGGACTCCTTTATGCCGAATATGTGCTGGATAGCCCCACTAACGCCTACACCAATGTAGACAGTGGGCCTAACGGTCTTGCCGGTCTGCCCAATCTGCCTATCAGTGGGTAACCAACCAGCGTCAGTAACCTTCTTAGTTCCACCAATAGTGCCTCCAAGCGCCTTAGCCAACTCAATAAGTAGCTTAACACCCTCAGGTCCACTAACACCCCTCCCAGCCGTAACCACTAGGTCAGCCTTCTCAACTGGTGGTAGGTCACTGTCCCCCTTAGTTACTGATTTAACGCCTAGGAGAACCCCATTAGGCTTAGGTAGGTTATTCAACGACTCCCTAATAACCTCACCCTTACGGTTAACGTCCCTTGGTGGTGTTGGGAATACGTTGGGCCTAACGCTGGCTAATTGAGGCCTCCTATTGGGTGTCCTAATGTGAGCCAGTATGTTGCCTCCGTACGTTGGCCTTACTTGGTCAAGGTCCCTTGTCTTAACGTCAACGTCAAGGTCAGTGCAGTCGGCGGTTATGCCAGCCCTAAGGGTATTGGCGACGTAGGGGGCTAATTCCCTCCCCCTCTTTGTTGCTGCGAATAAGACTATTTCAGGCTTATACTTGTTAACAAGGTTAACTATTACTGAGGAGTAGACGTGGGGCATGTAGACTGAGAGGGCTTCATCGTCAACGTAAATAACCCTATCAGCCCCATAGTATATGGGTTCCTTAACCAAGTCCCCTAAACCATGCCCAATCATCACTGCTGACACATCAGTATTAATCTTAGCGGCTAATTCCCTAGCCTTACCAATCAACTGGAGGCTGCCATCCTTTATTACACCGTTCTGGTGCTCCACGTAAACCCAAATACCCTTATAATCACTCTTGTTTATCTGAGGCCACTCTGGGCATATTCTGGTGCTGCTCATAGTCTAATCACCCCCTCCTTGGTTAAGTTTTCTATAAGCCACTTAGCCGCCTCCTTGGGGTCACCTTTGAATATCTGCTTCTTCCTCTGTATTGGCTTAGCGTCCTCTATCTTAGCCACTATTGTTGGTGAACCCCTTAAACCAACGCAGAATGGGTCAAGCTTAAGTTCATTATTAGTCACTGACTTAACTAGGCCACTTAACTTAGCCTGAATCTTGCGGTTTAAGCTAATGTCCCTTGGTGGGTTACTATCCTTATACACGCTAACTATGACTGGCATAGTGTACTCGTACTCCTCGAAGACACCCTCATCCTCAAGGTAACGGGTTAACCTAATGGTCCCCTTCTCAAAGTCGACTTCACCATCAACTACGTAGTATAGGTAGGGTAGGCTGAGCCATGACGCCACTTGAGCAGGCATGTGGGCTGTGGTGGAGTCGGTGGTCTCCTCACCCATCACCACTAGGTTGAAGCTTGGGAAGAGCTTCTTAATCGTCATAGCTACCGTGTAGGATGTGGCTAAGGTATCTGCCCCAGCGAAGACCCTGTCCGTTATTAAGTAAGCCTCATCAGCACCCATGCCTATTGTTGACTCAAGGAAATCCTTACCACTAGGTGGAGCCATGGATAACGTAATCACCCTACCACCGTACTTGTCCTTAAGCCTAAGGGCGAATTCAAGGGCGTTCCTATCATAGGGGTTAAGCATCAGTGGCACACCCTCCCTAACCAGGTTGTGGGTTACTGGGTCAAGCCTAACCGCAGTTATGTTTGGTACAGCTGCCTTAACAGGAACAATAATAGTCAACTCCTTACCCATGGTTGAGCCTGCATTTGCTGAACTTATAACAGTGGCGCCCATGACCCATCACCCAAACCTATACTGCACTCCATAGCCACTCCTTGGGTAAGTCCACTCTATTGCATTGTGTGGGCAAACAATCCTACAGGTCCCACACTCAAGGCAGCCCTCATGGGAGAAGAGCACAGTGCCATCTGAGGATAAGGTGTAGCACCTTGCTGGGCATAGGTGGGTGCAGGGCTTTGCCTCGCATTTACGGCACTTGTCAGGGTCAATTATCCTAATGTGGGGCCTTTGGCTAACGTCCCATGCATTGGAGTTAAGCCTCTCCTCAATGGGTATTCTCCTATTATCCATGCTCATAGGTTCATCACCAGGCTTAAGGCATCCCTAGTTAAGTCAACTAGGGTTAACTTACCCTTAGTCTTCATGAACGTGTCCCAAATCCTCCTAGGCGTCCCATCAACGTCAAAGTACCTACTCATGAATGCGTTAGCCAGCATCACGTAATCACTGTAGAGCCTGGGGTTATTTAAGGCCTTATGGGCGTTCTTGAAGGCGTTGAACTCCCTCAGTATGAAGCTTTCATTAAGCAGCTGATGGTAAATCGACAACGCCTCCTCATCGTACTTACCTTGGTCATGAGCCTTAATAATGGCCTCAGCGGCAAGCCTACCGCTCTCCATGGCGAAGTCCACCCCCCTAATTAAAACGCCTAGGTGAAGTAGGAAGCCGGCGGCATCACCAACCACTAGGTAACCATTACCATACAGTCTAGGTGGCATTGCCTTTAAGCCCACTATCGGCGTTAAGTGAGCTGAGTACTCCAGTAATTGCCCACCCTTAAGTAGTCTACTTACGAATGGGTGAAGCCTAAACTCCTCTATTAGGTCGTAGACTGGCACGTCAAGCTTACCTCCGTGCTCAAGGTAAACAACAATGCCCAGGGTTATTGCATCCTTATTAGTGTAGATAAATGCGCCGCCGGGCACGTAGTGAGTTGGGTAGCCTGCCAGGGCCCAGGCGAGGCCCTCATCCTCATCTAGGTTAAACCTCTCATTAATCTCATTCCTACCAAGCTTAATAACCTCCTTAACCCCAAGCCCAACTAGGCTTGGTTGAAGCTTAGGGGCTAGTCCACTTGACTCTAGGACAAGCCTATTAATACCCTCAGCCACAATAACCACGTCACCGTAGACCTCGTCACTCCCCGACTTAACCCCAATAACCTTACCATCCTTAGTGATCAAGTTATCCACAGGTGTTTCAGTAACCACAAGCGCCCCAGCGGCCTCAGCCTTCCTATCAAGCCACTCTGTGAAGTTTGATAGGTATGCTGTGAATGACTTATGCTCAGTGGCCTTAGTCTCAAACTCAAGGGTAACCCCACTGTCCTTAGTCAGCATGGTTAAACGCTCCTTCCTAACCCAACGCTCCACGGGAGCCTCCTTAACGTACTCCGGGTATAGTTTATCAAGGACGTGGGCGTATATTCTACCCCCATAAACGTTCTTACTCCCAGGCCTACGACCCCTCTCAACAACCAGAACCTTAAAACCCCTTGAAGCCAACCTCTGGGCCGCGGTTAAGCCTGCTGGTCCTGCCCCAACAACTATGACGTCAAACCTCTGACTCACAATGACCCCTCATCACCAGCTATTATTAAGCATTATTTATAATAAAATCAACTCTTGACTAATAAAAATTCACTCAATTAAGCATGAAAGGGGTGAGTAATCAGCATGTGAATTAACAATGAGCATCAGCAAACGGTCAAAAATTAACCATAATTAATTAACCGTAAATACCCACATATACGTGGAAGCGTATTGCAATAGTTAATTACATGCTGCAATCATAGTTAAGGAACCATAGCGCATACAGTAACCTCACTAGTTTCAGTAGAAGGCCACAACCTGCCCACTATCCGCATCAACCTCAACCCTATGCACAACACGCCGAGCCCCAGCTAAAACCGGGTTACTTAAAGCCACGTTAACCGTAACGTAGTACACGCCACCATACCTACTAACATGGCTAGCATTAACCCTAACAACGTAACCCATCACCCTATAATTCCAGTACATATTATTCATGAAGCTTAAGGCAATCCTCACCGCTTGAGTCGCAGTAACCATAGTAAATTCGTTTACCTAATTCTTAAAAACATTATTAATCATTAGAAACCTCTAAAGAAAGTCTATGCAAACTCTTTTAATAATTAAACCAAGGCCTAATGAATTTCAACACTAATATTAGGACCACGACCAAAACCACTAAAATCAACGTCATCAATGCAATGTAGTTAAACGGGTAACTTAAAGTATAGATTAATGGGATTGAAATGTATAGGGCATATGCAAGTAGGGTAATAATAATCAACACCACTAATACCGTTAAAGTCCCAGAAATCACTAACATGCATTTTAAAACAATACCCACCTTTTTAACCCAAACCGCATCATCTTCACATAATGCACCATGAGAACTAATCTTTTTAATGAATATTACCACTCCATGCCCTACCGACTGATGTAAATAATTATGAGTCAATACTATAAAATAAGGATATACTCCTGAAGCGTCATGAAGAAAGAGTAAAGGTGTTTTGATTGTGTTTGGTTTATGTTTTATTGTTGTTTCATTTTCTTCTTAGTGCTAT
>ERZ1669250.898-NODE-898-length-11130-cov-3.919819_pt1 | contig 11130 bp, 14 predicted proteins | sample MGYA00579295_ERZ1669250 | MGnify/ENA primary metagenome ERZ1669250 (study PRJEB41166, sample SAMN08046056) | hot springs metagenome | biome: hot spring; feature: acid hot spring; material: thermophilic sediment; isolation source: thermophilic sediment from acid...
CGGGCCCAGACCGGGCCCGGCGGAGTACGCCACGCAGTCGACATCATCCATGTGCAGCGATGTGCTGCGGAGGGCTGACGCCACCAGCTCTGGCGCCTTGGCTGCGTGATGCCTGGAGGCCTCGCGGGGGTGTATACCGGAACCCGGCGGAGGCCGGTAGGTGGATCTGACGTCCGACAGTATTTTTCCGTCGCCGGTGACCACTGATGCCCCGAACGTGTGAGCAGTGCTCTCTATGCCCAGACATGCCATCATGGCTGATCCATCTCCATCCATTTCCGCGCTGCTCATCTAGCGACGCCGCGTGCTTATAGCTCTGTGGCCTCTCAGGAACGCGCCAGACATCGCGAATGTGATGGACGAACCGCTTGGCCGGCAAGTTCTGCTGGCAAAGAACTATAAAATAGCAGGCGCTTCGACGTGCATATGTTGAAGGGCGGCGCCAGACATCGCCTCAAGGTTGACGTCAGCCTCTACCTGCACGCGACCGAGGATGAGGATAAGGTCTTGGACAGCTTGGACAGGATCTTGGGAATAGGGCGCGACGAAGTGGTGATGGACAGGACCAGCGGACACCATGGAAATCCGGTGATCATCGTCAGGGCAACGCTGGTAGACGAGGAAGCGGTCGAGGTGTTACGTGAGCTGGTGGCGCATATGGACGACGTGGAAAGGGAGAGGTTGAACCGCTCACTGGAGGACATAATAGATGAGAGGGGGAGGATCTACATAAGACTCGATAAACAGGGGCTGGTGCTGGGAAAGGTTAGGATCGGGCGCAAGGATCCGGTGGAGCTAGTGGTCTCCTCCGGCGTAAGGAAGGAGGAACCGGCCTTCAGGCTGGCGGAGATCCTGGGCACTGCAAAGGGCAAAGGAGACGCGAGTTGATGCCAATAGATGCGTATGTCGAGCTCAGGGAGGGATGCGAGGATCTGGTAACGTCCCTCCAGGGCTTGGGATTCAGGCTCGCACTGGCGAGGAGATTGCCGGGCTGCAGCACCAGGTTGAGCGCGGTGGGCAGGCTGAGGCTCTCCGAGTACTCGGAGATGGGCCCTGGGCTTAGGCTGTCCGAGTTCGGCGTGGATGTCGACCTCTCTGAGGTGCTGCTGGTCAGTCTGACGGGGCTGGACCTGCGGAAGCTGAAGGATGCCATGAGCAGGCATCCCAACGTCGTGAGGGCGATCGTGGTGAAGTTCAGCGAGATCAGGGAGCTGCGCAGGAGGGGCTCATTGGATCTCCGGTTGCTCCGGTCGCTCTTCCAGCTGGCGCTGGATCGCCACGCACCGCTCCTGATGGGATCCGGCGCCGGACATCCGGAGGAGCTACTGAGCCCCCGGGCCTTGTACAGCCCGCTCATCACGCTGGCTGGGAACTTCTGGAGGATGAGCGACTACCGGAGGGTGGAGACGTATCTCTACGAATCGGCGGTGATGAGGATTGACGGTGAATCTCGCCTTTAAAGACGGAGAGGGGGTCGGCTGATTGCGCGGGGGAATAACCCGGTACATAGAGGTGGCGGGATGCGCCGGACACGAGAATGAAGCGCTTTCCGAAATATCGCGCAACCTGAGGTGGCTCCTCGGGGCGGTCGGCGAGTCCCAGATTAGGCTCAGGATGGAGAAGATCGCGGGAAGATGCGTGCTCCGTGTCGACATGGCGCGCGGCAGCCTACTGGACGCGGTGATACTTGCAATATCGCTATCCAGCGCAGGTGAAGTTTACCTGACGCCGATCAAGTCCTCCGGAACGCTTCGCGGCCTATGGAAATCGGCCGCCGGCGTACCAGCGCCAAACGGAGCTACAAGACATGCCAAGGGTTCAGGACGCTGAAACGCTAAAGGGTTAAATGTGTGGAACGTAGTTGGAGCCCGGGGGATGAGGGTAACCGTCCCAGTCTGATCAATGATGTGCTCGCGACGAACCGACCCCATTAGGATTGCGCGTTGTGCCTGGAGTATAGTAGACCTATTGCCTCCTTCAGCACATCTATGCTTTTCAGATATTCGTTTAAATCTATACGCTCATGATTTGTGTGGGACATCTTAGGATCGCCGGGGCCGTAGGTGGCCGCGGGCACGCTGAGTGAGAACCCGAGTATGTTCATGTCGCCCGTTCCAGTCTTCCTGACCAGCTGCGCGCTGTTGCCCGTCACCTTACGTATAGCAGCGGAGAGTGCACTGACCAAGGGATTCGACTTGTCCACCAGGAATGCCTCGGTTATCTCCTCCGGCACCACCTGCACGTCCACGCCATGCTCAGTGGAATCGACGTAGCCCTTGACTATGGCGAGTAGATCGTTGACCACCTTGTAGGACCTGAGCCTCGGCGGCACCCTTATGTCGAGCGTGAAGGAGCAGTTCGGAGGAGCTACATTGGTGGCCACGCCGGCCTGGATCATGGTGACGCACATTGTCAGAGAATCAAATGGGCCGCTTCCCCCCTCCCTAGACACGTATCCGCGCACCTCATTTATTATGTCCAAGGAATGCATGAATGCGCTCTTACCAAGCCAGGGTGAGCTAGCATGGAACCCCTCAGTCTCCACGTTCACGCGGAGTTGCACGCGGCCCTTGTATCCCACGGTTATCTGATGTATGCCACTCGGCTCCCCCAGCAGGGCGTAATCGACGCCCAGGTTGCTCCTGGCTAGATGTTTTGCGCCGCTGCCCCTGCCCTCCTCGTCGACGACTGCCGCCACGATTATCTCGCCCTCGTACCCACTCGCCCTCAGGGAATGTGCCGCCAGTATCATCGCGGCCAATGGTCCCTTAGCATCGACCGATCCGCGACCCAGCAGGTAGCCGTCCTCAACTCTCACAGGAAGCCTGCCCGGGACCGTGTCCATGTGGCCGCAGAGCAGGACTGAGGGACGCTTCCCCCTATAGGTTCCTATGACGTTTCCCACGTCATCCAGTTTCACATCGTCGAACGCGAAATCGGACGCCATCTTCTCATACAGATACTTGGATATCCTGGCCTCGCGCCCCGACGGAGAATAGATGTTTACCATGTCCACGAGGAATTTTACCTCTTCACGGTTCTCCAAACTCATGACAATTACCTCTTCGCCTGGCTCGCGACGTACTCTATCATGTGGCCCGCAATATCTATGCCGGTCACCTTGACGCTGTTCCTGAATTCCGGATTGTGGTTGACCTCGTGCACCAGAAGCCCGTCATCCGTCTCCATCGCGTCCACGCCCAGCACGCCGCCGCCCACGGCCTGTGCCGCCCTCAGGGAGATGTCCTCCAGCTCGCGGGTGACCTCACAGGGCTCGGCCCTTCCTCCCCTGGCCGTGTTGGTCCTCCAGTCGTCGGGCGGCTGATAACGGTATATCGCGGCGACCACGCGATCGCCCACCACGAAAGTCCTTATGTCCCTGGGCGGCCTCCTCACGTATTCCTGCAGATAGTACACCTGGTGGATGGGGCCCATTTCCTCGCGGTCCTCGAAGACCGCCTGGGCCGCAGCCCTGGAGTCCAGGAGTGCGACGAGCCTGCCCCAGCTGCCCATGACCGGCTTGAGTACCGCGGTTCCTCCCAGCTCGGAGTACGCCTCCATGGCGCCGTCCCTCGAGAATGCGACGAGCGTCCTGGGCGTGGGCACTTTGGACCGCACGAGCGCCATCGTGGTCAGCATCTTGTTGCCGGCCACGGTGACCGTCTGCAGGCTGTTCACGACCGGTACCCCGAGGTATTCCAAATATGCAGTGACGTGGAGATGACGGTAGTAGCTCACGCTGCGCTGAAACGCGACGTCGCCTGCATCCACTACCCCGTCGATCGAGCCGTGCGAATCCAACCTGATGCTCCTCGTGTCGACGAGTTTCACGTCGATGTTCCTCTTGGATGCCGCGTCGACGAGCATCTTCTCCTCGAGCCTCACGACGTCGTGTAACATGGTGATCTTTACCATACCGATCAGCCCTCCAAGTTCCTCTGCGACTCCATGAAAAGCCTCTCCAGGCGTTCATCGAGCTCCAACTCGAACATATCACCCATCTGGAGCCGCTTCATTGCGTCGGCGAACGCCCTGGCGCTGGCATCGCTGGGCTCCAGCCCCATGAGCTTCAGGAAGAATGCGGCGCCGTTCTTCCCCAGAAGCTCACCGAACACCAACTTCCTCTTGGCACCGACGAAGCGTGGCGGAACCACCTCGTATGCTATAGGATTGCTGAGCACCGCAGCTATGTGCGTGCCGGCCTTATGCTTGTACGCGTTCTCCCCCAGGAGGGGCATGAACGGAGACGGCCTGAAACCCAAGTAGCCGAACACGAGATCGTAGAGGTCCTTGAGCATGTTTATCCTGGCGTTCATCTGCGCTCCATAAATTACCGTAAGCGCCACCGCGAGCTGCGCCAGATCAGTTATCCCTGACCTCTCGCCGATTCCACCGACGGTGGCGTGGACCTGATCGGCACCGGCCTCCAGACCGGCGAGCGCGTTCGCCAGCGAGAGTCCCATGTCGTTGTGGCAGTGGACATCCAGCGGCACCTTCACGGATTGCCGCACAGCGCGGACCAGTTTGTACATGCCGCCAGGAGTCATCACGCCGACCGTGTCGGGTATGCTTATGCGATCTGCACCTGCCTCCTCGACCGCCTTCGCGTACTCTATCAGGCGGTCGACGGAGGTCCTGCTGGCGTCCTCGAGCGTGAATCTGAGCCTGAGACCATGCGCCTTCGCGTACTCCACGGCGTCCACGCCCCTGCGGAGCGCCTCCTCGAAGTCCACCTTGAGTTTGTACCTCAGATGTATATCGGACACGGAATGATATATCGCGCCGTAGCTGGCGCCACATTGTATGATAGTGTCTATGTCCTGCCTGAGGGCCCTGCCGTGCGCGACTATCTGGGCGCTCAGGCCGGCCTTCACCATCTCGCTGCAGCTTTCCAGGTGGGATCCCGAGATCACTGGACTGACCTCTATAGCATCCACGCCGAAGTAGTCCAGCATCCAAGCTATCTGGAGACGTTGCCGCTTTGTGAATGAGACGCCGGCGCCCTGCTCACCCTCCCGGAGGGTGCTGTCCAGTATGTGGATCCTCCTGCCGGCGAGCAGCGACGTCGATGCTGAGTTGTAGTCGCCTGAGTGCCCCAGGCCGGCCCTGTCCATCTGTTGATCCAAAGCTTCAGTCCTCCTTGAGTATTATCACAGTATTAGTGCCCACGACGCCGTCCATGGATCTGATCTTGTCTATTGTGGAGTTCACATCCGTTATGCTTTCCCCTCCAACGAATATTGCCATGTCGTACTGCCCGGTTATCTCGTATACACGATCCACGCCATCGAGTGCCCTGACGCGCTCAGCTATGGACCTTATCTGGGCCCCGGGCTCCACAGCGACCAGGGTTATCGCACTCGCGCCGCCGAGCCTTCCCAGCTCGATCGTGAACTTCTTTATTGTGCCTGACTCGACTAGCTTCCTGACGCGCCTCCTCACGGCAGCCTCCGAGATGCCCAACTCCTTCGCGATCTCAACGAACGGCTTACGGGCATCAGCCTTGAGCATCCCGATTATCTTGGAATCTATATCGTCACTCGGCATACGCTCGACGTTTACTGGACATAAATTAATCTCTTTCGCCCGAAGCTGCGCGCTTGGCCAGCTCGATTTCCGCAAGAGTTTTGTCGATTATCGACAATGCCCTATCGACCTCCTCCTCGCCGATGGTTATAGGCGGGAGGAACCTGAGGGTTCTGAGACCCGAGTAGGTCGATATGAATCCATTGGATATCAGCGCGGGTATTACCTCCGAGACGCCGATCCTGAGGTCCAACGCATCCATCAAGCCGAGGCCCCTGCTAGACTCGGCGAGACGGCGAGATGACGCTATGCGGCCCAACCCTTGGATGAATCTGGAGCCCATCTTCTCGGCGTTCTCCCAGAGCCTCTCGGCCTTCAGGACCCTCAGGACTGCGGTGCCGGCGGCCGATGCGAGAGGGTTCCCGCCGAACGTGGAGGTCTGCTCCCCCAGCCTCATGGCGCTGGAGAGCTCGGACGACATGGCGGTTATACCCATGGGCACCCCGCCGCCTATTCCCTTACCTATCGTCATCACGTCCGGCCTGACGCCCCAATGCTCGTGCGCCCAGATCCTGCCGGTCCTGCCGAGGCCTGCCTGTATTTCGTCCATGACGAGCACGCAGCCACTGGACCTGCAGCGTCTCTCCGCCTCGCGCATGAACTCGCCACTAGGGATGTTCACCCCACCCTCGCCCTGCACGGGTTCCAGGAAGAGCGCAGCTGCCTCCTCGAACGGCGCTGATTCGAGGGACTTGAGGTCGCCGTAATCTACGAAATGAACCTTGGGCAGCAGCTGAGAGAAGGGCTTCCTGTACTTCTCGCCCCAGGTGATCGACAGCGCCCCTAGGGTCTTGCCGTGATACGATCCCTTGGCTGCCATCAGTAGAGAGCGACCGGTAGCCTTCACGGCGACCTTTATCGCCGCTTCTATAGCCTCTGCACCGCTGTTCGCCATATAGGCCGACGACATATTGCTCGGGAGCACGCTGAAGAGCTCCTCCAGGAATTCGGCCCTGGCAGGACTGTAGAGGGAACCGTGGCAGATGGAGTTGCGATCGAGCTGGGCCTTTATAGCATCAGCGATCTCCCTCCTGCCGTGCCCGAGTATGGCAACGCCGTAGCCGGCCATGAAATCCAGATATGCACGGCCCGATGCATCCCAGATGTACGCGCCGAGCGCGTGATCCACGACCAGTCCGAACCTCTGGAACGTGCGGAGCAGCTTGGAGTCCTCGACCTCGATGACGTGTGATGGATCCATTAACTCTCCCTCCTGACTACGGTACCGGCCCCCTCGAGCGCCCTGCCGATCGGCGATTCGATCCTCCCGTCCGATATCATCACCTTCCCGACGCCGCCCTCGAGCGCCTCGGCGGCCGCCAGAAGTTTCTTGTCCATGCCGGGCCCCACCTTCTTCATGCGATCCCTTGCGTCAGTCGCCGTGAGCTCCTTCACCAGGACGCCGCGCTCGTCGAGAAGCCCCGCTACGTTGGTCAGGAGAACCAACGCCTCGGCCTTGATCGCAGAGGCGACGTATGCTGCCGCCCTGTCCGCGTCCACGTTCAACACCTCGCCCTCCTGCCCGATCGCGACCGGAGATATGACGGGCGTGAACCCGGAGCCGATGAGCACTTCCAGGACGTGAGGACGGACCTCCACTATCCTGCCGGTATAACCACCATCTATCGCGCGCTTCCTGCCCTTCTCGTCTATCACCACTAGGCGCTTCTTGCGCTCAGCCAGTATAAGACCGCCGTCGACGCCCGAGAGTCCGAAGGCGTCGACGGCCCTCGCGCGAAGTGACGCTACTATCTCCGTGTTTATCCTGCCCGCCATCACCATCGCGAATATCCCGGCAGTCTCCTTGTCGGTGTAGCGACTCCGTATTCCAGTTGGAGAGGTGACGAACTGCTGCTTCACGCCCATCCTCTCAGCGACCTCCGTCACCACGGCGCCGCCGCCGTGAACGAGCACCACCTTGTGATCCTTGGACATGCGCGCAATGTCGTCCAGTATGGATCCCAGGAATCCGCCGTGCACGAGGCTACCACCCACTTTCACAACTATCAATTGTACCACCCTCACACCGGATGCAGCGGAGGCGCGTCCAGCGCCGTCCTCTCGTCGAAGCCGAGCATCAGGTTCATGGCCTGTACGGCGCTGCCCGCGGCGCCCTTCATCAGGTTATCTATGGCTGAGAGCACCACTATGCGGTTCGTGTGTGGATCGAGCTCGAAACCTATGTCCGCGAAGTTAGATCCGACCACTATCTTCGGGTCGGGATATCTGAAGATTCCCTTCTTGTCCCTCACGAACCGTATGAAGGGCTCCTCGCGATAGGTCTCACGGTAGGCCCGCCAGATCTTGGCCTGATCCATGTTATCACTGTCCGTGAATGTGTGCGACGTGGAGAGTATGCCGCGGACTATGTTGACGGCATGTGCGCTCATGGCGATCGTGTAGCTGTGACCGGACGCTACGCGCAACTCCTGCTCTATCTCGGCGACGTGCCTGTGGCCAGCCGGACTGTAGGGCCTCACGACGCCATATCTCTCAGAGAAGTGCGTGGCAGGGGATGGCTTTCCGCCTGCTCCAGAGGATCCTACTTTCACGTCGACCACTATTGTTCCATTCGTCACCAGGTGCACCGGCTGCAGGGCATGCCAGATAGCCTGCAAGAGCTGGTGGGACCTGCCGGCCGACGAGACGACCTTCAACCCCGGCTGGGCGAATCCGCCGGACCTCACCCCCTACACATGGTTGCTCGTCCGCTACTATGAGGAGGCGACCGGGTCCGGGCTCCAGCTGAGGTTCCCCCAGATCAGGTGCATGCACTGCGACGATCCCGCGTGCGTCCACGCCTGCCCTGTGGGCGCGATAACGAAATATGACGAGGGCCCGGTCGTCATAGATGAGGACAAGTGCATAGGGTGCAAGTACTGCATCGACGCATGTCCGTTCGACGTTCCCAGGTACGATGTGGCGACGAACAAGGTATACAAGTGCAACATGTGCGTGGACAGGGTCTCCGCAGGCCTCGAGCCGGCGTGCGTCGAGACATGTCCGTCGGACGCCCTCCAGTTCGGCGTCAAGGGAGACATGCTGGAGAAGGCGAAGGCGAGGGCGGCCGCCATGGGAGGAGGATACGTGTACGGTGAGAAGGAGGCCGGCGGCACCTCGGTCTTCATAGTGACCGACAGGCCGCCCGAGGATTACGGATATCCATCGGTCGCGCCGCAGCTTCCGGAGTTCATCGACGTGGAGGACTACACGAAGCTGGGCGGAGCCGTGGTGGGCCTGGCGGTCGTCGGGTTCCTCGCGGGGCTCTCGTTCGTGGCGAACCGCAGGGAGAGGCTGGCGAAGGAGGGGAAGGCCGGCCCCGAGGAGGCGAAGAAAGGTGGTGATGGAAAGTGAGTGAGGTCCGCAGGTGGAGTGGATTCGAGAGGCTTGAGCACGCGACGCTGATAGTGATACTGTTCCTGTTCATAATATCCGGGCTGCCCTTCCTGAGCCTGACGCCCCACCCGGTGGGCGCATCGTCGCCCTGGTCCTGGGTGTTCGGGTGGATGGTCTCCCCGCCGATGACTCTGCAGGTCTACCTAGCCATCCACATAGCCGCCGCCGCGATGTATCTGGCGCTGGGGATCGTCCATCTGCTCTACCACTCGCTGGTGAACAGGAGGACCGATATCTGGATCAGGGGAAGGGACATCAGCGACGCCTGGCAGACGATCAAGTACTACGTTGGGAGCGCCGACAGCATGCCGAAGTTCAGGTTCCACGAGCCGACGGAGAAGATCATGGTGTACTGGGGGGTCGCGGTCATACTCATGATCGGCCAGGGAATAACCGGGATAATACTGTACTACTCGAGCCTGTTCTCGGTGCTCGTGAGGGATGTGGCGCTGGACCTCCACATAATATTCTTCTTCCTGATCCTCTACGTGATAATGATGCACATCTACATGACGGCCGTCTACAAGGAGAACAGGCCCATGCTGGAGGCCATGTTCGGGGATGGCACCGTGCCTAGGAGCTTCGCCGAGGAGCGGTTCCCCGAGTGGGTTGGAGGAGATCCGGTGGACGAAAGGAAGGAAAGGGAAGAGGAGGATTGAGCCCCTCCGGCACTGAGGGCGGACGGCCGCCGCGCGGGGTGCTCATGTACACCGAGGACCAGGTGGCTGAATGCCTCGGGCGGTTTTCCTCCGAGTTCACGCTCAACGGCGCCGATGCCCTGATAGAGTCGGCGTTCAGGATTGCGCGGGAGCTGAGCAGATCCGGGGCCCCCACGGGGGATGGGGAACGCTACCGCGTGTATTTGAAGCTCTGCGAGGCCGCCGGGTGCGAACCCAGGAACCCCAAGGACGTCCTGGATGATCAGGACGCGTGGTTCAGGGATCCATCGATCGATGTGGATCCGGTGGCGGTCCTGGCGCTGAAGGCCCTGCTCTGGAGCAGGCACGCATCGGCGCCCGATGGCACAATGGACAGGAAGTGCCCCGTGTGCGGATCGGATCCCGATTTCTTCTACATCGACGGAGATGGCAGACTTCACCTCGTGTGCTCCCGCTGCGACTACGAGTGGAGGTACCTGAGGACTGGCTGTCCCTTCTGCGGCGGGAACGATCCGAGGTACATATCATACCTGATCAGCGACGATGGCTTCTCCAGGCTGCGCAGGTGCTCCAAGTGCGGGAGGTCCATGTTCGGGGTCGATGAGAGGCGCGCGCGCAGGCCGTTCTGCTACTTCCTGGAGAAGCTGCTGACCGGGTACGCGCTCAGTATTGTGAACGCCGACCGGAATGGTCCGTCTCCGGGTGATCCGACCAGTGACCCGGACACGGGCCGGAAATAGTCGCTCATTCGATCAGTTGCAGCTCGTACGTGAGGTAGCCCTCCGGCTCCCTCCTGACTACCCTCAACCTCACGCGCGTCCCCACCCTCAGCTTCCCGGGATCCCCGCCCACCCACGCGAGCACGTTGACCCCCTCCGGCATCCTGGCTATGCCTACTGTGTAATCCCTGTAGTGGGAGAAGCTGGTGGGCTTCGCCTTTATCACCGTGAACGTCAGAAGCTCGCCCTCGCCCGAGAGCTCCACCCACTCCATGTCCTCCGATCCGCACCGCGTGCAGAACGACTGCGGTGGGAAGTACAGCTCCCCGCAGCTGCGGCACCTAGTGGTCAGGACCCTGCCCTCCCTCAGTCCATCGTAGAACTTCCTTGTGCGCTCCACGCTGATCTGGTACCTCAGCCGAAGCTCGCGCCGGTCTTCCCAGAGGGCCGCGCCGGTCTTTCCGTCGAACACCAGCGGGAGCTCCCCGCTACCCTCCTCCCCCTTCGCATCCCCGCTCATTCCCCTTCCCTCCCCAGCGACAGTATCGTCACGTACGCGTAGTGCCCCGTCCCGCCGACGTTGTGCGCGAGGGCCGCGCCGTTCCTTATATCGGCCTGCCTCTCTCCGCCCACCCTCCCCAGGAGCTGGTGATGGAGCTCCGCCACCATCGACTCACCGGTCGCGGCTATGGGGTGGCCCTTCGCCTTCAGCCCTCCGTCTAGGTTGACTGGGATCAGGCCTCCCCTGTAGGTCTGGTGTTCCCTCGCCA